>Ga0207083_1052_pt1 | contig 21017 bp, 15 predicted proteins | sample Alteio_BWMinHeat_57_FD_153516 | JGI IMG/M metagenome (GOLD analysis project Ga0207083, IMG submission 153516) | Enriched cells from forest soil in Barre Woods Harvard Forest LTER site, Petersham, Massachusetts, United States -... | ecosystem: Environmental > Terrestrial > Soil > Temperate forest >... | reverse complement strand
ACGGCAGGCGTGTTGTTTTTCAAAAACTCCTCGGCCTGGAACGCCTGCGTGAAATTATGGTTGGCCCGCGCGGCGGCGATGAGTTGAATCACCGTTGGCAAATCGTTCACCACGGAGACATCCACCGTCTCAATCATGGGCCAGAACGGAAAGCCGCGGTCGGCAATAACGAGGGCGTTGGTGTGGCGAATGCGCGCGAGCAGCGAAAGAATTTGTGGATTGAGAATTCCGTGATTAATCATGCCGATAAATCTAACGACGCGATGGCGCGGGGCCAAGCCGCAAAAAGTCAGTTGGAACCTCCTTATGTCGTCTGCCACTTCCCTGATGTGACAAACGCTTATTGAGAGATGAGACGGAAAAACACGCTGTCGTTAACGGAATTTACCGGCAGATAGATTTGATTGGTGCTGTCGGAACCGGCAACCGTTGTCCAGTTTGCGCCGAGGCCAGAATTCAGCGAGTTGGTTTGCATCTGCAAAAGCCAGCCCGTGTGGTCAGGCGGCCAGGTCAATACGAGCTGCCCGCCAGCAGCGGCAAAGGCGAGTTGCGGAATCGAGGCAGAAGTGGGCCGGGCACTAACTTGAGGCGAAGCCAAACTCGCGCCGGAGCCATTGGTGGCGGTGATGGTGTAGTAATATATGAGGCCGTTGGTCAGCGCGACATTTGTCCAAGTGAGGCTGATGATGTTCGTGCCCACGAACCGGTAAGGCCCGCCGTTGGTGGCGGACTGCCGAATATAGTAACCGGTCGCCCCGGGCGACGCCGTCCAACTCAACACGACTTTGGCATCGCCGGGAGTTGCTCCCACATTGGGCGGGGGCATGGGCGACGGCAATTCGAGATTCAGATAATCATAAAAGGCGTAACCGACCGTGGTGCCGGCACCCTTGCGCTGGACGAGCGTAATGAAATTGGTGCCCGCGACAAATTTATTGACCGGTATCGGCGTGTGGTTGACGCCGTATTTGTCATGGATGCCCTGCCGGATGAGGGAATCGCCATGCACCCCCGCGGGATACGGAATGTCCGGGTAAAAATCACTGAACACGGACGTCAGGTTGGTGTCGTTCACAAAGACCTGGATCGCAGCCTGATAATCCCCGGCCCAGACGGTGTTGAGCGTGAGGTTGCCAGATGTTGGAAGATTGGTGAGGATGAATTTGACGTGCCATACCATGTTGTTGGCAATGCCGTTAAGAAAATAAGCACCCTGCTCATAATTCCAGTCGTTCGTCGGGTTGCTCAAGCCAATCGTGTAAGTCATGGGATTTGGGAATTCATTGGCAAAGCCAAGCCACAATCCCGGCACGGCGTAATTGTCGCCATGCCTGAATTCCCCGGCGGTGCGGTCGGGTATGCCGATTTCCCAGGCGACACTATTGCCTTGATGCGGAACGTTCCAAGTGAGCATGCCGAGATTGATGACCGTGCCGGAGGCGAACGTAAACGGTCCGGTCTGATACTGGCCCACGGAACCGTTGGTGCCGGCACAATACGCGTATAGCTCGTACACGGCGTTTGAGCCGGCTCCGTTGGTGCCGTATGGAGAAAAAGTGGTGACCGGCGGCAGTGTGAACGAACCATCAGCAGCGCACTGCGTCCAGAATTGATAACCATCCGATTGCCACTGCCAGTCACCCGGATCGTTCTCCAAACCGGAATCGGGCGCGGCCAATCCAACCCATGCGCCGGCGGCATTGGCCTGGGGCCGCAATGGGTCGTTGATAACGAGCCTGCCGCTGACGCTGGCACGCTGGTTCCTGGATTGATAAACATGATTGGTCAGCCAGGCGTAAGGCCAGGCCGATTTTTCCGCGAGCCCCTGTTGCTGGGAATCCTGCCAGCAGGCGTAGCCGTTGGACTGGCTGTTGACGTAGAAGAGCCACGGTCCGTAAACCTTGGTGAAATCGGCGTTGCTGCTCACGCCGAGGCCGGTGTTGGCATAGTGCGCAATGAGCGGCTCAAAGGTGATGATACCACCGATGCCACCGGAATATTCGCAGGCGGTGGGGCCGTTTTGCTGGTATTCATGACCTCCAGCGACATACCACAGGCCGATCTTGTTGGCATCGCTCGCCATGCCAAACGTGCTCAACTTGGGATAATCGAACGTGTACGAATATTTGCCGTTGGTGCTGCCCGCAAACATGCCGGTCGTGTATTGAATGACTTCTTTGGGTATGTTGGTGCCGGCAACGGCAACGGTATGGTAGTTGTCCCAAAAATTCGGTTGCAGGCCGTAGCGCTTCTGATAAACGCCGCCGAGGTTCAAACCATAACGGACGCCGTCGTCCACGTAGGAATTTTCGCAGAGGAAATTCGTGTTGTCATGCGCCGTGGGCCAGAGAACTTGGATGAAGCTGATGCTCAAATTGGTGGCGTAGCCCACATAGTTCGTCGGATGATGGACGATGAGATAGCCATAGAGGCCGGTGTTGCCCCTGCCAAGCATGTAATGTAATTCCACATCGGCAATCACTTGATCCCCTTTCGCCTGGCTGAAAGGCCGGAAATAGCCGATGTCCACGTTTGTGCTGCCGATGACCGTGTTCGAATAAACGCAATCGCCGTTGCCATCGGGAAACCAATAATAATAAATCGCCGTGTGATTGCCGAAGTTCACCCCGGACTGGCTGACTGTTTCCACGCCATTGGCCTTGGGCGTGCCGGACAATCCCGGCTTGAGATACTTCATGGAATCCACGCTGCCATTGGCCGAGATGTCCACGTGCAAGATGCCGTTGTCGAGATAATGGTCGGTCCCGCTGCCAAAGGTCTCGGTGCCCGTGGTCACTGGCGTCGTGACCAGTGTGGTGAAGCCGCCGGGATTGTTGGCCAGGCAGGGATTTGCCACGGCCAGAAAAGTGAGCCACGCGAGCACGTACAAACCAGCGGCGACTCTTGGCCGACAACAGGCAATCGCACGCCAAATACATCTCGGTTGAAGCTCAAACAAACTCACGGGTTCGAATGGGTCAAGATACCCTGCCCAGCCCTCACCTGCCATCAACAATATTGGTGAGGATGAAATGAAGCGTAACAGCCTGCCAGGAAACTCTTTCGAGCTACGAGCACGTGTATCGCCCCTCACATATCACTTGAGCAACTGGTCGCGTTGCCGCGTCGCTTCGTAAAGGAACACCGCGGTGGCGGCGGCCACGTTCAGAGAATTCATGTGGGAGGGCATGGGGATTTCCACCATTTCGTCGCACGCAGCCAGGGCTTTCGCCGTAAGGCCGGGGCCTTCCGCGCCAAACAACAGACAGCAGTCGCCACGCAAATCCACGGCCGCCAGTTTCCTGGCGCCGGGCCGGGGATGGGCCGCCAGACAGCGCATGCCGCGCCCGCGCAACACCGCGAGTTTTTCCACCAGATTGGGCACGCGCGCCACGGGTTGCTCGAAAATGGTGCCCATGGAACCGGAAACCGCCCGGCGCTGATACGGACTGCCGCAGGTCTCGCCCACGATCAAGAAATGCGCGCCGAACGCCGCGCAGCTCCGCACCACCGCGCCGAGATTTTCCGCGCTGGCAATGCCCTCCACAGCGGCGAGCAGCAGCGGACGGGGTGAGCGTTCCAGCAAAGTTTCAAAATCCGGTTGTGGCGGAATTCTGGCCACCGCCAGCGCGCCCTGATGCAATGTGTAGCCGGTGATGGTTTCCAGCACCGCCTGTTCGGCCACATAAACGCAAAGGTCCTCCGGTCGTGCGCGCAAAAGCGGTTCGAGCTGCGCCAGCCACGCAGGTGTGAGCAACGCGGAGACCACGGTGAAACGGCTCGCCAGCAGGCGTTTGATGACCTTGGCATTCGCGGCCACGAGCACGCCGGCGCGCTCGTGTTCCTCGATGCGCCGGAGGGTCCGGTACAACGCCAGCTCTGGCACGTCGAGTGATTGAACGGGTTGGATGCGCAAGGTCGCCACAGGTTAAGCTAACAATGACATACCCAGCGTCAAAAGCCGCTGTACGTCGGCATCTGATCTTGCTTCGGCATAAATGCGCAGCACGGGTTCGGTGCCGGAACCGCGCAGCATCAGCCAGGTGGAATCTTCGGCCACGAATTTCACACCATCACGGGCATCCACTTTCACCAGCGGCGACCGCAGGAGTTTCTTTGGCGGGCTGGCTTTCAGGAATTCCATGAGCGCGGCGCGTTTCTCCAATGGATAATGCGCGTCGTATCTCGCGTAACGATGCGGGCCAAATTCCTTTTCCAGGTTTGTATAAATTTTGTTCACGGAAAGTTTTTGCATGGCAAGCATTTCCAGCAGGAACAAGCCGGCCGCCAATCCATCACGCTCAGGAATGTGATTGGCAAAACCGACGGAGCCGCTTTCCTCCGCGCCAAAGAGCGCGCCGGGCTTCATCAATTCCGGCGCGATGAAACGGAAGCCGATGCCCACCTCGGTGAGCGGCAGGTTCCACGCGGCGCACATCTTGTCCACCATGGCGGTGGTGTTATATGTCTTGGTGACGGCTCCGCGCCCGCCGCGATTGCGCACCAGATGATGCAGCAACAGCGCAATGACCTGCTGGTTGGTCATGGGAGTGCCGCGGCCATCCATCGCGCCGATGCGGTCAGAATCGCCATCGGTCACCAGGCAAATGTCATGCGGGTTGCGCCGCAGTTGCGCGCCGCCGAGCGCGTAGTTCTTGGGCAGCGGTTCGGGGCAAATGCCTCCGAAGAGCACATCATATTTCCCGTTCAGGGTGGTGACCTTGCAACTCGTCCTGGCCAGCAGCGTTTCAAAAACCCCCGCACCGACGCCAAACAACGCATCATGGGCCACCCGCAATTTGGACCGGGCAATGAGCTTGAAATCCACGAGGCGCTTGATGGCGGCAAAATGCGCGGGACGAATGTCTTGAGTGCGGAATGCGGAGTGTGGAGTGCGGAATGCGGAGTGTGGAGTGCGGAATTGCGGGGGATTCCGATCGAGAAAATTTTCGACGGCCTGGCACTCTTGCGGGCCGCTGGAACCGCCGAAGTGGGACTTGAGTTTGAAACCGTTGAAAATCGGTGGATTGTGGCTGGCGGTAATCATCACGCCGCCGACTGCGCCCAGATTTTTCACCGCAAACGAAACCGTGGGCGTCGGCGTCGGTTCCGGTGTAAGAATCACTTCAAAATCGTTGCCGGCGAAAACTTCGGCGGTGATTTGCGCAAAACGGTCGGAAAAAAAACGGCGGTCGTAGCCGATGACCGCCCTGGGCTGGCGGCCAAAGATTTCGGATTTGGGATTCTGGATTTCAGATTTCCAAAAATCCGCGGTTGCCTGCGCGACGCGGGCGACATTGGCAAAGGTGAAATCCTCCGCGATGACTGCGCGCCATCCGTCCGTGCCAAATTTGATGGAACTCACGCGCACAGGCTACGGGAACGGTGTTGAGTGTGTCAGTGAAAAAACCGGAAGGTCATACATTTACAGGTCGTACGCATTCAATAAGTGACATGAAATTGTCACTTTACCCCAAAAATCTCTTGACGGAATGGAATCAAATGGTGAAGAATCAGCCTGACCATACAATATAGAGGCATGATCAATTTGGGAAAGTAAACCGCGGCGCAACTGACATCAGTTGTGTCGTTTTTTGCTTTTGGCGCGCCTCGCAAATCAGGAATAGTTTATGGCAAGCGGCAAAGTAAAGTGGTTTAACAACAAAAAAGGGTTTGGCTTCATTGCCCAGGACTCCGGGCAGGATGTCTTTGTGCATCACACCTCCATCCTCGGCGGCGGTTATAAAACGCTGAACGAGGGCGAAACCGTGACGTTTGAAGCGATACCCAGCGAGCGGGGCTTGAAAGCGCAAAACGTCCAGCGCTCCCAGGCATCCTGACCCGCGAAATTCAGTCGCATCCGTCCATGGCTTCGCTAACCTGAGGCAATGACGGAATCATCCGCGGCTCCCGTCACGAGCCTCTACATCCACGTGCCGTTTTGCGCGCATAAATGCGAGTATTGCGCATTTTATTCCGAGGCGTCCTCCGGCGAACTCATCAACCGCTACGTCGCCGCGCTCGTGCGCGAACTGGAAATCGTGGCCGCCGACCTGAAGCCGAAGACAATCTTTTTCGGCGGCGGCACGCCGTCGCTCCTGAATCTGCGCCAGTGGGAAACCATCCTGCGCGCGATGGAAAAACTGAACCTGCTCGGTGCGGAGGAATTCACCATCGAGAGCAATCCGGCCACCGTTTCCGCCGACAAATGCAGGCTGCTCCGCGACTTTGGCGTGAACCGCGTCTCAATGGGCGTGCAGTCGCTTGACGAAAAACTCCTCGACCGCCTGGGCCGGATTCATTCGCGCGAAATGGTTTTCAAATCGTACGACATCCTGCGCCACGCGGGCTTCGAGAATTTGAACCTTGACCTGATGTTCGCCATTCCCACGCAAACGATGGAGATCTGGCGCGACACGTTGAACGAAGTCATCGCGATGCAGAGCGAGCATTTGTCCAGCTATGAGGTGATATACGAGGAGGACACGCCGCTGTTTCACCAGTTGCAGGCTGGTGAATTTTCGGTGGACGAGGAACTGGCGTGTGCGATGTATGAGGAATTGATTGCGACAGCGGCGCGGGCCGGTTTCCGTCAGTATGAAATTGCGAATTTTGCCAAAGACCGCGGTCGCAGCCGACATGAGGAGGCTCCATCTGAAATACAGATGGCAGAGCCTCCTCACGTCGGCCCATACGAAGCTCAGCAGGTCCCATCGCTCGCCTGCAAGCATAACATCAACTATTGGCGGGGTGGCTCGTTTTACGGACTGGGCCCCAGCGCCACGGGTTATGTCCGCGGTGTGCGCGCGAAGAACTGGGCGAACACCCCGCTTTATTGCGAGCAATTGGAAAAGGGCAAACGCGCGATTGAATCCAGCGAGGAATTGTCGCCGCTGCGCCGGGCGGGTGAAATCGCCGCGTTCGGCCTGCGCATGAACGCCGGCTGGCCGTTCGACGATTTTCAACGCACGACGCAGTTTGATTTGCGCCGCGAATGGAATTCTGAAATGCAGCAGCTTGAAAAGCGCGGCTGGGGGGAAATCTCGGACAACCGGTTTCATCTGACGCATCAGGGGCTGCGGTTCGCTGATTCGGCGGCGGAGATGTTTTTGCGGTGAAAGTTTACATTGAAATTTGACAATTCACGCCCGCCGTGCAAAGTGTGGCAACCTTAAAAACATCATGAACAATTCCATCTTCATCGTGCTCTTGATTTGTGTGCTGGCGCTCATTCCCGTCGTGCTCGTCATTGTCCTGCGGCACAGGCATGGCACCTTGCGTCGCGATGATGGCACGCCGGTGGGATTTGGAATGGACCCTTCACTGAACCCGGGTTCTCCCGGGCTGGAGCAGAGTGGCGAGCATCATCACCATCACCACCATCATCATTCGACGGATGGCGGGCATCAGCATTCGCATGGTGGTTCTGACGGCGGCGGTTCACACCACAGCGGCGGTTCTGACGGAGGCGCAAGTTCCGGTGGGCATCATTGACGGCAGTGGAACGAATAAACGGTGGTTGGCAAGACCAGCGTCTGGCCAAAGCGCCGGAGGGCCGGCGCACTCCAGGACGCTGGCGCGAATAACAATGGCCCACGTGTGCGCGAAGCGTCTTGGAGTGCGTGCGGCCCTCCGCCGCTTTTCGGGCAGTGGTGCCTTTCTGACGACCCTATTTTTAAGCGGAACGCGGAGAATGCGATCAAGCGGTGAGCGGCACCCTGACGACAAACTTTGTTCCGGCCTTTTCCACGCTGGAAACTTCAATCGTGCCGCCGTGCGCCTCCACAATGGCTTTGCAAATCGAGAGGCCGAGGCCCGTATTCCCGGCCCCGGTGCGTGATTTGTCCGCGCGATAGAACCGTTCAAAAACACGCGGCAGGTCGTCCGCCGGGATTCCATTGCCGGTGTCGGAAATTTCCAAAACCGCCAGGCCGCCCTGCCCCGCCAGCTTCACCCGCACTTCGCCATCGGGCTGGTTATACTGAATGGCATTCGTCAAAAGATTGGTGACGACCTGCGCCAGCCGTTCGGAATCGCCGGTGATTTCCAGCGCCTCAAACTCCGAAACAATCTTTACCCGGCGCTCGTCCGCGAGCGGTTGAATCAATTCGGCGCAATCGCCCACCGTTTTTGAAAAATCAAACTTGAGCCGCTTCAGCACTTCCTGGCCGGCGTCGAACCGCGCCAGCTCCAGCAGCGATTCGATCAACTTGCGCATCCGCTGCGCCGCCCGCTGGCAGGCCTCCACTGTTTGCTTGTAGCCGGCGGCATCCCGCTCGCGGCCCAGCGTCATCTGCGTTTGCGTGAGAATGACCGAGACCGGCGTGCGTAACTCATGTGCCGCGTCGGACGCGAATTGCTTCTGCTGCGCGAACGCCGTCTCCAAGCGCGCGAACGTGGAATTCAGCACCGCCGCCAACTGGCCCAGTTCGCTCTCCGCCTCCGCCGTGTTGATCCGCTGCGACAGGTCGCCAGCGGAAATCTTTGTAGCCGTCGAACTGATTTCAGAAATTGGCCGCAGCGCCCGCCCAACGAACCAGTAGCCGCCGGCCAGGCCAACCAGCAGAATCAGCCCGCCTGCCGCCGAGAAATCCACGGCGGTTTTGTGAAGTTCATTCATCTCCGGTACAATGGAGCAACCGACCACGATCCTCTCTCCCGATGGCAGAAAATCAGCGGTGAAATAAATGTCTCCAATTCTCTGAGCTCTGGCGAATTTCGGGCCGAACCCGGTCATCTTATTTTCCGAGGTAATCGCTATTTCCCCGTCAGGCCCATGCACCGGCTGATTCATTGAGCGGGCAATTTCTCCGCTACCATACTTATTATACATGGAGTCTATCCTGAAATAATACCCATGCGGGTCACTTCCATCAAATAATTGGGCTGCTTCCGGCGACAGATGGAACTCGGGCAATGGGCGCTCCCTCTGCGGCGGACCGTCGTCCGGTGGCCCATCTTCCGGCGGGCGATCAAAAGGCGGTCTGCCTTCACCGTCCCGCCCACGGGGTGGACGATGCAAGGATGAGGCCAAAGCGCTAATTCGCCGGTGCAATTCTTCATCCACCCGGCGGAATTGCCGGCCGCGCTCCAATTGGTACGCCGTTACGCCAAACCCAACCAGCACCGCCACCAGTATCAAGCCATACCAGAGCTGCAAGCGCCATTTGATGGATTTGAGCGGCGCAATGACGAATGACGAATGACGAATGGGTTTCGTCGTCCCGCTTCCTCCATTCGTCATTTGGAATTCGTCATTCATTCGATGCAATATCCGTGTCCACGCCGGGTCACGATGAATTCCGCGCCAAGCTTTTTGCGCACGTTTGAAACGTGCACATCGAGCAGGTTGGACAACGAGCTTTCGTTTTCGTCGAACAAATGCTCGTAAAGCTGCGTACGGGTGACGACCTCGCCGCGGTGCAGCGCAAGGAATTCCACCAGCGTATATTCGCGCGCCGTCAATTCGACCGGCTTGTCCTTGAGCGAAACGACCCGCGCAGCGGTGTCAATCTTCACATCGCCAATTTCGATGATATTCGTCGTTTTATTGGCACTGCGGCGAATAATGGCACGCAGCCGCGCGAAAACCTCCTCCAGGTCGAACGGCTTTACAACGTAATCGTCCGCGCCGGTGTCCAATCCCTTCACGCGGTCACGGGTCTGGTCGCGCGCGGTGAGCATGAGCACGGGCGTTTTTTTAATTTTGCGGAGACGCTTGAGAATTTCCCAGCCGTCCATGCCGGGCAGCATCACGTCCAGCACGATGGCATCGTAGTCGGTGCCCTCGGCGTTGAAGAAGCCGTCCTCGCCATTGTCGGCGGTGTCCACGGCGTAGCCTGCCTCGCGCAACGCCTGGGCGAGGCTGGCGAGCAGGTCCGGTTCGTCTTCAACAATCAGGATTCTCATGCGGCGCGCGGAAGTGATAACACAAGCCTGCGCAGGCGTCACCTTCGCAGAATGAACCTTAAGACGAGATGAAGACAAAATTTGCGCACGTTTGCGCAAATTTTGGTTCGCTTCACATTCCCTTAAGGTTCATTCGCGTAAGGTGGCAGCATGAAAATTCAAATTCACACACCCCGGAAAAACAACTTCACCATCGTACTTGCCTGCATGTGCCTCGCGTTCGCGGTCACCGTCCACGCTGTTGACCCGCGCACCAATTCATGGTTCACCACGTATGCCGGCAAATACGCGCGCATCTATACCAGCGATGTCAACAAGACCAATGGCAACGCCGCCACCACCTGGTCCACGGGCAATACGTCCCAGGTGTTGCCGGTCTATTGCGGCATTCAGGAAGTTTACTCGTCCAGCAACTGGGTCTATATCCGCAGTTCCGGCCTCGGCAGCCATGTGATGGGGCCGTGGTATCTCAACGCGCAACACACACAGGCTTTCCCGAATTATCCGACAAACGAGCACGTCCTTTACGAAATTCCTCGCAACCCGGCTGTGCCGGCCAGCAAAACACGGAACAGCGGCGGCGCCATCGGCTACTTTGTGGATGGCGTGGCCATGTTCAACAGTTGGGACGCCTACTATTATACAAATGGCGCGGATACCCAGGGCGGCGGCAACGGCGGCTATTGGAATCGCGATGCGTACGTCAATGAAGGCGCTTCGTTCGACCCCAACAACGCGCATCAAGCCGGCGGCCAGCACCATTATCATGCCAACCCGCCCGCGTTGCGCTACCTGCTCGGCGACCATGTGGATTTCAACTCCGTGACCAAGGCCTACCCCGAATCCACCAACGCGCCCACGAAACATTCCCCCATTCTCGGCTGGGTGGCGGACGGTTATCCGATTTACGGGCCTTACGGCTGTTCCATTTCCAATGACGCCTCCAGCGGTGTGCGCCGCATGATTTCCGGCTATGTCCTGCGCAACGGCCAGTTCGGCTCGCAAAATCTCACCAACGTCGGTCGCGCCGCCTTGCCACAATGGGCGGTACGCTTGTATGGCGTAGCGTCGAATGTCATGGCCGGCCCGGCGGTCAATACGAGTTTCCCGGTGGGACGTTACATGGAAGACAACGATTATCTCGGCGATCTCGGCATCAAACCCGGCACGAACACCTTCGACCTTGACGAATACAATGGCCGCTGGTGCGTCACGCCGGAATTCCCGAACGGCACCTACGCATATTTTGTCAGCATCAGCAGCAACGGCGCGCCCACCTTTCCGTACAACATCGGGCGCGGCTACTATGGCAACCCGACCGGCGGCGCAATCGGGTTCATTGCCGAACCGGTTGCCACAAATTTTCTTGCGGGTACGAATTCAGTTTCAGTGCTCAATTCGCCGGCCGTAAAAAACGGCGCCGTCACACTCACGTGGAGCGCGCTTGAAGGGGGTACATACATGGTGCAATCCACCACGAACCTCACCGCCTGGGTTACAAATTCAACGTCTGTGAACCCCGTGCAAAATTCCGCGGCCTACACAAATAATCCCACGGACAATTACCGGTTCTATCGGGTTGCGCGCACGACCCTGGCAAGCTTCGACTCCCCCGGCACGGGCGGTGGTTTCACCAGCGGCGGCACCTATCCCGTTCCCGGCGGCAGTGTCAGCCGCGGCACCGGGACAAATATTACACTCAGCATTACGCTGAGCGGGATGACGCCTCCCGCCGGCGCGCCCATCACCAGCGTCACGCTCGGCTCGCTCACCGCCCTCGGTTCAACCTATGCAACCCAGGGAACGGTGCTGGCGTATTTCTCCATTCCGTCCAACGCCACAACCGGTGCGCAAAATGTCGTCGTCACCTTCGGCATCCCGCCAGGCCAGACCATGGCGCCAACGTTCACCTTCACCGGAGGATTCACCATCAATCCATAAAACCGCGCGGTCCAAGACGCCCGGCATTCGCCACGCCCGTTCGCACTCCCACCAGCGTCTTGGACTGCGTGCGGCCCTCCGCCGCTTTTTTGGGTGCCGCGAGTTTCAAGACGTTGCACATATTCCAATAGTTCCGTCCGCTCAACGCTTGTTTCATTTTCGCCGCCGGTTTAACGTGTGGCCATGAGCGACGGCAATTCTTTCATCCGCGAGGATCCTTGGCGCATTTTCCGCATCATGTCCGAGTTTGTGGATTCGTTTCAGACGATGTCCCAAGTCGGCCCGGCGGTGACCATTTTTGGCTCGGCACGAACCAGGCCAGGCGACAAATATTATCGCGCCACGGCGGCAATCGCCAACAGCCTGGCCCGGCACAATCTTGCGGTCATTACCGGCGGCGGCCCGGGAATCATGGAGGCGGCCAACAAAGGGGCGGCCCAAGGCGGAGGAAAATCCGTGGGACTGAACATTGAACTGCCGCACGAGCAGGCCGGAAACCGCTTTGCCAATGTGCCAGTCCATTTCCACTATTTCTTTGCGCGAAAGGTTTGTTTCGTGAAATACAGCCTCGGCTTCATTTTCATGCCTGGCGGTTTCGGCACACTGGACGAATTGTTTGAAGTGCTCACGCTGGTGCAAACCCAGCGCATCCCCCAGTTCCCGCTCATCCTGTTTGGCACCGACCATTGGAAGGGCCTGCTGGCTTGGATGAAAACGCGCCTGGAAAAGGACAAACACATAAGCCCCGGCGATCTCGACCTCCTGAAAATGACCGATGACCCGGCGGAGGTCGTCGAAATCATCCGCGACTACGAACGGCGCGTCGGCCCGCCGGGAACGTTGCCGGTGGCATTTGCGTAAGAAATAACCCGGGCGTTAATACCAAGTTTCAATGCTGACGTGTCGCGTCATCAAGTGTGGTAGGGCGCGTCGCTCCGCGCGCGCCGCGAACGTGGCATGGCGGCTATGGTCCACGACGACGCGCGCGGAGCGACACACCCTGCCTTAAAAATGCCATGCGCCCACTCATCCAGGAAATCCAAACCGCGCACACGCCCGAATCACTCGTTGAAAACCTGCGCGGCGAGCGTGGCCTTGTTTTATTACGCACCTCGCAGTTCGATTCGCCGGCGGCGCGCTATTCCTTTGTGACCGCCAGGCCGTTTCTCACGTTCCGTTCCTTTGGCTCGCGCTGCGAAGTCACGCATCACGCACTTGCCGCGCCAAAACGCACTGAAGGCGGGTCACGCATCACGCATCACGTTCAGTTCGGCAATCCCTGGCATCTGCTGAACACACTGATGTCCCGCTTCGAGTTGCTGGATGAAATTGACTGGCCGTTTCCCCTCGGCGGCGCATTCGGCTATTGGGGCTACGACCTGAAAAATTTCACGGAGCCAAAACTGCCGCGCCGCGCCGCAAACGATCTGGAGCTGCCGGATTGCCATGTCGGTTTCCACGACAGCCTGGTTGTATTCGATCACCGCCTCGGCAAAGTCAGCGTGATTTCCACCGGCATTGATGCGGACGGCTCACGCAGCGAAGCACGCGCTGAAGAACGCCTGGCGTTTTGGAAATGCAAGTTGTCAAAAACCTTCACTCCGCATTCAGAAAGCGAGACCGAGAAGCGTCACCAACCGACGGCTGCCGGGGCACAAAAGACGCGGCAACCGTTTCCCCCTCTCCTGGGGGAGAGGGCCGGTTGCGACGCCGACGTTCGGCTGAGGGAGAACATCTTTTCAAACATTTCCCGCGCCGATTTCATTTCCGCCGTCGAACGCGCGCAAAAATATATTCGCGCGGGCGACATCTATCAGGTGAACCTTTCACATCGGCTGACCGCCCAATGCGATTTGTCCGGCTGGGAAATGTTTCAAAAACTTTCCGCGGTTTCACCCGCGCCCTTCGCCGCGTTTCTTGATTGCGGCAATGGGAGCCCACTCAGCAGGTTTCAAATTGCCTCCTCATCGCCGGAGCAATTTCTCCGCATGAGCGGCGCGCACATCGTCACGCGGCCAATCAAGGGCACGCGCCCGCGCGATGCCGACGCCACCCGCGATGCCCAGCTCGCTTACGAGTTGCAGACCAGCGCCAAGGAACTCGCCGAACTCGTCATGATCACCGACCTGTTGCGCAACGACCTGGGCCGCGTCTGCGAATACGGCTCGGTGCAGGTGCCGGAACTGGCGCGCCTCGAAAAATTCGCGCAGGTGCAGCACCTCGTTTCCACCGTGGAGGGCCGCTTGCGAAATGACGTCACGCATTTCGACGCCTTCGCGTCGTGCTTTCCGGGCGGCAGCATCACCGGCGCGCCGAAGTTTCGCGCCATGGAGATCATTGACGAACTGGAACCGCTCGCGCGCGGGCCGTATTGCGGCGCGATTGGCTATCTGGGCTTCAACCGCGAGAGCCAGTTGAGCATTGCCATCCGCCTGGCCGTCTGCCAGCAGGGCGTCGCGCACTTTAACGTCGGTGCGGGCATTGTGGCCGATTCAAAACCGGAGGCCGAATACGAGGAGACGCTCGCCAAGGCGCGTGGATTTCTTGCGGCGCTGGATTTGAAAACCTCTGACGAGCGTGCAAAACCAATTCAACTGGCTGATTAAGCCGCCCATGCGGAGCCGGCTGGAGCACCGGTCTCCGACCCGGCTCGTTGTGTTGAATTTTTAATTCAGCAGAGCAATGAATGTCGTATCGCTCCGTTGGAGTTCAAGCTTCAGCTTGTTCCCCGTCACGCGAAGTGTATTCGCGCTTTCTTCGGCCTTCGGATTTCTTTCGGATTTCGGTCGTCGGATTTCGGATTTGGCACTTAAATCCTCTTCTCGTCCGCATCAATATAATCCACAAAATTCTGAATATCGTCGCGATGGGAAATGCCCGACTGCTCCTTGCGCATCTTTAACCGCGCGAAAGATCCCTCATCCTTCGCGTTTGGCCGGCTTAACACATCCTGCCAGTGCGCGGCTTTTTCGGCATCGGTCCGGTTCACGTTCTGGCGCACCCAGTCGCACACCTCGCCGTCGGTGATGGATTTTTTCACCACCGCCACAAACTGCTCGTGTGTCAGCCCCGTGGCCTTGAGCCAGAAACCGTCAAAACCTTTGCCGAGATTTTCAGTGTAATCCGAATGGAGCTTGCCGGCGAGTGACAGGCGGATTTTGTCAATATAACGCGGCAGATAATGCCAGCCGGCCATGACTTCGCGCGGGCTGCGGGGATAAATGATTTCGCTCATGCGGAAAAGATGAAATGCCGCGCCGCGCATCGCAACGCAAAAATAGAACATTTAGCCAGTTGCCCCGCGCGAAAATTCTGGCACAGTCGCCCCATGCCCGTGGCTTCAGAAAAAAACCCGGCGCCCGCTCCCCGCATCACCTCCATTGACGCGTTGCGCGGCTTCGTGATGTTCACGATGATTTTCGTGAACGACCTCGCGGGCGCGCCACGGTCCGTCGTTCCGGACTGGATGGCCCATTTCAGCGACCGCCACAAACACGGCAGCGGCATGACGTTTGTGGATCTCGTGTTCCCCGCGTTTTTATTCATCGTGGGCATGTCCATTCCGTTCGCGCTTGGCGGACGATTGAACAAAGGCGAACCCGTCTGGAAAATTTTTGGCCACGTCGCCGCGCGCACGCTCGCGCTGCTGGCCATCGGCATCCTCATGGTCAACGGCGAATCGCCGGCGGATGCCAGCCCCGGCTGGTCGCCGGAACTGTGGGGCTACCTCATGTTTCTCTCCGCCATTTTTGCATTCTGCGCCATCACGCCGCCAGTGACCGCGCCCGGCGCAAAAAAATTCTGGAAAATTTTCAACCTCTGCCTGCGCGCCGCCGGCTTCGCCGGAATGATTTATTGCGCGTTCACCTTTCAAGGCGAAAATGGCAGACACATCATCACCCTCTCGCCATTTGCCATCCGCACCGAATGGTATGGCATCCTGGGAATCATCGGCTGGTCGTATCTGTTTGCGGCCATTGTCTATCTCGCTTTTCGCAATCAACGCACCGCCCTGCTCGGCTGCCTGACGCTGCTGCTCTGTCTTTATCCGGCGGACAAAAAAAGCTTCTTCGATGGTTTCTGGCTCAACAATATTTTTGGCATCGGCGAAATCGGCGCGCACACGTCCATCGTGGTTGCGGGCATTTTGCTGGCATCTGTGCTGGTGACTGCGGACACCGCGGCCATCTGGGCGCGAACACGTTTCGCACTGCTGCTCGCCGCCGGATGCGCCGCCGCCGCGCTCCTGCTCAACGGCCTTTACGGCATCAGCAAAAACAACGCCACACCGTCGTGGTGCCTCTGGTCCTGTGCCATCACCGCCGCGCTTTGGCTGGTGTTTTATTTTGTCACGGATGTTCGACCGGTGAAATTCATCGCCCGGCCCCTGGGCATCGCCGGCCAGAATGTTTTGCTCGCGTATTTGTTTTCCGAGATGCTGCCCTCGCCCTTTGGATTGATTCACTTCAACGATCCGCCGGGCCTCGCGTGGTATGTTTTCCGCTGCGCCGCCTGGGCGTTTTTGCTGCTGTGGCTCACCGCCGGGCTGAACCGGCTTGGCTTCCGGCTAAGAATTTGAGGCATTAAACAGAAGATTGCCGCCCTCCGGTCTTCATCCTCATCCTCATCCTCATCCTCCCCGAATCCTGCATCAGTTTGAAGAAAATGTGCGTTGCATCGCGCTTTCAGTGCTTTTTTTTCAAACGACTTTGCAAAACGTGAGGGATGACACGCCCTCTATTGATGATATGTTTGACTACCAATACCCATGAATCGCATCAGCCATCCGTTAAGTTGTCTCTCCAGCGCCCGCCGCAAATCTGGCGGTTTTACTCTAATTGAACTTCTGGTCGTCATCGCGATCATTGCCATTTTGGCGGCGATGCTGTTGCCGGCTTTGGCGGCGGCCAAACGGAAGGCGTACGCCGCCAATTGCGTTTCCAACCTCAAACAAACAGGCACGGCGTTGCAAATGTATTTTGGCGATTTTGCCGATTGGTGCCCGCCGGGGTCCAATTCACGCAATCCGCCCGGCCCCGGCGTGGATTATGGGCTTACTTTGGGCCAGTTGCCGGTGTATAATGGGGGCATAAATTGTCGAAAATGGCTGCCCGTTTATCTTCAGCCCTATTTAGCCTTGCCCGATCCAAAGGTTGTGGGGGGAGTTTCAAATGAAGTGGTGAAGGTCTTTATTTGTCCTGCATATTCAGCCATGGTGCCAAGGGGAATTGTGTTTCCCGCCGGCGCCGTGGATCCGAATTCGGACAATTATCAGTATTTCTCCCAGAATACCGGCTTGGGTTCGTATTGCTTGAATCGTTCGCCGGGCAGCACTGTAAATGGAAAGCTGCTCCAAACCGCTTTTCCCGGCGGTGTCGGCGCGATCAATGGGCCAAATCCATTTGGCAAAGAGCATAACTACGGCCCGCTAAAGCTGCCGCTAATCACCGGGGCAGGAATATCGCTCGCGTCACTGTGGGCGGTGGGAGACTACGATACACTCGCCGCTGGCGACAACTCGACCCTCGGCATAGCATTGACGCCGGTCCATAAAGCCAGCCGCGAATTTAACTATTTTGACGGCCATGTTGGGAGCCGGAAGATTCCGCCGGCGGGAACGTATGACGAATAAAACGTTTAACCAAACCACTCTATGATCAAGCACCACCAATTAACTCGAACACTGATCGGGACATGCAGTCTCCTCCTATTGCTGAAAAGCGCCCAGGCGCAGTTCTCGTTTCCGGTCTATGAGCCATTTTCGGAATACACAAGCGGCGAGAATTTGCGGACGGCCGGCAGCAGCGGCACCAACTGGACGTTCGGCAATAGCGCCAGCTCCTCACAGAAAATTCAACCTGCTGCCGCCCAATCCTATACCGGGCTGCTGCCGGACCCAAGTGGCACGCCGCTGGGTTTGAGTGGGCCAACCGGTGTGGGGCGCACGGCGGAAGCGCCGTTCACCTCGCAAACCAGCGGGACGATTTACTGTTCCGTGCTGCTCAATCTGCAATCGTATCCTTCCGGTAACCGTATGATCTTCGGTTTGGCAAACGGCACGGGCAATCCGCCCGGTCTTCAGTCGGCGTGCCCCGGCATCTGGGTCAATGCCGCCGGGCAGTTGCTGATTTCCAAGAACACCTCGACCTCGCCCGCAACGAACACGACCGTGACCCTGCCGCTGCACACCCCGCATTTGGTGGTCATTTCCTATACCTTCGTGGCGGGATCGACCACGAACGACGTGATCAAACTTTGGCTGGACCCGTTCCAACTGGGCGACAACGGCAACGTGCCGGCTCCCACGCTGATTAATACGAACTATAACGGCGCTGGCGCCGATTCGTCACAGGTTCTGGGCGTGGCAGTTTTTGCGGCCACCGCCAGCCCGACCATGCAGGTATTTTATGATGAAATCCGCGTGGACAACAATTGGGCGGGCGTGACGCCGGCCGCACCGGCGCCTGGGCCTATTTTTGGCGTAACGCTCACCGGCAGCGGCAACGGCTGTCCCGGCGACGCTTACCCCGTGGGCGTCAGCGGATCCGTAACCACCAACATTTATCTTCTTTATACCAACTCCGTGTTTAGCGGACAGACCGTCAACGGCACGGGTTCGGCCATCAGCTTTGGCCCGCAATCAACGACGGGAATTTATACTGTGGTGGCCAGCAACACTGTCACCGCAGCGGTTGGCTGGATGAGCAACAGTGTGGCAATCACGGTTCTTGCTTCGCCGAACATTACGACCCAGCCAGTTCCAGCCACCGTGGCAACCAATGGCCTGGCAACATTTAGCGTCGTTTCTGATGGCACGGGCCTGGGCTATCAATGGTACAAGAATGGCGTGGGTCTTGCTGACGGAGGTCATGTCTCAGGCTCGATGACGGCGACGTTGATCATTTCACCCGCCACGACCGCGGACCAGGCCACGACCGCCGCGGGATACTATGTGATCATCACCAACCGTTGCAATATGGTGACCGCCATCTCCACGACCAATGCATTGATTCTTGATGCAGCGGCGAACATTGTCTGGCAGGGCGGCAACCCCAATACGAATTGGGACACCGGCACGACGCCAAACTGGACCAACAGCGCGGGCACTCCCGTTGTTTTCAATGCCGGCGACAATGTGACGTTTGACGACACCTCCACCAATCCGATTGTGACCCTCGCCAGCAGCCATCTGGCTCCCACATCGGTCACCGAAAGCGCGGCCCAGAATTACGCCTTTACTGCCGGCAGCGGCAGCATCGTCGGTTCCGGGTCGTTGGTCATGGCGGGCACGGGCACGTTGTCCATCAGCAACGACAACAGTTACACCGGCGCGACCATAATCAGCAACAACGGCACGATTGCCGTCAAGGACGTCAACCAATTGGCCCTGGGTTACGGGCCGCTGACGCTGGCGGGCGGCACACTCTGGTTTCCAATCAAATCCACGCTGGCGACCATCGGGTTGACCAACAACGTGAATGTGACGGCCAACAGCACAATCCAGTATGACGGCGCGGGAGGTTTTGGCCTTAATTTGTTCGGAACGCTGAATGGCTCTCCCTCGGCGGTGCTTACCATTTACCATAATTTAAACAACAGCGCTGCGACTGATCTACTCCGGCTCTATGGAATTTTTACGAACAACGTGCCAATCAATATCACCACCCTCGGCAACACGGTGGACTTCTCACCTTACAATACATCGGGAAATCAGGTTTACAACGGAGTGATTTCCGGCGGCGGCGGGCGGCTTGCGCCGCATGGCAATGGGAATGTCATTTTCAATGGTGCCAATACCATTAATGATAGCGGTGTCAACAACAACGGCAACGGACCGAGCGGTTACAGCCTGCTCTTTGAGGGCGGCAACGTGGGCATTGGTGCGGACTCCGTGTCCTCCAGCCCGCCAACGATTGATTCCAGTCCCGTCGGCACCGGCAAAGTCGGCATTGATCCGGCTGGCGGCAATGACAGCATGTTTGCCAGCGGCGGCGCGCATACAATTGCCAATCCCATTATCTATACCACGGCCTCCACGGTGACATTTACCATCAGCGGCAGCAACGACCTGACGCTCGCGGGACTGTTCACACTCTCAGGCGCGAACAACATCGGCGGCACGAACCGGACGTTGCAGGTAAACAACACCGCCTTGACCACGATTTCTGGTGTGGTGGGCGACGCCGGCCTGGTGTGCGGCCTGACTAAGACTGGCGGCGGCACATTGGTACTGTCCGGAACCAACACCTACACCGGTCCCACCTTGGTGAGCGCGGGAAAACTCTGGATCAACGGCCAAATTGATGTCGGCGGCGTAACGGTTACCAACGGCTCGCTCGGGGGCACGGGCATCATCCTTGGCGCCGTCACCAACACCTCACCCGGCTCGATTGCGCCGGGCACCTCGGCCATTGGCACGCTGACCATCAGCAACAACCTTGTCTTGGCCGGCAACGGATTGTTCAAGCTCAACAAGTCTCTCTCGCCGTCGAATGACCTCGCATCTGTCAGCGGCACCCTGGTCAACAGCGGCACCGGCACCATTACCGTGACCAACCTCGGACCGGCCCTGGTCGTCGGCGACAAATTCACCCTCTTCAGCCAGCCTGTTGCCGGCGGACTGGGCCTTACTATCGTCGGCGGCGGCGTCACTTGGACCAACCTGCTGGCCACGGACGGCAGCATCCAGGTGTTGGGCGGCGGAACAGCAAATTATCCCACCAACATCACCTTCAGCCTCACCGGCAGCACGCTGACCGTTGGCTGGCCGGAGACCCATCGCGGCTGGATTCTCCAGGAGCAGACCAACTCGCTAAGCGTTGGCCTCACCATCGCCTCGAATACTTGGTTCGACGTGACCGGCAGCAGCAGCGTGACGAACTCCACACTCACGATCAACCCGGCCAACCCCGCCGTATTCATCCGCCTGCGCCATCCTTGACCCAGATTGAGCTCGGTTCTCGACCGCCGCTGGAATCCTTCCAGCGGCGGTTTTTTTTGTCCCGGAGCGCGGGCGGCCCGCCCGCGTGTTCAGAGTTCCCTCGTCCTCGTTCTTATAATCTTAGGGCGTGTTTTTAAAATCCTTTTTCGGAGCGCGGCTGTGTCCGTAGAACCAGCCGCAGCGCGTGAAAAGCTCGGAAACTGTCGAATAATGTGGCGTGCTGCGG
>Ga0207083_1051_pt1 | contig 21437 bp, 15 predicted proteins | sample Alteio_BWMinHeat_57_FD_153516 | JGI IMG/M metagenome (GOLD analysis project Ga0207083, IMG submission 153516) | Enriched cells from forest soil in Barre Woods Harvard Forest LTER site, Petersham, Massachusetts, United States -... | ecosystem: Environmental > Terrestrial > Soil > Temperate forest >... | reverse complement strand
GGACATCCTTGCTATCCAGCAAGATTTTTTGATGAAGTGTGGCAATCGCATAACCCCGGTCCAAAGTAGCCAATGGGCTAACGGCATGCAATGTTGCTAATTGGGTGGTTAATCGTTGTTTACTCTGATTGAGTTTAACAGCGACTTGCTGAAACAATTTATTTTCTAATGATTGAACATTTAATTGGGCTTGATGAAGCTGAATAGCGGGATTTTTAGCATCCAAGTTGTTTTTTATAACTAATAAACAATGGTGTTTTTGCGTGATGATCTGTTCTATAACATGTTGTAAGTGGATTCTCAAATAATCCAAATTTTGCCAATAGTTACTGATCAATCGTTTGGGTGAAGCTAATTTATCGGTTTCATGCTTCAGTCGTAACTGATAATGTTGCATGAAACGTGACATGGATGTTAGTAATCGTTCTTCGACGGTATTCAAATACGAGAGTAAATCCAAACGATCAGGTGTCACGGCTTCTGCGGCTCCCGTGGGAGTCGCTGCGCGTAAATCGGCGACAAAATCAGCAATGGTAAAGTCAGTTTCATGACCAACCCCAGATACTATCGGTAACAGGCTGTTTGCAATGGTATGCGCCAGGTTTTCATCATTGAATGACCATAAATCTTCTATGCTTCCACCGCCTCGCGCTAAAATCAGAACATCACAACGTTTTTCAACATTCGCTTGCAGAATGGCTTGAATAAGTTGTTGTGTAGCGGATTTACCCTGCACCTCACAGGCATAAACAATGACGTCAGCAATGGGATAACGACGTGCTAACGTGCTTAAAATGTCCCGTAAGGCAGCGCCACTGGCGGAAGTGATGATCCCAATTTGAGAAGGAAAGGCAGGGATAGGTTTTTTACGGAGAGGATCAAATAACCCTAATGCGGATAGTTTTACTTTCAATAACTCAAACTGTCGAAAAAGATCCCCTTCACCGGCTTCTTGTATCTGTTCAACAATGAGTTGATAGTCCCCACGTGCTTCATACAGACTTAAGCTGCCAAAAATTAAAACTTGTTGGCCGTTTTGAAGTCTGATAAAATCCGAGCCAGTATGTCGATTGCGAAAAAATACACAACGGATCTGAGCGGATGCGTCTTTTAGTGTAAAATAAAAGTGTCCCGAAGCAGGCTTGCTTAAATTGGACAGTTCTCCTTCGACACGGACATGGCCTATTTCATGTTCAAGCCAGGAACGAATTTGACGGTTTAATTCACTCACACTGAGTACCGGTTTTTCAAGTGACATGCTGAAAGCAACGAATGAATGATGGATTAGGCATGTTAGCAAACCAAGCGAGATCGTCAACTACCCGCATGGAAATACGTTTCAGATTGTGACTGCGTGCAGTATAAACTACAATGGTGCGATTTATTTTGGAGAACGCTCTAGCAATGAGGATCGAAAAAGTTGTCATTATCATTCCAACCTACAATGAAGCGTTGGTCATTGAGGATACTTTAGTTGAAGTATTTCAAGAGGCTTCTAATATTTCAAACATGGAGATTCATGTTTTAGTATTTGATAGTCAATCAACGGACAATACCCAACAGGTGGTTACTCAATTACAAAAAAATTATCCTAGACTTCATTTGATAACAGAACCTAAAAAATCAGGCTTGGGTTCTGCCTATAGGCAGGCTATGCATTATGCTTTAACAGAGCTGTCTGCTGATATCATTTTCGAGTTCGATGCCGATCGTTCTCATCAGCCGAAGTATATTGCTCCAATGCTTGAAAAGATTCAATCTCAGGATGTGGTTGTTGGCAGTCGCTATGTTCATGGAGGTTCAATCCCAAAAGAATGGGGATGGCACCGTAAATGTTTATCTGTCTTAGGAAACTATGTCGCTCGTTTAATGCTGACTCGAAAATACAAGGATTTTACCAGCGGGTTTCGAGCTACCCGTCGTCAGGTTTTAACAACCGTTTTACCTGAAAAATTTATTTCCAACCAATATGCTTATAAAATACAATTGTTGTGGTTATTGCATAAAGCCAAGGCGCGCATTTGTGAGTATCCCATTGACTTTATTGATCGACAGAAAGGAAACAGTAAATTGCCTGCAAACAGCATTTCCGATTCTCTGCATGTGCTATTTACCTTGCGTTTTCATGAATTGAAAGCTTATTTTAAAATGTGTTTGGTGGGACTTTCTGGCGTAGGGGTGCAGTTCTTGACCTACAATATACTGCGTCAAAGCTTCTCACCCATTACAGCAACACAAATGGCGATTATCACAGCCATTGTCAGTAATTTTGTTTTAAATAACCGATATACCTTCAAACGCATGTCCAAAATCCCGCGCTATCAGAAATTTACATCGCTTAGTTTGTTTGTTGGATATTCACTGTTGATGATTGTATTTCAAAGTTATTGGTTGCATCTCGGTATAAAGTATTTTGGGACTGGATTTTTGTCAGAGAATCTCTCGATTTTATCCGGGATGATTTTAGGATCTATTTTCAACTACTTGACCTATTCGCGATTAATCTGGCGTGAAAGAAAAGGTGAGCCATCAGCATATTCTTCGCCGCTTTGAAGTGAGTGAAATAATTCACTATGAGTTAATCAAGATCAACTATCATCATGAGGGCACTATGCTAACTATTCATTTTCGTGAACCTGTTGCACCGAGATACATTTATATCAATCCTGATAATAATCAAGTGCATTTGATGGTTCCTATTGTGGGTGGAGCAGAGATTGGTACTGATAATACTTGTCAGTCAGCGATTGCCTTACAACGGTTTTTTGGCAAAAATGCAGGTGCAGATATTGAAAGAAGTTCAGCACTGGATGAGCTGCAACGATATCTTCGGGCTTTGCAATTTGACATTTCAGTGATAGAAGAAGGGGCTCCATTAAAAAGACAAAAGCAGGAGCGAGCACGCCAAATAGAGAAGTATATTGACGTGTTACGAATCATCCAAAGCCGTTCAGAATTTAATGATTTGAGTGAGTCATTTCCTTCATACCCTATGCCAGTGCAAGACATTCTGAGTCGAAGAAATAATTTTTTTAGCATGTTGTTGCATCCTCCATATCTTGATGGCTATCTGCGATCAATCAATCCTGTGTTTAGCGTTGACAGAACAGGTCCACAACGATTTTATCGTGATCTAGAGCAAGCTTATCAGCAGTTGACAATTGCACCACAACAAGCCCCGAAAGATCGACTGATGCATACAGTTATAAGCGTGCTCCCCGGAACTGAAATCAATTTTGCTGCTATTCAAGCTGCACTAACCACTCAAACTCAAGCGCTGTTTGGTGTTAGGGTTAATTTTAATCAAGACAACACGGGTGCCTTATTAACCAAAGATTATATTGATTTAGCATTGGGTGGTGCTTCTGAATCGATGTCTGATTATATCGAAACCTTAATTAACTGTTGTGCTGGAACCCTTTGGGACACCTTACCTACATCACCGTTCATTGTTCCAAATACGATATCTGGAAAAGAAACACTGATTATTTTAACCCAATTTTTCCTAGGCCAAGTGAATATTTATTGTTATGCCAATGGTCTAAGTGTTGAGAATTTTGGAAGAATATTGGATGGTAATGCCGCGCTCAGTCGTCAAATTCCTACTGTGGTTAAATGTGCCTTACAAGCAGGCACGTCAGTAGAGGCGGCATTGTTTAATTTTATCAATACTAATCGGCAATCGTTTAATCTTGTACGCCCATTAGAATCCGATGAGATGGTTACTATACAGCGACGTTTTACAAGCCAGTACATTACCATCAAAGATTCTCCACACTTTGATGAGTTTGTGGTTTTTGATAGCAGTAAGCCTGGAAGTTGTATGACGCATCAAGGTTCTATTTGTTTCGATTTATCCGATTTGACTGGAACAGCTGTTTTTCGAGCACTGGATACGCCTTATTTTAGGCAAACGCGAGAATTAAGTTCAAGAATTGCACGGGTAACACCGCATAAAAATGAATTTGTCCATGCAAATTATGAAATAGAAGAGGATAGATTAAGAACTTTACTGCTTGAGCTTATTCAAACGGACAATGGTATTGAGACAGTTGTTGAATTATTACTCTCCGATATGGATGAGGGTCAAAAGCTATTTCAAAAAATTGATGAGAGTACGAGGAGTGTATTGATACATGCCTCTCAATGGAATAGGCTTAAAAATCGTGTTGCAGCACATATTAGCAGTCCTGCGATTCAACAAGCATTTAATGCTCAATTTCCAAATGAAAATGAAAATGTTCAATTGGCTATTACTGCTGTTATGGCCAATGCTATACGAGTAAGTGCCATTGAAATTTATGGACCAGAAATATGCCCTGATCTTCCCACCAATGACCAATTGCATCGCATGATTGAATCTCTGACTTCACGGGGAGATATTTCTGTAGAAAGAAGTGCGGGAGATGGATTTGTGCTGACTTTACCACAATCCATGGCGGATCCTATTCAACATTTGATAAATGAAAACACCAATCGGATTTATTTATCACCCGCCATGACTAGAAATATTTATATTGAAATAACGGAACACTTTGGTGAACAATCTCCAGAAATATTACATATGAATAGTCTTGTGAATACGGGTGCTGTCCCCTACAAGTTAATGGAAGCTCTTCGATTAGTAGGGATAGCCATTGCGCCAGAAAATATTACTTTCCCAGCGAATGGTTGCAATGGCTATGTTCTTACCGCACCACCTGCAGCTTTGCAAACCATTGCTAGTATTCAACAACATCGATCGCGGTTTCATTTAACGCCTGCAATTGCAGCCGCCTTATACCGCAGGATTGATCGGATGGGATTGGGAGCAGAATTAACCCCATTAAACAACGAGATTGCTCCAGATAAAATCAGGCGAGCGTTACAATTATTGAATATACCGTATACAAACCTAGCCTTTAATGACACAAACGGTTACTGGCTAAATGCATCGACAGAGATACAGCAACAACTGCTTGCAATTGAAACGGGACGAACGGTTCTTCCTCCCAGGGTTAATATGCCTGAGAGACGTTCTCCGTTTGTTGATGACGAGTTTCCTTTTCAGCCAATGACCAGGGGCATCTTAAGAGCAAACGCTGCACGAAGAGCCCAGCGGGCACCAGATGTAGCTGCCGCCTTAGGCCAGTTTGGAGTGCTTGCACCACCCCAACCAAGAATGAGGCCTCGATTTCCAGATCACGTTATATTAAGACAAGTGATTTTACATTCTTGCCCTGGCTTTGATAGAGGCAATTGGATTACTTTAAATACAAATCCATTGGTGGAGGTAGGTATCAGTGGTCACTCTGGAAGATGGGGGTTAGCCACACCGCGCTTCCAAGTGGAATTGCATGGGGATGAATTGGTCATCTTAGATAAGCAAGATCATTTTCGAGTCGTTAATGATAAGGCTCGTCAACGAATAATACTCAATGAATTGTTAGTGCGTATCCCAGAAAATATTCGTCATACTGTGATAGCAGAGCTCGACGCTCAATCACAAGAAACAGTTGCTCAACATTATTAAGGATGGGTTTTGGGCTTCATCTCAACAATTTGGTAATAATAGGGTGTCACAAGGTTGCCTTTTTTCGGGCTTTTTGACCAAATTTCATGGATAGATGATTTTTTAATAGCCAATTTGTTGATGTCATTATAAAAAAATGCACTGGGTTCTTTTGAAACCAACAGTAGCATTTTACCGAACAACTGAACGTTATTTGACCAGTATTGATACATGAGGCTTTGCCGACCAAACACATGACTGCCAATAATGGGATAGATTTTTTCTATGTTTCCATTTTTCCATTGTTTTTCTTGGTAAAAACTTAATTCACTACCAATGTTATAACTGTCAAGAGGGATGATCGTAGGCGAGTGGTGCGTTTCCTGTTCTAGATCATGGGCAATTTGATTGATTTGCAACGTTAAATTATTCCAATCAATGTATTTCGTCAGGAATGCTTGGTAAGCCCATGCAGGAGTACCCGTCGCTCCTATAAAAATAAGACTGCTATACCCGGATAACAATAGAATTGCTGTTATTATCCACCCGTTTAAAAGCGTCTGAGTTCTCTTTTGACAATTGTCAGCGATGTCTATTGCAATCCATGGAATGATGGCTAGCAATCCCGGACCTATCCAATTGAATTTAATCTGATGCCGTAGACTAAACAAACCAAAAATGACGAGAGGAACCATCGTATATAATTGTAAAAAGCGTTTCTTGTAATATTCAACGTTGAGGATTTGGACTAAATTTGGGGGACGATACAATGTCCATAAACTGAAAAGACCTAATGGGGTTAGAAACAATACAAGTAAGCCGAGATACTGATAAAAAGAAAAATCATCTGTGGCATTGAAACGACGCGTGCTTTGAAAAGCAAACGATGCCCATGCATGAGTGGCATTCCAATAAATAACGGGAGTGAAAAAAAATATAGCAATCAATGCGCAAAAATAAGGCTCTTTGCGTTTTAAGCAAACTCTGTATTCGGGAATGAAAATAACGTAGATGAGTGTCGCGAAACCGAGCAACACCACGGTGTATTTGGATAACAAACCTAAGCCAATCCAAATTCCTGCGGCATACCAATACCTGGATTCCTGTTTAACTAATGCGCGAAAAAGACAATACAATGCTGCTGACCAACAAAGAATCAAGGGTTGATCTGGAGTAATAATCATGGATTGTAAGAAAAAAAAAGGAAATATTGATAGGAGCATGATGGCGTAGATGCCAGAGCCTTTGCTGATTAAGTTCGTCAACTTGCAGATAAACCACGTCGTGACAAACCAACACAGCAACGTACTGATACGCACGCCAAACTCATTTATACCAAAAAGTAGGGTTGTAATTTTGATTAATAAAGCCACCATGGGGGGATGATCTAAATAACCCATATCGAGATGGTTTGCATAGTTCCAATAATAGGCTTCTTCAACCAGAAGGTCAGAATGAAAAATGAAAGCCAAACGCAATCCTAGAGAAATCACCACGATGAAAAAAATGAGTGTTGTTTTCATTGCGTAGATTTTTTGATTGCTATGGGATTGCTCGAAGTCACTAAAAGCTTGGCGTTCAATCAGGGAGGGCATGATAATCTTCTCCGAGCCAGGGATACCGTTAAGAAGTAACTTTGGGCTTAGATTTAAGCGTTCTTGATAAAAGCTGTTAGTTTAACAGCATAACTGGATGATTGCACTTGTGATTTATATTGAATTTAGGCAGAATGATGGGGATTTTTGGATAGTAGTCTTTTAAAGGGGGTTTTTATGAAAATGAAATTAGCAGCTATGGCTGTATGTTTAGCGACATCCACTGCGATGGCGGCACCGAGTACAACTGCATTAAAGACAGACATGGATAAATTATCCTACAGTATTGGTGTTGATTTAGGAAAAAATTTTAAAAAACAAGGCATTGAAGTCGTTCCTGAAATGATGGGCAAAGGTATTCAAGATGGCATGGCTGGTGGCACGTTATTATTGACAGAACAACAAATGAAAGATGTGCTTAATCAGTTTCAAAAAGACTTGATGGCTAAACGGACGGCTGAGTTCAATAAAAAAGCGGAAGAAAATAAAGCTAAAGGTGACGCTTTTTTAGCTCAAAATAAATCTAAACCTGGGGTTGTGACTTTAGCTGACGGTCTGCAATACAAGATCATCGAAAATGGCAAGGGTGAAAAACCAACCAAAGATGATACAGTAACCGTTAAATACACCGGAAAAACAATTGCCGGTGAAGTGTTTGATAGCACCGATAAAACAGGCCAGCCTGCAACATTTAAACTGTCACAAGTTATTCCCGGTTGGACAGAAGCCTTGCAATTAATGCCCGTTGGTTCAATATGGGAAATCTATGTCCCAGCTAATTTAGCTTATGGCAATCGCAGTGTCGGTGGCCCCATTGGACCCAATGAGACATTGGTTTTTAATGTTCAGTTGATCTCTGTAAAAAAATAATAGAACGTAACATTCTATAAATTAGGGCGTATTCATAAAAGTAATACGCTCTATTAGGAGATTCGGGTGAACTATTTAACCATGTCAAGAAATACTTTAGGCTAATTGGAAGGTCATAGTCCTCTAATTTCCTAATTTATTTGGGTTTCTTTTGCTTTAGCGTTAAAATGCGAAAAATAGGTCTAATAAGCACCTTAATACATGAATAAACGCTTACTCATTATTTTCATCCTAGGATTTTCATCCGGGCTTCCGTTTGCTCTGATTGGCAGTACTCTTCAGGCTTGGTTTGCCTCTTCAGGCATGTCTGTTTTGTCAACAGGGGCGTTAAGCTTACTGAGTTTACCCTATGTTTACCGTATCTTTTGGGCACCATTGCTTGATCGTTATTCATTATTGCCCCTAGGTAAGCGACGGAGTTGGATGTTGGTGATGCAAGTGCTCTTGCTCCTTGGTTTTAATGCGATGGCCTGGCTTTCACCTACCTATTCGCCCCAAGGAATGTTTATTGTAGGGTTTATATTGGCTTGTTTTTCTGCCACACAAGACATGGCCATTGATGCACATCGGACGGAGTATTTATCTATAAAAGAACATGCTATCGGTGCGTCTCTCGCTGTTTTTGGTTATCGTTTGGCATTATTGGTTGCAGGGGGCATTGCTTTGATCATTGCCCAACACGTGAGTTGGGCCGCTGCTTACCGACTCATGGGTTTTTTAATGTTGTTTGGCGTTATTGCGACGTTATGTAGTCGGGAACCCTCAATCCCCATGGAGGAAAAAGGCAGCTTCTCCCTCTCGCTGGTCAAACCCATTCAAGAACTCCGCTCACGACCGGGCATAGTGATGTTCTTGTGTTTTATGTTTTTTTATAAATTAGGAGAGGCTTTTACCACGACAACCAGTGGTATTGTGATGCCTTTTTTGATTCAAGGACTCGGTTTTTCACTCGAGGCAATAGCTTATATCAATAAAATGATGGGAGTAAGTTCGGTCTTGCTCGGTGGCTTAGCCGCAGGCATCATCCTCATGCGTTGCTCTTTATATAAATCATTATTTGTTTTTGGTTTATTGCAAGCACTCACCAATGTGTTTTTTATTATACTCGCTATCACAGGAAAAAATTTATTTGTGTTTGCCGTAGCAGTGGTGTGCGATAATTTTGCTGCTGGTATGGGCTCGACAGCGCTAGTGGCATTGTATATGCGACTGGTTGATAAACGCTATACAGCGACACAATTTTCATTATTTGTAGGAATTTCAACACTTCCACGAATCTTATCCGGGCCTATAGCGGCAATGCTGCAATCCTGGTTTGGTTGGGTGGGTGTCTATGAATGTGCGTTTCTATTAGCGTTGGGTTTTATTCCATTTCTGGTGAAGATCCGTCAACAAATCAATTCGGATAAACACCAAGTCAGTAGGAATGAAACGATGCAGGGGGTAATGAGCGATGTTAACTCATTGCCCTGACATGAAATAGCCAAAATTTGTTTATTGTATATACAATTGCAGTTTTCATAGCGATGAGCTAGTTTACTTCAACTTTTGTTTTACGTATCATGTTTAAAAAAATTAATTAAGGGATATATGCAAAGGATATTGTGTATTGCTTTTTTAATATTATGGATAGTCTTCTGCTCTGTTTCATATTCTCAACCAGCACCGATAGCCAGTCCTATTTTTCATGATAACAGCCTACAAGCTGCTAGCTTTGCTAAGAAATCTAATGCGTTAAGGTATCAACAAACGCTGCAGAAAAATAGTCAATATCCTGTTCGTGTTATAAGAAAAAATATACGTGGTAAAATTTTTTATAGAGTGATGATTGGCCCTATGCCATCAAAATTAATACGAGGGAATATGTCTGCAAAGGTATTCAGTTCCCAAAAGGGACTGCCCTCACCGATCAGTAAAAAAATAGTATTAGAGCCAGTACAAAAACCATTGCCTTTTAGACAGACATCATCACCAAAGCGAGCCCTTGTTGTTCTGCCGGGTAAAAGTAAATGGGCTACATTTGCAAGAGATAATGAGTATACGTTGCTCTTGGGGGGTACATACATCCCCAATACAATAAAGGGAGAAACCTTACAACTTTTGCCTTATGAGTTAGGATCTTACGCCGATACGTTCACTCAACAAAGTGACTCCGGTGGATTTTCCTGGGGATTGGGCTTAGGACATCGTTTTTATCTCAATCCAGCCAGTAAAATGAATAATTTATTTGACTCTTTTGCAATAAATGCACAGTTTTTTCAATTAATTTCCGCGAATCAAACCGGTCATGTTGTACAATTTGGCTTACCCGAATTCGAAAATTATACTTACAGTCTTGGCATAAGCAATTATCGATTCATGGCGGATGGTGATTTGGATTTTCACCCCATTCATAATGTTGTTGGTTTTATTGAGGGGGGAATTGGAGGTGCTAGCACAACGCTATCCTATGGAAGTGCATCCATTGCTCCTGTGCTTAATCCAGGACTTGCCCTGCCGAAACAAACTAATTGGTCATTTGCATATCAAGCCGGGGCTGGGTTTAAAGTTCAAGCGCTATCACAGTTGGAGCTCTCTTTACGCTATTTATATGCCAACATGGGGACGGCGAACTCTTCCATCTACGGCAGCACAGATACTCTAGCCATGCCTCTAAAAGCAGATATGAGTACACACAACATCTTGTTTGGTCTTGCATATAAAGGGGATTACGTTGAAAAATAAAGTAGGAATAGTTGGCCTTTTGATAGCATGCATGACCCCACTGTTTGCCGCCAAACCAACCATGCAGTATACCTCACAATCTTCTGGTGCTGTTACGAGCTTGCCTCTATCATATGATTTGCATAATTTGGCCCCAGTCCCACAAATATTATGCAGTCCAACGCTTTCAATTGGCTCGTCCAGTGCAACTTGCAGTGGGCTGCCCGTATGTACAGGCCAACAGAACAGTACGGCATCCTTTTCTTGCTCCGTTTCTACAACCTGTAATGGTACTGTGTCTGCTAACAGTAATGATGGTGGAAACTGTACCGTTTCTTTAGACTCAGTCACAATTGATCGGAGCGACAGCAGTATATCCTCTTCCTCCCCGGTTAATTTTACGGTGCGATATGGCAGCTATACGACGCCATTAACGTCGAATGCATCATTGACGATCAATTGGATTGACCCAACACCACCACCCAGTGGTTATCGTACCATTACCTTCACAAATAAATGCACCGACCCCATATGGTTTGGTTCGGTCAGTGGCGCGGCACCTTCCCATACGATCATTCAAGGTATTGATTGCACGACCACTGCGGGTCAGCTCGCATGCACAACGAACAAATCTTGCTTTACACAAACCAGTGGTTCACATGCTTGTTATAGTGAGTTATGTACTGTGGATAGCGACTGTGTCTATGGAGCGACTTGTGATACAGCCAAAGGTTTATGTTTTTGGAATGTGTTGGCTCCAACGACAGGCGATTCTGAACTCACCAACAACGCAACGAACACTGTTCAAGTGCCTGAATATTCACAAAACAATCTAAGCGTCACCTGGTCCGGTAATTTTGGTGGCCGTACGGGTTGTACGGGGTCGGCCTGTGTATCTGCCTTATGTACCGCGAGTGGAGTCAGTGCTCAAGGTCCTTGTTCTTTAGGCGTAGGATTTCAACAACCGGCAACGGAAGCGGAAGTTACTTTTCTTACTTATGCTAGTCCAGGTACAACGTTAAACGATTCTTATGATGTAACAACAATTAATGGCGTTAATGTGCCCATGTCGATGTATCCTACCAACGTCTCATTACCAACATCCGGAAATCCATACCAATGTGGTGCTCCAGGTTATAACAATAACGTCCCTATTAGTAGCCCATCGGGGAGTACAATAGGTGCATCTAGCTGGAACATCACTACCTATCAATCAAACCTAGCCTATGTTTATGTAACGAATTCAACTTCGCAGACATGCACAACGTCTTCGGATTGTTCTATCAGCGGGCAAAATTGTGGTCTAGCATATACCTCACTATCCATTGGTAGCACAACTGCTCCTGGGCAGGGTTATCTCGTATGTGGTACGTTTGCCGGCTGGCTTACGGCAGACCAAATTTGCGGTACTAATAATAATTTTACCGTGGCAAAAAACTCATCTAACGCCACAGTCTTCGACTTCCAGTGTAATGACACACCCACGGGCGCAATTGCGCCAATGTACAATCTTTACCAATGTAATGGTCTCTATGGGAATAGTTGTTATTCTGATGGTGCTGGTACAAATTGTTGTGGTTGTGTGAATTGGTCCGCGCAAGGCACAACAGTGGTAGTACCATCATTTGCTAGTGGTTATGTGATAAATTGTGTAGCAGAAAATTCAACTTGGACGGGAGGGATTAACTTTACTGACGTTACGCCGAATGTGTACAATACAATTTTGTTCTTAAAGCAATCTTGCCCTTCTTGTTACACTTATCCTTTTGATGATGCCAGTTCATCGTTTAAGTGCAACAACAGCACGACTACGAATACAGTGAATTATACAGTTGAGTTTTGCCCTAGTGGTAATACAGGCTTCAAGCCTACTTCCAAGTCATAAGAAGAAGGCCTGTCTTATCAGAATGCTAACAATCTAGAAAGGATGAAATGAGTGGTTTCCCCCTTACCCTGACATGAAATTTATTTGAATTAGATTTATGAAATGTTTAACTTTATGATATTGTGCAGGAAGACTTTGCAGGTTCTTTAAACTCGATGGGGGAGCCAATAGATTTAAATGCGTTTTCAATACCTTCTATTGTAAATTTTATGCGTATATCAGCGCTTGGTTTCTCTCCTAGGATGTCTCCCATTGTAATCAACTCTTTTTTGAACATCACTAGAAAAAATGTCTCAAGTTGAGTTTTATCAACGACTAGCTCAATGGATTGTTCAGCTTCATCTCTAAATAGTTTTAAACGATTGATTACAAGTATGGTCGCCAAGGCCCTGTCTGAAAAAAAAATGGAACTACTTTCCTCTGATAACCCATCTTTACCAAGACCATAATGAAAACATTTTTGCAATGAATTATCAATGTATTCGACCAACAGATGAAGAGTACTAGCGGTTTCATATACGGAAAGGGTACATGTATTATTGGTCAAGTTGATACTAGGAATGACTACCGAGCGATTTGTGACTTCTCTAAAAATACCTAGCATTCAGTATGCACCAAAAATGATATAATTTATGGACATGTTTCTTTAGGCAAACCAGCGTATGTGCCGTATTGAATTATCAAGAATTCTTGTACAATGTCTTGATGGTACCGAGGTTCGGACTCGAACCTCATCGTAACCATTTGATTTTATTGGTTCCTAATAATAAGGACTCGGAACTTACCCAATATCTTACCCAACTTCGTATATCCTACCATAAACGAAAGAATGCGAATAGATACGCACGAATATGAATTTTGTGCTACAATGTAGCTCATGAGACAGGAGAATATGATGACTACTAATGCCGTAGTAAGAGCGAGAATTGATGAGCATATTAAAGAAGAAGCTTCAGCTGTGCTCGCATCTATGGGGTTAACTGTGTCCGATGCTTTTCGTATGCTATTAACGCGCGTAGCTAAAGAACACGCCTTACCTTTTGAGCCACTTATCCCAAATAAAATGACTATTGATGCGATGAAGGAAGCGCGACGTGGTCAGCTAAAATCGTTTAAAACTGTTCAATCGCTCATGGATGATTTAAATAATGAGGACGATTGAGTACACGACCCAATTTAAACGTGATTATAAGCGTGAGGCGAAAGGAAAACACAAAGCAGTTTTAAATAATATCTTTGCTGAGATTATTGATTCATTAGCACGTGATGAACCACTTGCTGCTAAACACAGAGATCATGCGTTATCTAATAATTGGCATGATCACCGTGATTGCCACATAAAGCCTGATTTAGTTTTAATTTATCGCAAGCCAGATACGGAAATATTACAATTGGTAAGATTAGGCTCTCACAGTGAGTTGAGTCTTTAGAAAGAATCAATTAAACGAGAAGTGCTGGCTCGCTATTATTTAATTTTTTTATCATACATTGTCGGTGTTCTCTCGATACTTAGGAGAGGTCGTCTTACTTGCAATAGAAAATACATTTCATAGCTGTCGCAAATTCTTTTCTATATATTGACTTGAATTGCTTGTGTATATGTTAGATGAATGCGAGACCATGAGGATGGCTATATTAGAATGCCACATAGTGATTTATTTTTGACCATATGTTAGAATATACTTTTCAATTATTGAGGTAAAATTATGTATGCAAAAACTGAAGGTTATTCCAAAAATAATCGTTCACTCATTAGTCCAAAACTTTTAATAAATGAAGCAGTAGGATTAATTCTAGTCTGTGGTCATGGCAACTCAAGAACCATATATATTGAATCAAATACTGATTCAAATGAGAGGCTTATTGCAAAATATAGCATCAAATTTCCTGATGGTAGCTTTGCTTCTGATGCCGCTAATGGATGGAAATATGCTGTACTTAGTAATTCAAAAGAAACGGCAGACGAAATACAATCTTTAAAGAAACAATCACATACTGCTGAAGAATATCAAGTTGATAAAGCCAGTATTCAAAGTTTTACTACAAGCATGGACATCGAGCGAGCACAGGAATGGATCCTGAATGGTGAGCAAGACGATGGTATTATTGCTGCATTAAAGAAAATTGGCGAAACTATTGAGTTTTCACGCGATAGAGGTTGTACCATTTCTTAATTCAAATAAAATATAAATAGAAACGGTAAATGAGTTTGCTCTGATGGTTATTGCTTATGTGAGACTGTCAGAGCTTTTTTGTTTTATATTAGTCCATAATAGTCTAATAATTCCGCGTTACAAATATCCGAATGACTATCTACACTTGGGTACTCACTAATAAAGCCTGGTGTTCGCGAGTATATTTAGGAGGTTCAATAGGCTGGCAAAACATGCTTTGCCTGTGACACATATCGCATGCCCGAAAGGATTTAAAACTGAAAATCGCTAAAAAGCCAACGGTGCTACCCCAAACTGGCTTGCTCAGATGACTAAAATTGATTTATTTATTTTAGATGATTGGGATTAATTCAATTTGATGAGGAACAACGACCAGATCTGAGAAATTTCCGATCGTTTTTGATAAAAATATTTACAGATTGCTTGGGAATATTTGATAATCGGAGTCATTAAGCATGTATGCAATAGGAATAAGTTAACCACATACAGAAAGAAGCTAGAGTTCAACGCTATGATGCGTGATGGAAATCATGGAAACAATGGATGATAACTAATAAAAATTTTACATAAATAAATTTTTGAGGTAAATGGAGTTAGAAATTTTATGGGCATTGATGATTCTGGCAATTTTATTTTCTAGCTATTAAGAGGAGAGAGGCTCCATCCAATCGAAGGGGTAGGTCTGATACAGGGGCATACCCCCTTATAAATCCTGGCCAAATCGAACATAAGGTGTGCTCCAATGCAAGCATGCTAATCATAGGATGAGTAGTAGCTTGCAGACAGATGTTACCGATAATTTTATTGTCTGAGCTATTTCACTGCTTTTTAATCTTGTTTAAATAACTCATTGGCTTTCGTGCGCTTATTCATATCAAGTGGTTATTGGAATGGACATGGGTGATTTAAACAAAGGAAAAAAATATTGCTGAGATTCAAGCACGGAAGTTGTTGATGTGATAAATTTTTCCCCTAATCTATATGTTTAAAAGGCCTAATCAAGTATAAAATAACCATTAGTTAATCAATCAAGGTTTAATAGTCACGACTATATTTAGCGTCAAGCTCAGCACTTAATTGCCGTAGCTCCTCTGACATCCTACTATCGCTTTCAATGTCAATTTTATTACCATATACTTTTGGAACTAACTTACATGCCAACCATTTGCGTGTATCAATTTGGAATTTCTTTACTCAACCAATCGCTATACCATTCCATTAATTGTCTTCGCTCTTGCTTAAAATCAGCTCGTAAATACACACCCCGTACTCCCTGCACTTTATGCGCTAACTGAGCTTCAATAGCATCGGTTCTAAAGTGAGTTTGTTCATGTAAAACAGTTGAGGCCAACGCACGGAATCCATGTAAGGTATGACGATCTTTATATCCTGCATTGTGCAATAGTTTTCTTGCGCTAGTTTCGCTGATTGGTTGTGGTTTCTTCGTTGTCGGTGAGTTAAACAGGTAAGGTGTGAATCCAGTAATGATTCTTAGCTCTTTTAGCAATTTTAATACTTGTGGTGATAATGGTACCCAGTGAGCCGCTGCCATTTTCATGCGTTCAGCAGGAATGTTCCATTCCCCTTGTTGTAAATTAAATTCACTCCATTGAGCTATCCTTAGTTCTGACGGTCTGGTAAATAAATGCGCTAACAATTCAATATAAAGCTTATTTACGTTACCTGATGAACTGTTTTTAATGAAAGAGAGCATTTCATGTGCATCATGCAGACTGATAGCAGGTTGGTTAACTATGCGCGGCTTAGGGGCTAAGGCGTTCTTCAATCCAATGAAAGGATAGTTTTCCGTAAGAGATGCGCCAACAGCAAATTTAAAAATGGTTTCTAACCTGTCATGTAAGCGATGAGCTATTTCGTGATGTCCTTTAACTTCATGAGGATGGATAAGTGCTAATAATTCAGCCTTAGTTATCTCATCGATAGGCCTATGTCCAATGAAAGGGTATATGTCACGTACCAGGCTTTTATAATGACGATTTTTAGTTACATCTTTCCAAAGATGTTTATTCTTTTGATGCCATTGTTCAGCTACTTCGCTAAAAGTTAATTTACGTGGCTCCACAGAATCTTTACTTCTGGGATCAATATCGTTCTGAATCAGGTTTTGATACTCAAGAGCAATTGTGCTTGCTTCTCCTAAAGTAAGGTTAGGATACTGCCCTAGAGTAACGGTTTGTGGCTTTTTGTTCCATTGATAGCGAAAAATAAAAATTCTCTTGCCGCTAGGTCTGGCTTCGATAAATAGCCCATTGGCAATTGCTTTGCGTTTGGTTTTTCCGTTTTCAGCTTTTAATGCTCTGATCTGTGTGTCCTTCATTGATTCTGACCTCAACTATTGGCAACTTTGGCGGAGGATAAAAATCTTACCCAAGATCTTACCCAAAGTATGCGCGGTTATATGCGAAAAATAACGAATAGTTGAGAAAGATTTGAGAAGAAGAGGTCAGTATTATTTCAATAATAATCAATCAGTTATGTGCCGTTGCGTACCATTGAGAACTGATACAAAAGCACTCAATGGTACCGAGGGTCGGACTCGAACCGACACGGTGTCACCACCACCGGATTTTGAATCCGGCGCGTCTACCAATTCCGCCACCCCGGCACAGGCGCTCATTATAACAAAGAACCATCGTGTTACAAGGGTTCCTCGGGTTTAATTTTTGTCATTTTTAGGAGTAAAAACGTTTTTATGAAAAAATTGTCTGTCATTTTCTTCGTCTTGGTGGGTTTTATTTTTCATGCACAAGCGCAGGGCGCTGTTTGTCCCGATCCTAACACCAGTGCCTTGCAATGGGGTATTGTGCTACCCCCATGGCACCTCGATCCTTTTTCTGAGAATGCGCCTCAAGGTGAACCCGGAACTGTATTTGTTCGTGCCTATATTTTAGTGGCAGGCATAGGGCGTGGGGTGGTTTGTACCTATAGAAACTCGTTGGGACCTTATTCCATAGGGTGGTTGGTGGGTGTCAAAATACCACCTAATACGGACATGTATTGGCGTAATAATCTCGCGGGTTTTGATTGTACAGAATCTATCGAAACCTGTGTGTTTTATACAGCTGAAGGGGCATCCCCCACATTGCTCCTAAAAGATGATTAAATAATTCATACCCTATCCTCCGTGATATCAATCATCTTTTGCAACGCGCGTTTTGCATTATCGATCACCCATTGTTGATCATTTTGTTGCAATCGATGACGACTACCTGTGAATTCATTGACCACATCTCCCGCTTTAACTTCGCTATAATCCAATTTTTTTCCCAGTCGCAACAAATCCAACAAGGCGACTAAATGTGGCGGATCATTGCGCGACATGGTGGCACATCCACATCCGACTCCTCTCTTTTCAGAGGTATTTGGGGCTTCTGCCAGGTTCACGACGTCAATGGATAAATGCTTGCAATGTTGTTTTAAATTTTCAACCATATGATTTTCTGTGCCAATCGCATAACGTTTCGTGCCGGCGCGATCATGAACCACATAATCCCAGATAAAGGCAGTAGAGCCAGCATGATTAGCGATTCGAATAACATCATTACGACATTCTGGATGGACAATGGTGGTAAACCCTTGGGAATGCCAATAATCACACTGCTCAGGTTGGTAAACCGTATGCACAGCACATTGGCTCGCAAAGAGGATCAACTCGGCTTGATCAAAACGTTCGAGTATCGATGTGTCTTGAGCCTCTAGTGAATATTGAGCGCCAGCTGTACCTCCTGGCCAATACGCCATATTTTTAATGCCTAGCCAGTAAGCCACATTCTCCCCCATGTGTTGATCGGGGATAAATAGTATCTTTTTATGTTGCTTTTGAGCCCATTGAAATATTTTTTTAACATTTGAGCTGGTACAAACGGCGCCGCCTTGAGCACCTGTCATAGCTTTCACGCGCCCAGACGTATTCATGTAACAAACGGGTAAAATATTGTTTTGACCATACCGTTGATTAAGATCGAGAAAAGCGGGTTCCACCATGAAATCCTTGGCGAACATTTCCATGGTACAACCTGACTTTGGGTTTGTAATGTACACGTGTTGATTTTCATGCGCTAATATGCTGATGGATTCGGCCATGAAATGAACAGCCGATTCAACGATAACGGATTTTTCTGGATGGTTAGTGGCCATCAAGGCTAATTGATAAGAATCACCAATGATCCCACCGAATTGCTCAATGAGCCGTACAATATCTCCACCCATATAATAATGTGCTAACAATAATAATTGATCGCCAAAATGATCTTGGGCTTTTTTAATATAAGGTGTCATCCATCTTAATACGGTAGTCAATTGGCGATCTGGCAATGCCTGATATTCCTCTGCATAAGGGATGAATTCATCGGGGTACCAATCGATGGGATAATCGCTTTGACAAATGCGCATATCGTTGGTGATGGTCATCAACGTTTTTTGGGGTTGATAGATGGTTTGAGATTTAAACAAGGCAGTAACCTCTAAACAAATGGATTTTGTGGTGAATTCAGACGAGAAATACTTTCTTGTGCTCGGGCATTTTTGTGTGGAAAGTCTTCACGAAAATGGCCTCCACGGGATTCTCGTCGAGATAATGCTGCTTTGACAATTAATTCTGCATTGAGAATAATGTTTCTAAGTTCAATAAAGTCACGGGTAATACAATGTTTCCAATAATATTCTTCTATAATTTTATGCCGCTTTATGATGAGTTGTAGTAAATCTTGCAGACCCGCTTCTGTTCTCACGATACCCGCATAAGACATCATTTCACCACGCAAGCTGCGCCAATGAGCATTAATCTGACTTGCCCGACGGGTATTGATAACCCCAGGTGAGCTCCAATTTTGTAAACTGTCCACCGTTTTCCATGGGGTGGCAATATCTTTCAACGTACAGCGAGCAGCATTGCCAGCCATAACAACAGCTTCCAGAAGGGAGTTGCTGGCTAATCGATTGGCTCCATGGAGTCCCGTAAATGCCACTTCCCCAATCGCATACAAGCGTTTGAGATCGGTGCGACCATCAATGTCTGTGAGAACCCCACCACACTGATAATGTGCAGCAGGAACCACGGGAATCATGTCTTGGCTCATATCAATCCCAATCGATAGCAAGGTTTTGTATATCTGTGGGAACCGCTTTTTTAAAAAAGCTTTGGATTGATGAGTAATATCTAAGTTTACAAAACCATGATGGCTTTGTTCAATTTCATTAAAAATGGCGCGGGACACAATATCACGTGTGGCTAATTCTAATTGTTCTGGCGCATAGCGATGCATGAAACGCTCACCGGTATCTGCATTTTTTAAATAGCCGCCCTCTCCACGGACTGCCTCGGAGATAAGGAAATTATTCAAAGAGTGATGATGAAGTAACGTGGGATGAAATTGATAAAACTCCATGTTACCAATGCGTGCGCCGGCGCGATAGGCCATAGCGACCCCATCGCCAGTGGCAACCATGGGATTGGTGGTATAACGATAGGTTTTACCCGCACCTCCAGTCGCTAGAATGACACACCGGGACAAAAAAGTATGGATAAGATGAGTATTGCAATCTAAAACATATGCGCCTAACACTTCACCTTGGTTATCCGTGCGGTGAGGGTGGTAGTGCGTGATTAAATTGACAGCGACATGATGTTCAAAAAAATGGATTTGATGTTGTTGTCGCGTAGAATGAAGGATTGCTCCCATGGTTGTTTGCCCAGTTTGATCACCACAATTAAAAATTCGGCGATGAGAATGCCCCCCTTCTTGGGCCAAGATATACTGACCGTCGGCGGTTTTATCAAAATCAATGGGATAATTTTGCAATTGAGTGATGGCTTCGGGACCTTGATGAATAATGCATTCAACCGTTGGTGCATAACACAATCCGTCTCCAGCCCGTAACGTGTCGTCGATATGTGATTTAAGCGTGTCCTCAGGTGTAACTACGGCCGCGATACCTCCTTGGGCGTAACGACTATTGCATTCATTGGCGTTGGCTTTACTGATTAATGCAATCGTTAGGCGTGGTTGTAGACTTAACAATTGGTGACAATAGTGAAGGCCCGCAAGCCCTGTACCAATAACCAAAACATCGAACTCATGGATTTGACCTTGCTGTGAGGCATTATTTTTCATGAAAAGGCTTTCACCAATTGGGCAGCAAGTCCTGTATAAGCATCCGGAGTTAAGTGAATCAAGTGTTTTTTGACATCGGTTGGGATATCTAATGATTCGATGAATTGTTTCAATCGTTCACTGTCAATCCTTCGCCCACGTGTTAGATCCTTCATCTGCTCATAAGCATTGGGTACTTGGTAGCGGCGCATAACGGTTTGAATGGCTTCAGCCAATACCTCCCAATTTTCTTCAAGATCTTGTTGCAGAGCGGGTTTATTGATTTGCAATTTTTCATTGCCTTTAACCATGGACTGATAAGCGATCAATGCATAGGCAAAAGCTACCCCGAGATTGCGCAACACGGTTGAATCAGAAAGATCGCGTTGCATGCGAGACTGTGTCAGTTTGTTTGCAAAATGATTGAACAAGGCATTGGATAAGCCAAGGTTGCCTTCAGCATTTTCAAAGTCAATGGGATTTACTTTATGAGGCATGGTGGAGGACCCTACTTCATCGGCCACGGTTTTTTGTTTAAAGTAGCCTAAAGAAATGTAACTCCAAATGTCACAGTTATAATCCAGTAAAATATTATTGATGCGGATC
>Ga0207083_1050_pt1 | contig 22292 bp, 24 predicted proteins | sample Alteio_BWMinHeat_57_FD_153516 | JGI IMG/M metagenome (GOLD analysis project Ga0207083, IMG submission 153516) | Enriched cells from forest soil in Barre Woods Harvard Forest LTER site, Petersham, Massachusetts, United States -... | ecosystem: Environmental > Terrestrial > Soil > Temperate forest >... | reverse complement strand
TGATCAACACCTTCAAGAAAAAACCTGAATATCTGTTTGCGGAATTTGACGATAATTACCGCCTTTCCACCGACCACGGTGAAGGTGATGTGAAATATCACAAGGGTTACTCCTACGATGCGACCACTCGTCAGGGAAAAGCGGTTCACCTTTCACTCGGTTTTAATCCTTCACATCTGGAATTCATTGATCCAGTGGTGATTGGAATGTCACGCGCAAAACAATTTCAGCGCAACGATACGGAACATAAAAAAGTTCTCACCGTGATGATGCACGGGGATGCCGCATTTGCAGGACAAGGTGTCGTGTACGAGACACTTCAAGCTTCACTTTTGAAAGCTTATGGAGTGGGCGGACGGTTGGGATTAATTCCGTCACCAGAAGCGAAAAATTTCGCGTTCTTGTGGGTGGTGAATTTTCCATTGGTTGAATTTGACGAAAAAGAAGGACGCTACTTCGCCTGCCATCATCCGTTTACGTCGCCTCGTCCGGAGTTTTTTGAAGACTTCATCAATAGTCGCAACATGGATAAACTTGAAGCCTCCGCGTACGACATGGTTTTGAACGGAGTGGAAGTGGGCGGTGGTTCTCTTCGTATTTATCGCTCCGATGTTCAAGCGGCGATGTTCAAGCTATTAGGACTCACTCCAGAAGAAGCGAAAGCAAAATTTGGATTCTTCCTCGATGCCCTTCAATACGGAACCCCTCCACATGGTGGACTCGCCTTCGGAGTGGATCGTCTTGCTGCCCTTCTTTGCGGAGTCGGTCCGATCCGTGACGTCATGGCTTTTCCTAAAACTCAAAAGGGAACGGATATCATGGCAGGCACGCCATCGGAAGTTTCACCAGCTCAGTTACATGAGTTGAATGTGATGGTGGTGAAGCAGCAGAAGAAGGAAGTATAAATATGAAAAAATTGATGATTGTTTTGAGTTTGGTTTTTAGTACCTCCGCTTTTGCCGATAACCAAGTTGTTTCCAGAGATGAGTTGGATCAGCAAATGGCAAATTTTAACAAAAAACTTTCCGAAGCTCGCGCGGTGCCGGAAATGAAAAATGGGAAAATTGTTGGTTACAGAAAAGTTTCCACAGAGGATTCAAACTACAAAAACCTTGAATTGAAGCAAGGTGAGGTTGTTACCCTTCCGAATACAGGAACAAACTGATTGATTGGACCGATTCCCGTCCTTTTGTTCAACTATCACGCCTAATTATCCGGTATATTGACAAGTAATTACATAGTAATTACAATAGCTCAATGCGACTAAAACTCGTTCAAATCGGCAATTCTATCGGGATCCGGATACCAAAATCACTCCTTCAGCAATGTGGCATGGAAGGTGAAATAGAAGTTGAGATAGAAAACAACACACTCATTTTGAAACCAATCAATACCGACCCAAGAGCAAATTGGGATTCCGCATTCAGTAAAATGGAAAAAGAAGCCAGTGATCGACTTCTTGACTCGGAGACAAAAACTGAATTTGATGAAAAAGAATGGGAATGGGAATGGAAATGAAACGTTTTGACGTTTTGCTCATTTCCTTGGATCCCACCCGGGGTAGTGAAATTAAAAAGACACGTCCTTGTTTAGTGATTTCTCCTGATGAAATGAATCGTCATCTACATACGCTCATTGTCGCGCCCATGACCACTCAGGGGAATGTCTATCCGACACGAGTTCAGTGCGTATTCAAAAATCAATCGGGGCAAATTGTTTTGGATCAATTGCGCACTATCGATCGATCAAGGGTGATCAAAAATCTGGGAACAATCGATAAAAAAACGCAGTCGAGAGTATGCAAAACTCTGGTGAATCTGTTTTCCTTTTAATTTCTAAAATTTGCACTTCACCCCTATCCTGCAAACACTTTGTAAGCAGGAGCATTGACCTAGTTACTTTGCTTCTTTAAGCTGATCTCATGAACAACAAATTAATCCTGATCCTAGTCGCTCTTTTTTCATTCAATGCTTATGCACAAACGCCAGTCAACGCGATTGATGATGCGGTGGGGGCCTGCGAGGCTTTCAAATTTGATAAAGATGATTGCATCGAAGCGGTCAACAAATCTGAGTTTTATCAGAAGTCTTTGGTCACGCTTTGTAGCCGCTTGATCGGAATGGATACGGACAAGGTTGCCTGTTTGTCGGCCATGGGGAATAAAACGGCGAACGAAAAAACGGTGCAAATTTGTGATAAAAAAACATGGTGGGACGAAACCCGTAAATGCGTGAGTTCCGCACTCAAAACCTATCAAGCACCAGCAGCGGCAACTCCCACTCCCTCACCGACGGACACTCCTCCTCCAACACCTGCGGCTTGCAATAAAGAAAAAGCAAAATTGAAGCTAGACACCGCAATGGATCAGGTGAAGAAGTTTAAATATTTGGATCTTTATGAGTCTCTTGTTGAGCTCAAATACCTACTCAGGGACTGTGGCTTCTAACGAACTGCCAGAAACTTGACGACAATTCACTTTTTACCTATTCATTACTTTCTCCGGCAAAACTAAACAAGATGCGCTAAACTGGTATTGGCCTTGGTTGTTGATTTACAGAGGACGGTTTTATGAATTTCTTTTTAATAGTGATCTTGTTTTTCGGAGCAGTTGGTTTGATGAACGCAAGTGCTCAAGCTGACGAAGAAACTTCGGCCTATATTCCGATAAAAATGGAAGCTCCCACCTTTACCCAAGATACACCTCTCACTACTGACGCTGTAGCTCAGGATGAAGAAGCCCTTCCATTTAGAGATACCTTTCCTCCGCCAAAGGTTACGGCTCAAGTAGAAAAAAAACAGGATACGAATAAACTCGATGTCCAGCAGATCATGCAGCAGGAAAGCAAACTGTTGAACGCGTTGATTGGCGATTCAAATACCGATACTGAGTAGCTAAGCGATTTCATCTTTGCTAAAATGCAGGAATGACCCGCGAACAAATTCTTGCTTTCCGTTACTCCCGCCATCACTTGAACAACACCCTCACGCGTAAAAATATTGTGGAAGCTGCAGGTGTGGGATTTCAAACCGGTATTCCGGGAACCACGATTCTGGCGCTTGCCACTCGGATCAAAGATCTCAAAAGTAGCGATCTGGAAGACGCTCTTCAAAATAAAAAATCACTGGTTGAAGTCCACTGTTTAAGAGAAGCGACTTATGTCGTGCCTTCCGAAGACTTTGCCATTTTCACCAAGGGTATCTATCCCACCAGCGAAAAAGACCTCGAATTCTTCGTACAGCCTGGCACGAGGTGGTTAAAAGAAAACAAGCTGGATCTCGAGGAAGTCCTAAACGCGGTTTCAAAAATAATGGGGGACGTATTAAAAAATTAAGGCACTCACTCAGGATGAAATTCATGCAGAATGGAGAAAAAAACTTCCTAAAAAATTTCTCTCGGAGTGTAGGGGCTGCAAGTCCTTTCACGTTCATTACTCTGTTGTTGCCGCGGTTTGTGCAAATGGTGAGGCTTGTTTTGGACCCATGATCGAGGGTGATTCTGCATTTGCCTTAGCCAAAAATTGGCTTCCAAAACCTTTCTACGAACGGGCGTTGAAGATGAAGCAAGTGACCGCGTCGCATGAGTTACTTAGACGATACTTGGAGTACTTTGGCCCTGCGGACGTTTCCATGTTCGCTTCTTGGGGAGGAATATCCAAAAATCAGGCGACTGAAATTTGGAAGCTCGTAGAAAAGGAATTGGTGGAGATTCCCCTCGGTAAAAAAACTCTGTTTCTACTTAAAAAAGATCAGAAAGAATTGGAAAAGGCGAAGGCTCCCCAAGGTGTGCACCTCCTACCTGCGAGAGATCCTTTCCTGGATCAGCGAGATCGGGAGATCATCATCCCCGACAAAAAACTCCATTCGAGGGTCTGGAAAATTTTGGCGAATCCGGGTGTATTGCTGGTAGACGGTGAAGTGGCGGGTACCTGGCGTGTTCAGAAAAAAGGAAAGGCATTGAACTTTGTCTTTGAGCCTTTCCATAAACTGGCCCATTCAATTAAAAGTGAGATCGACTTGCAGTGTGAGCGGATCACCCAGTTAAGGGGAGCCGAGAGCTTTAAGTTGGAAATTAAGTAAATAACATCTTTCCGTAGTCAAAAACATGCCTTAGAATTTTATTCATGACGATACGATCTGAAGCTACCCCTGCTTTCTCATTCCACACGCGTGAGCAAAATATCCAGCGTCTCGAGTCGGAAGAATTTGATTTCTTGATTGTCGGTGGGGGCATCACTGGAGCCGGAGTGGCCTGGGATGCTTCTTCTCGCGGCTACAAAGTTGCCCTGGTTGAAAAAGATGATTTTGCACAAGGAACCTCTTCCCGAAGCTCAAAGCTGATTCACGGCGGGCTTAGGTATCTCGAAAACTATGAATTTGGTCTGGTCTTCGAAGCCCTGACTGAACGCACTTACCTGATGGAGAATTGTCCGCATCTGGTGAGACCACTCCCATTTTATATGCCGGTTTATGAGGATAGTCCGCACTCTTCGTATTTGTTGAGCGCAGGCATGTGGTTCTACGATTTGCTCTCCACGTTTCGCGCTCCGGCACTTCATCAAAAAATTTCTCGCGGAACCACTCTTCGGATGATTCCAGGAATGAAGAAGGACGGACTCGTTTGTAGTTTCAAATATTACGATGCATCGATGTGGGATGATGCACTGACAATCGACGTACTTTCAAAAGCCCAGCAACTTGGTGCTTGTGTGGTCTCTCGGACTAAAGCACTCAAACCCACTTACGATTCCGATAAAAAAATTACATCGATGACGGTGCAGACCGAAAACTACGGTAAATCAGGCTCAAAATCAATCAATGTGAAATTCAAAAAACTCATCGTTTGTGCTGGAGTGTGGACGGATGAAGTAGGCAAGTCTCTCGCCGCTGATGACTGGAAGCCTTGGCTTGCGCCGAGCCGTGGAACTCACATTGTTTTTTCTTTGGACCGTTTTCCGATTCCAGGAGCCGTGACCATGCAAATTGAAGATGGGCGAATCGCTTTTGCAATCCCTCGTCCGGATTATGGCCCGGGGATTACGATTGTAGGCACCACCGATGGACCCGCTCCCGCAAATCCAGATAAGGTAGAAGACGATCAAGCAGATATTGCGGCAGACCAAACTTATTTGCTGACACTACTCTCGAAATATTTCCCAGATTTAAAACTTACCGACAAAGATGTGATCAATCACTACATCGGAATTCGTCCGCTGGTGAGACCAGACCGTGGTCACTCCGGTGAAGGGGCAAAGAATCTTCAGAAAGTTTCTCGCGAGCACACGATTGATCATGGTCCAGGAGATTCCGTCATCGTTGCCGGTGGTAAGTACACTACCTTCCGAAAAATGGCGGAGCAGATCGTGGACTTCGCCACTCATGGGACCGAAAGACGCGAGCCTCAAACTCACGACACCCTTTTTCCGCCGGCTCTGCCGGCAGCAATTCAGAGGGCGCGAGAAGTGGCTCGAGGGAAGGGCTGGTCAGTCCCTGAAAAATTGATTGAGCGCTATGGGGCCGCGGCTCTAGAGATTTATCAAATTGATCTCGACTCCTGCGATCAAAGCATACAAAGTCCTGACGGTTTTCCAATGCTCGAGGCCCAATTCAGATACGCGGTTAGGCATCAGATGGTGATGAAGGTGGAAGACTTTATCCGCAGAAGACAACCGCTTTATCTTTGTCGTCAAGATCACGGCGCTAGTTGGTACCCGCTGCTTGAAAAAGCACTCGCCGACGAACTCACCAAGTAATGATTCTATTCATCCACAGGGATGATATAATATATCTCAATGAAGAAATTATTTCTCGGGGTAGTAGGAGCTGTACTGCTGAGTAACCTGTTTCTAAGTGCGCATGCCGATCCGGTGCACACGAGAATGGGACCGCAAAAAACTAAATATTCACACGGCAACTACGGTAGCTCCTCATCGGTGTGGGACGAAAAAATATTTTATCTCTTTGGTGGCGTGGATCTCGGGCTTGCAAGCTATGGAGCGTCCGCAGTCGTATCCGACGCAAAAAGAAGCGGAGTCGATCTCGGTGCCAGAGGCCTTGCCGCGTTTTATACAAAAAACTGGATCATCGATGGTGGACTTGGCTTTGCTCTCGTTTCCAGTTCTGGAACGAATACCGCAGGACTCGCGCTGAAGGTGACTACCCGTACTGGTTATTTGGATCTTTCTCCTCGTTATCGCATCAATAAGAATTGGTCATTCGGACCGGAACTCCAATATTGGCTTTCAGCAGACAATGGACTGGATGCAAATATTTATTCGCTCGATCCAAATAACGCCTTGATGGGGGGTATTCAGGGAATTTATGAGTGGATGAATGGATCCAGCAAATACAGATGTGGTGGTAGATGGAATACAGTGTTCAATGCTCCGGCGCGAAGTCTAAATGTGTTTCAGCTGTTTTTCCAAATTGGTTTCTCTCCCGGCGGTGGTTCGAATACGGACGATGAAAAACGCAATTACGAAGAAATGAAACCGTCTGATCTGGAAAAAGTAGAGGCCGAGCCGATGGATGCACCGGCTCCACCGAAAGAAGAAGTGATTGCGGAACCGGAAGCGGAACCCGTGGTGATGAGTACGCCTGCGCCTGTGGAAGCAGCACCCCCAGCGCCAATTGCTCCCGCAGGTCCTCAGGCAAAAATGGTGATGTCGCTTGATGTGAATGATCTTCCTTTTGATGCTGACAGCGCACGTTTGCCTAAATACAATCGGGATCGGGTGAAAGAGATTGGGCGTTTCTTAGGTGAGCATGCGGGGGACTGGAAGTCTTTGATCGTTTCTGGCCACACGGATGAGCAGGGCAAGAAACTTTATAATATGAAGCTATCGAAGGCGCGTGCGGATACCGTGAGACAATTATTGGGTGAAGGCGGGGCTTCCATTAGTAAAATTAAAACGATTGGATACGGGCCTACACAACCGCTGGATCGTCGGCACAATGAAGCGGCGTGGGCGAAAAATCGCCGGGTGGAGTTAGAGTTTCAAGGCGTGAAAGATGGGCTCGTGATTCAGAAAGCGTTTCAGCACTGATAATTGATGTCGTTGCTTGTAAATGTGAGCGATATAAGTTGTGGGTAGATTTTAAATATTAAGTTCCCGACCACAAAATGAACTGATTGATTGGGACATCAAGAATACTAGGGTGGCGGTGCATTATTGAGCGTTTAATCGCATAAAGTTTTTGACGTTCGTTGGATTTGTTCGGATTAAGCGGCCGTATGGTTCTACCGAAATATTAGATAAAAAACATCAATCAAACTTGTTTAATGAAACGTAATTTACTACATGCTATTTATTTATAAATTGTCTATCCGAGTGCTTTAATGTACTATTCGGACAATTCATTGTGCTAAAAAAGGTTGAAATGCGTTTTATATTACTGATTACATTAATTGCATCCGCTACCTGCTCCGCTGCAAGGATTGATGTCGATCCTCGTGAAGCGGCTGTGAGGGCTGCTCTTCAAGATCAGATGGACTCATCCGCGACAAGAGGAACGTCTGTTTCACTCATTAATGGTGATCTGGTTACTAAAATTAATGTTGGAGATGCGAGTTCTGAACTTAGTCTCTTTGAGATTGGTTCAATTAGTAAATCTTTTGCTGGAATTGCTATCTCTGAACTATCGGTTGAACAAAAGCTTGACCTGGAATTGCCTATTTCAAATTATATCCCGGAACTAGCTAATAGTTTCATAGGTACAGTGTCTGCTCATCTCTTAGCTATTCATACAGCGAGACTACCCGATTCATTTATTGGTTCCGATGGGCATAACACTGAACAATATACTGAAACTGAATTCATTACCTTTCTTAAAAACTATGTTCCTGATCCGATTCTTTTTCCCGCGGGAAAAAGGCAATACTCAAACCTTGGTTTTTCTACATTAGCGCTTCTAATCCATAGAATTGAAAAAGAGGCTTACACGGACTGGGTTAGAGAGCACATTTTGCTACCTCTTGGAATGAAAAGCACCGGGTTCATCACCAGCAAAGAAGCTCCCGCCGGTCTCCTTCAAGGGTACAGTGTAGTTTTAGAGCCTCTAACGTATTCTGCTGAAGGAGAGCTTCACACTGCATCGGGTGGAATTTTTTCAAATCTCCATGACATGACAATTTATCTTATGGCCAACATAAACCCGGGTAACGAACTGCTGGGCCAAGCAATGTCACTTAGCCAAAAGCTTGGAATGGGTTGGGATAGTAAACCTGGCGCACTTCCTATCGAAAAAAATGGCGGTATGACTGCTGGATTCTCAAGCGTAATAGAGTTTGATCCGACTAAGAAAACTGGGGCAGTTGTTTTAGCGAATGATTTTGATGTGCTCACAACAATGCATCTGGGAGGTATTGCATCCGGCACTCCCTATGATACTTTGTCTGATTTGCCTTTGCCCACTGAAACATTGAAATCACTTACCGGAATTTATTCCAGTGCTGATGGAAAACAACAAATTAAACTGTTCTCAATTGGAAATAATCGATTAGGATTTGAGCGAGGTGATGGGTTCTCAAGCCCCTTTGAAGTATTTTATCGTTGGAGGCTTATACAGCAAAATCCAAATGTATTTTTCACAAACGACGGTGGCTCTATCGATGATGTTGTGAAACTTAAAACAGACCCAGTGAGCAATCAAATAAAAGTAGTCTATTCTCATTATAGAGGGACCGATTCTTCTGGGAAGCCCATTTACGAAACTAACACGTATTCACGGATCTGATTTATGCTCCAGCTAATCCCTTGGAATTCCACCAATCAAGTGGCTAGCATCGATCATATGCGCAAACACGTCTTATTCCGCCATCTTAGGAAAATAACGAGATAAAATGGGACATTAATCGCGCACCGGTTGCACCGCGCATTTTCACGTTCTTACATATAACATTTTTGACATTCGTTGGTTTGTACGGCCTAAATCAGCGCCGGTTTTAGCGATTTTAATTCGTTAATATCAGCATAAATTTAAAGATTGACGCATCCTGTCAATTGATGGTAATACCCTCCTAATTATTATGAAACCATTTCATTCATCTGCTTTTCAAATTCTCTTTCTTGGTTGCATGGCATTTTCTACACAGGCGTGCAGTCAAGCCGGGGGATCAGCGGTTACTTCAAACAATGGGGAAACAGCAACCGTTAAAGGCGTAAAAGCTGTTAGCGTCGCTCTTCCTCACGATGCCTGGAGTTATTCGATTAATAAGCAAGGCACTATTTACATTTTTACAGGAAAGAGTTTAATTGCAGCCACACCAACTCGGGATTCTTTCACTACAAAAACGAAATTTCTAACCGATGTAAATTACGATGAGCTCGATAATTCATACCGTAATACCGGCGATACAAATGTTGCAGTTGAGCCACTTTTTGATGGAATGGGTCTTTGGTATAATGGTCGTTATTTAAATGGAAACTCACTCTTCCGTCCATTCTTAGTTGATGAATCACTAAATGAAGTTGTTTTACCTCTAGTAAAACCTACTGACCGACTTTTTAGCCTTGATCACGGTAGTTCACTTATTATCGGCCAAGATCAAGTTGACCGATACCGTTTTAAAAGAGTTACTATCTACAATAAAAATGGAAAAGTAACCCAAGAACTTTCTGAAAATCAAAACAGTAATTTCTATTACTTTGTATCTAACGAAAAGGTAAGCAGAACTAACGACATCGTTGAAAATGTAATTGTGAAAAGCTCCGATGCTCCAGATAGCGCCAGAAAAGAAACTCAAACGCTTGAACGAGGAAAATGTGAACCATTAACCTCAGGCGCTTATAGTAGAGAGTATATTTCCGAAGATGAAGTCGCACTCGTTGGGCTTAGTAGCACCTCAGAAAAACCTGTGTATAGAGCTGCGATACTGAAGCCAAGTAACTGCACGATTACCGCAGAAGCAATTATGCCAAATACTGACGAACTTCGTTGTACCGAAGCTCACATGAATGCCATCAGACGCTTTGACTTTGTGAACTTAAATGGAAGCAAAGTTTCATATGCGATATTTTATAAATATAGAAACTCAACTGGTGGCTGTGCATACGACCAACCGACAGTACTTAGACTTCCATAACCGATCATAAACCTAAAGACTCCTCATTCCGCCATCTTAGGAAATAACGAGATGAAATGGGACTTCAATCGTGTAAAATCGCGGGCGAGTTTTGGACGTTATATCCTGTTGGCGGCTTGCATCTCGAACGGACATTTACGCAAAAGAAACGTGAGCATGACTCCCGTTTCAAACATTAGAATAATGGTTGAGTTAAACCCTTTCTTCTAGGCCAAGTCAGATCGGTGATGACAAATTTCTTAGCCCATGGGTAAATATTCTTATGAAAAAACGGTCGACTGCATTGCTTGTATTGGGGATTTACTTCTGTCTCGTCCACTCGGTATTCGGGGCTGATTCCAGTTCCCAAACATCCAAAGGAATATGCGATCGAACTAGCAACGTTCAGGACAGCATCTTGCAAGAAATATGGATCGAGCGTTTGGGCTCATCTATGACCACATGTGAGCAAGTCACTCTTGACCAACTTCACGCAATCTCAAACTTTAGTATTGATGGATCTTCCCTCAAAGCGGGTGACCTTAATGATCTTGCTAACCTAAAAACGCTCACTCTTCGGCATGTGTACTTTGGAAATCTTCGCTTTGCCGATGTCTTTCATGATATCAAAAATCTACAGGAAATTGATATTGAAGGTGATGCCAGTTATTTTTTAAAGGGCAACGCCTTGACTCTCGAATCACTTAAAAACTACCCGTTGGTGAGCTTGATTCTATCGGGTTCCGGACCTGATGCAGTTACGATTAACTCAGGCACTTTCGCGGGCATGAATAATCTGACTTCGGTCTCTTTAAATGTCGGCAAATCTATTATTTTGACTGGGAGCGCGTTTGAAGGCGCGCCGGAGATTACCTTCCTTGGTTTTAGCCACGTCAATTTTTCTGGAATTCTCCCGAAAAACGCATTCAATGGTCTCTCAAAACTGAAGTCACTCGATCTGAGCAAGCAAGTTTATTACGGCTTGGGAGGCATCACGGGCATCGAAGATGGCGCATTTGCTGGATTAGATTCACTTGAAATCTTGACACTTAAAAAAAATAGCATTGCCTCGCTGTCAGATCATAGTTTTGACGGATTATCTTCACTTAAAACACTAGATATTAGTGGAAGTACGATTCCGAGTGTTTCACCCAATGCTTTTCTGCCATTGAGGCGCCTTGAAGATTTGAATGTGTACGACAATAACATCACTTTTATGCCCGTGTTTTCAAACAAATCGTTGCTCAAACATTTGGTTATCGGCGGTTTTATATCCTCAACCCATCCCGTTTATTACCAGGCAAAAGCGGGTGACTTTGATGGTATGGACAATCTCGAAAAAATCGAATTAGCTTTTCACGGTTCCGTCGCAGGGTTGTTCGCGCCTTTGAAGAGTTTGAGTGAGGTAAACTTTCGTACAGACTTTGAGACGGTCGATCTGGCACCCATGTTTGGGAATCATCCCTCTTTGAAAAAAGTTTTACTTGATTCTCCGCTTTCTTCTTATACGAAAGCCCTTTTTTACAAATTTCCAAATGCGATTGAAATGTATGTTGGAGGATGTGGATATTGGAGTGATCTCGAAAACAATGGCGATCATATCCTCGTCGGAGCCGCAAATGTCGAAAAGCTAACACTTTCAAATTGCATCACAAATGCAACCATCATCGGTTCGTCTGTAATCCGTGGCTTAAGCAAGTTAAAGTCCTTCGAGTTGTTTTCACCCAGCGGTCCCGGTATTCTCGATAGAAACTTTTTTTTTCCGATGCTAGCGATCTTAGTCAATTAGATCTAAAAGCGGGGATTCAAGATCTCCCAGATGGAATTTTTGACCATAATCAAAATCTTAAATCCATAAATTTACAAGGTTACAATTCACTTAACGATGTGGCTCGCGCCCATATTAAAAAGATCGCTCCACCGGGAGCGGTCATTAATTTTGGGCAGTAATTTGAATAACTTAGTAGAAGTACGCACAAAGAGTATAATTTAATCACCAGTTAGAAAAACAGCCCCCGCGTCTGAAGGCTACAATAAAATTCAAAGTCTCGGTTGCTTCCAAGTAATCGGGACTTTTTTATTGATATGCGCTGTCATTTGCGCGATATAACGACAGCATTTTTGCACAAAATTTGTATTAAGTATTGGCCATTTAATCCTGCATTTTGACTTGGGTCTTTAATCTGCATTTGAATGGCAACGAAGAATAAAATCATTGCGACCCCATTTTTCAATTTTAACTAAATTAATAACTTAGTTAAAATCTGAAAACCGGATATGCACTAAATTTTTCCACACATACAATGAGGACTTCGGGCGCGTGTGCAACCGATACCGTCGGATATACTTCTCTAGTTTGACGACCACAAAACACTCCAAAAACCTGTCCGATCCAGATACCAACAGCCGAAAATCAAACCAAACACAGACTGTTCTCATCCTGAGAAACTCCGGGTTTACATCGCTGTACCGGCCTCCTCAGAATCGTTTTTGATAGCAGCTCTGCATCAAACTAGAAGAAAATTAACCTGGCTAAAACGATTAATGCACAGACTTTAAACGGAAAATTCCGCTTAAGTTTTCTTCTTCGAATGACGATAGAAACTATGACAGTTACGTCTATAGACTTCATATAATCACCTCCATTCGCTAAAATGGAGGTGGTTCCTTCCACTCCGCCTGTGTTTGGCGGAGCTCACTATTGCAAATCTAAGACCAATTTAAATTTAATTAATCACCTTCCCAATTCGATCGAATTGGAAGGTCCAAGAAAACCAGATCACGAGTGCTTTTGCACGAATGGAACTGAATGAGATCACACCGAAGACTCGGCTATCGCGGGTGTCGTCGCGGTTATCACCCAATACGAAATAGTGTTCGTCCGGGATATTGAATTCCTGAGTGGAGTTCGTATTTTCAAAACTGTCATCTTCCATGATGGTATAGCTTTTGTCGCCGGGTAAAGTCTCATGAAAAAGATGAAGTTTTTTTTTCTCGTATCGAGCTTCAGGATCAAACCCGCGCATGTTGAGTATTTTTTCCTGATCTGATCCAGTGACTTCAATTTTACGTAGTGCTACGCCGTTCAAGATCACAGACTTGCCGTCAAAACGGATTTTGTCGCCTGGTAGTCCGACCACTCGCTTGATGTAGAGACTTTCTTGTCCAGCCTCGGGCGGTGTAAAGATGATGATGTCTCCACGCTCAGGGGTTTTTGTTTTGTTCAGGTAAATCGGTGAGCCGAAGATTTCCGAAAAGGGCACGTGAAGGCCGTAGTGCATTTTGTTTGCAAAAAGAAAATCGCCGGTCATGAGTCCTGGAAGCATGGAACGCGTTGGGATACGAAACGGCTCGATGATCGAAGATCGAACGGCCAGAATCAATAGCAGTAAAACGGCCAGTATCGGGAGCTGTTTTTTATAAAATTCAAAGGGAGACTTCATTTTTTTAGGCCTCCACTAGAAAATTTTAACTTTCACGCCTTCTTTTTGAAGGAATGTCTTAATCCGGTCTGAATCGAGAGGCTCAAGGCGCCAGAGAATGTCATGAAGGAGCTTGAGGGTTTTTTGTCCTTCGGTCGTCCGAGTGTTTTTTCGTTAGTTCTCTCAGATCACTAGTCATATCCATGAGGTTGGTGATCAAGGACGCCAGATCTTTGGAGAGGACTTTACTTTGATCGATCTTCTCCAGAGTCTTATTTAGGTTATTACTCAACTTGTAGAGCAACTCGATGGATTTGGTGATGTCACCCTTGTTGCGCTCGATGAGATCTTGAATTTTACCCGCGAGATTGAAACTTTGAGAAATCAATTGATCGATACGTGGAGGATCGACCCCGGCCACGGTGTCGTTCGGATGAAGTTGGGCAGAGTCAATCGAACCCGGAGTGATTTCAATATAACGCTCACCGATCAGGCCGGCGAGGTTGATGTAAAAGTGAGAATTTTTTCTGATGCCGGGTAGGGCAGCTTTACGAACCGAAATTTTCAAGCGCACTGGTGTGTAGGCAAGACCTGGATCAGTATCCGAACTTGCAGCATCCTTCATCGACACTTGCTGATTTGGATTAGGTGCGAAGAATTCAATTTCTTCCACTTTTCCAACTTTAATTCCTGAAAGACGGACGTGAGACCCGAGTTCGATACCGCCGGCGAAGTTATAGGTGATGTAAAAATAATTTTGATCCAGGAACGGATTTTTAAATCCGAGTAGCCATGCAAATCCCAATGCAATCACTACGGTGCTTGTGACCAGTGCGCCAACCTTGGCTTCGTTTGTCCATTTCATTGAAAAAAGTTTATCCTTGAATTTACAGAACTGCACTAAAAAATGCGGTCATTATGAAATCTAGCGTTATCACCGCGAGGGTACATGTGACCACAGCGTCAGTGGTGGCTTGGCCTACCCCCTGGGCGCCCCCCTCACATTTTAGGGCATAGGCGCATGCAATAGGAGGGATCACCATTCCAAAAACAGCGGATTTGGTGACTGCGCAAACCAAATCCATCGAGTTAATGAATTGCGCCAGGGTGTTGAAATATTCCTGTGAATTGAAATGGAACTTAGACACGGCGGTAATCATGGCAATGATGATGGTGATCGCGATCGATATGAGGGTGAGGCAGATCGTTGCCACGGTACAAGCAGCCCATCTCGGAAAGATATGATAGGAGACCACATCAATCTTCAAAAGTTTAAAAGCGTCTAGCTGCTCAGTGATCCGCATACTCGCGAGTTCGGCAGTCAACGAAGCTCCGACCTTCGAAACCATGAGGAGGGCTGGAACTGCAATTCCCAATTCTCGCACTACAAATTGGCCGGTAAATCCGGGGATCATCGAAACGTTACTGAGGGCAAAGTCCATGTGCCATGCAATCTCGCTCGTCATCACTAGTCCTGTGAATCCAGTGGCAATGGTAATAATGGGAAGGCTGCCCACCCCGATGATCTCCATCTGATTCATGAATTCGAGTTTGCGATGCGGCCCATGCAAAGTTTGCTGAAAAAGTTTTTTCATGAGCTTGATCGCGAGATAAAGCGTTCTGAGATGACGTTGGAAGATTTCAAAACCCATTAAAAGATCAGCCTTTCAACGATGTTTTTAGCCCAGAAGAACAGATCGTGGATCCATTCCAGGAAAAAAGAGGAAATAAAATTGGCCACCACGATATAAACATTGATGTAGATCGCCGATTGGGTAACCGCTCTTCCCACTCCTCGAGCTCCACCGGTCGCGGTGTAACCCTTGTAAGTGGAGACATTGGCGACGATGGTACTAAAAACGAGAGAGCGCATCAGCCCCTCAAAAATCGTCCACCCTCCTGCAAATCGCGGAATGGATGCGATGTATTCGTACATATTCATACCACTGAAAGATTGAGCCACAAAAATCGAGCCGATCACGCTCACTGAAAGTCCAATGGCGAGTAAGACTACTGATGAAAGAACGATGGCGATGAATCTTGGAATGATCAGATATTGAATCGGACTCACTCCCAGACTTTCCACCGCATCAATTTGTTCGGTGACTCTCATGTTGGCGAGTTCCGCGGTGGTGAAGGCTCCGATTTTTCCCGCGAGTAGAAAAGAGATGATGAGTGGGCCAATTTCTCGAATGGTCGCTGAGGTATTGAGTCCACCCAAAAGGGTTTGTGCATCGAAACGGCGAAGCATGACGTCAAATTGCAAAACAAGGATCGCCCCGACGAAAATACCGGCAAAAATCACGGTTCCAATCGTGCGAGTGGACACTTCAGCGATTTGTTGAATCACGGCCTCGCGGTAGCCACAAGTTTTTTTGAAGGTGCGCATCACCCTCATAAAAAAAATAAACTCGCCGCCGAGTTCTTCCAGGGTGTGAATCACCACTTCAGACGCAGTTCTGACCCCATACTTTAAAGTATGGGTGGTGCCTTCCATGGCGTCCGTGACTCTGGATTCAATACTCATGTGGGAGCACTCCAGTTCGGAGGAAGGAGAGACATGGTTTCTTTAAAGAAATCCTGAACGAGTGGAATTTCACTTTTGATCACTTCTTTGGGTGGTGCCAAAAGTAGAATCTTTCCCTGGTCCAAAAAAAGAATTTGATCCGCAATGGAAAGTGCGCAGGCCATATCATGGGAAACGATGACGCTCGTAACTTTAAGTTTTCTCGAGAGTTCGTTAATGAGTTCATTGATCGAACTTGTGCTGAGTGGATCGAGCCCGGTGGTAGGTTCATCAAACAACAGATATTCCGGGCCTGGCGCCAAGGTTCGCGCCATGGAAACCCTTTTTTGAACACCGTATGAAACTTCATGGGGGTAGAGGGAAAGAATTTATGGATCAAGATGCACCAGGGCCAATTTTTCGAGAACAACTTTTTGAATTTCTTCCTCTGTTAACTTTTTACCGATCTTCGCCTGGTATTGATTTGAGCGCAGTCCGAAGGCGATATTTTCAAAATTGGTGAGAGAGTCCAACAGTGCCGGATGTTGAAAGACCATTCCGCAGCGTTGTCTCACCAAAGTGAGTTCATCCATTCTTTCCTCGGTATTCATGGCGCTGACTTCGAATTGATCGACAAAAACTTTTCCCGCATCCGGGGCGTAGACTCCGATGATGTGTTTCAAGGTGACGGATTTTCCCATCCCGCTCTTTCCAAGGATAAAAAGAATTTCTCCGCGATTCACTTCAAAAGAAACGTCGTTTAGGATTTGCTTTGAGGCAAATGATTTTGAAACATGCTCAAATCGAATGCTCATGTGGTGATCCTCATAGCGTGACTCCCAATGCATTCGAATAGATGAATTTTCTCAATTCCGGATCTTGAGTCGCTTTGAGTTCATCGGGTGTTCCCACCAGTTTGATCTTTTTGTGCGCACAAAATGCAATGTGATCAGAGACCTGATACGCGCGTTGCAAATCGTTGGTGACCATCACATTCGTTGTTTTATTTTTTTCCTGCAGTTCAATCATCAGGTCGGCAATGGAACGAGAGGTGATCGGATCTAAGCCGGCAGTGGGTTCATCGTATAAAATGACCTCCGGTTCAATGATGAGGGCTCGGGCGATTCCGAGACGCTTTTGCATCCCACCTGAGATTTCGTCGGGGTAGAGTTTTGCCGCGTGGTCGAGTCCCACTGCTTTGAGCATCGCCATTGAACGATCCATGGCTTCGGTTCCTTCAATGTGCAGAACTTCAGAAAGGGGGACTAACAAATTTTCTACCAGGGTGAACGAATCAAAAAGGGCATTTTTTTGAAAGAGCATGCTCACCTTGTCTGAGCCGACTTCCACTTCTCCTCGTGACGGCCAAACCAAACCGGCAATCACTTTAAGGATGACGCTCTTGCCGGAGCCGGACGGACCAATGATAGCCAATGATGATTGCGAAGGTACATCCAGGTTCACGGATTCAAAAATCACGCGCTCTTTGAATTTCACTTCGATGTTTCGTAGGTGGATCACACCCACGATTGTTTCATGAAATAAAGGTTTCTAAAAGGGGGATCAGGGTTTCCTGGGCGAGTAGTTTTGAGTTCAGCGTTAAAGTCGTGAATCGGCGTTTTTCAGCGATTTGGGTGAGCACAAAAAGGATCTTTTCAGGAGTAATGTTTTTAGATTCCTGCCATTGGAGCAAAAATTCCTTTTGATCTTCATGGACCCAAATATGCTTTGGTTCAATCGAGTTTTTGAGTAGGTCCATTAACAGAGATTCGATTAAATCGAGGCTGAGCTGCAGAGCCCGCTGGCTGGTGGAAAAACTTTCTATCAAGCGCATCCATTCAGAGGCAGGGTTACTCAAAAAGCCAAGAAGTTGATCTCTGATTTTCCAGGTTTCGTCTTCTAAAAAATATTGGGCTCGGGACACACTTCCTTCAGCTGCACGAGAAGCGATGCGGGCTTTTGCGGATTGGAATTCGGGTCCCTGAATCTGTTGAAGAATCGTGTAAACTTCTTGTGCATCCAGAGGACGCAGTTTGATCTCCATACATCGAGAAAGAATAGTGGGAAGTAATCGTGAAGCATCGGCAGCGGTTAAAATGAAGACCCAATTTGGTGGAGGTTCTTCCAGGGTTTTCAAAATGGAGTTTGCCGCCTGTAGAGTCATTCGGTCGGCATTCGTGATCACCACCACTTTGAACGGTTCTTCCATCGGCCCAAGACCAAGCTTTGTTTTCAGTTCTCGAAAAGCATCAATCTTGTGGGTGCCGAGACGGGCGTCGTCTTCTCCGGTTTCAGGTTCCAACCAAAAAAGATCGAGCCATTGATTCTGTTTGGATCTTTTACAGGATTTACAGTTTCCGCAGGCGTCGAGATTCTTTCCCGGCGTATCGCAAAAAAGACGCTGAATCAGGTGAATCACCATACTTCGTTTTCCGGTGCCCTCGAGTCCGGTGATGAGAATCGTGGGATGAATTTTTTTCTGACGTTCGTATTTTTCCACGAGATTCGAAAACTTATCTTCATGAGCGGAAAGCATTGCGGGCGCGATGGGGAGAGAAGGGATCATTTCTTCTTCCCTTTTTTTGCTATTTTTTTACCCGACATTTTTTTAATGATTTTTTGAAACACTTCTTCAGCAACATCTTCCGGTGATCTGTTTTTCACTGAAATCACCTGCCAGCGTTTTTTATTCTTGCGAATGGAATAGAGAAAACCCTTACGAACTTTCTTTTGGAATTCGATTCCGGCTTTTTCAAAACGATTAGGATCAGTGGCGCGAGCGAGACCCTCTTCGACAGGTAGATCCAGGAAAAACGAGAGGTCAGGGGGGCGGTTATTGGTCGCTAGTTTGTTCAGTGTCTCAATGACTGGCAAGGCCAGCCCTCGAGCGAAGCCCTGATAAGCAATCGTGGAATCAGTGAAGCGGTCACAAAGAACCAAGGTTTTTGTTTTCAGAGCCGGAGCAATGATCTTTTCAAAGTGCTCGGCGCGCGCGGATTCATAGAGAAATAATTCAGTGAGTGGATCCATCTCATTATTGAGAATGACCTCACGGATTTTTTCCGCAACAGGCGACCCACCTGGTTCGCGGGTGGCGATTGCTGGAATTTGTTCGTCCTTAAATTTTTCTAATAAATGGCGAATAAGGGTGGATTTTCCACAACCTTCCGTGCCTTCAAAACTAATCAGCATGTCCAATGGGTTTCTCAAGAGTTGACTGAATCGTCAACGCGCTTTGCATTAATAATGGACGTCTTTTTCATTTGGAGAGGCAGGAGTTTCCGTGTTTCCATTGGGGTCGGTCTGAGGTGCCGTTTCAGGGGGATTGTTAGCATTGGGCTCTGGCGGCTCATAGTTGCTTCCAGGAGGCGGTCCCATGTGGGCTGCTGCTGCCGGGTCGTCTTCATTATTATTGTTCCGAATCTCGTCTTTGAGCGCCTTCAGCTCTAACAATTCTTTTTTCAGGTCTTTCAGTTCCTGAGCATCTTTCGGGTGTTCGGGACTAGGGCTCGATGCCGCATTGTTCACCGGAACCTTTCCCCGAATCGTCATCTTATCGGTGCTTCGATCAATAGTTTGCTGTTCGGTTTCTTTTTCCACGACGGGTGTGGAAGCCGTGGAAGGACTAGCTACAGTGTCTGTGCTGGCGGGCTTGGAGGCCGAGGGCTCGACTGACTTTTGATGCTGAAAAAATTGCCCGAGCACAAAACCAAGAATCGTAATTCCAGCGCCGATCAGAATTGTTTTCCCCAAATTACTTTTTGAGAAGCCGCTCTTTCGCTCTTCGGGGATATAGGGTGGAATCGGTGCAGTGCTCGCGCTGGTGATTGGCACGTAGGGCTGCATATGGGTTTGATTATGTGACGGTGTATGGGATTGCGCATGCGCCGCGTGGGATTGTTGGGCCTTCACTTCGCGCTTTTGTTTTGTATTTTGAAGCATGTCGAACATTTCAGCCATTGGATCACGTTTGCCAGTGGGTGGTGTTGAGGGCGGCGGCGGAGTGCTGATCGGTTTTACAGCAATTGGTTTGGGCGCGGGACTCGGGCGCTCAACAGGGGGTGGTGCTGTTTTTATTGGTAGTGGTTCGACCGGAACTTTTGCTGATTCTTGTGCGGGTGAAACTGAAACAGGGGACGAGGATTCTTCGGGTGAAGTGGAAGACCTGTTTTGATTCAGTCTCCATTCGAGAATGGTCATCCATTTTTGGCTTTTTAGTTCCAAAGCGATTTGATGATGAGGGAGAATTTCCCCCTCGGCGACCAAGCTCATGACTTCACTAGTCTGGTAAGGTCCTGATCTCACACCGTCGAGATCGAGGTACCATTGTTCTGACATAGATTTAGGTTAACAGGTCGCCTGGAAAGATCAAAAAAAAACACTCGCTTGGCATTGCACAAGCGAGTGTTTGAAATTTGACGGATGTTTTCGTCTTAAAAAATATTAGAGGAAAGTACCGGTAACGATCAAAGCGGCTTCCATACTTTTGGTTGGATTAGATGAATCCATTCCAACTGGCTCGATACCGAGGTATGGATTCAATGACCAACCTTTTGCGATATCAAAGTTTACACCCAGATCCACTTCATTTGAATCTTGAGTCATTGGCAAGTTCTTGGTCACTACGTATTCTGGATACCAGCCGAAAGTGAGCTGAGTTTTTGCGCTCGTTTGGAAGGTTCCTTCGAAACTGTGCAACATGATGAAACTGTTAGCACCAGCGCCGCCATTGAAGGCCGCAGATTTTGCCACAGTGTTATTGCTGTACATGTATCCAAGCATTTGATTGCTGTAGTCCAAACTAAAACGTGAGTTTTTAGGGTTAATATTGAGTGTTGCAATCATTTCCGGGCTCGGAAGCATCGTAGTGTTGTGGTTTGATTTAGAAGTAGGAAGCATCACGCGAGGAACGAGATCCAAGCTCATGATTCCATAAGACGCAACGTTTTTAAAACTTCCATACAAGCGCCAAGTTTCATTGTCGGCTTGCACACCTTGTTGGGCAAAAGTAGTTCTAATGCGTGTTTCTAATCCTGCGCTGGTGTTCGCGTTAAAGTTATACTGCACTTTTGGACGATTGCTGATGAACTCGTCTGCATTGTGCATGTTTTTGCCGGCTTCAGCTGTGTTCAGTGCTGGCCCTTCATAGAGACCGAGATACTTTACGTTGATCGGCTGCACTTTTGGAGATTCTGCGGTGCTGGTAGCAGCTGCAGAGTCTGTAGTCGCTGCGGCAGTTGGAGCAGCTGGCGTAATTACAGTCGCATTGGATTGTGCAAACGCTGATTGTTGAAGAACGATAGTGGCTACGAATACGGAAATGAAAAATTGTTTCATCTGAAAACCCCCTCAGGTTGCATACACACTCATCTAAAATGCTTCTATTAGTCAAAAAATATTTAACAATTCTGACGCAGTAAAATCATCAATGTATGCATGATCTTAATGCGCCGTGTCAAAATGACTTGTATTAATTAAATAGAAATAAAATAAAAAAGGAGTCAAATCAGTGTCGATTTGGCTCCTTTTTGAAATAATTACATTATGTTAAAAGATGACGCAACTATCTATTAGTTACGTGGTCTTGGTCTGTCACCACCGCGACCACCGCCACCTGGACGTCCGCCTCGATCACCACCTGGACGCGCTTCGCGTGGTGCTGGTGGAACATAACCTTCAGGAATCGGAAGAAGTGCTTTACGAGAAAGACGAATCTTACCCATGCTGTCCACTTCCAGAACTTTCACTTCTACTTCATCGCCTTCTTTGAGTACATCCGTCACCGCGTTGATGCGTTTGTAATCAATCTCGGAAATATGGAGGAGACCGTCTTTGTTTGGAAGGAGTCCTACGAATGCTCCAAAGTCAGTGATTTTTTTCACGAGACCTTTGTACACTTGGCCAACTTCAACATCGGCAAGAATATTGCGAATCATCTCGATCGCTTTTTTCGCCGCTTCACCATCGGATGAAGAAACGTTACAAGTTCCGTCGTCATCAATGTTCACTTTTGCACCCGTAGCAGCAACGATTGATTTAATCATTTTACCGCTTGGTCCAATGATCTCACCGATACGATCGGTTGGGATCTTGATAGAAGTGATGCGAGGAGCATTGTCGTTCAAGTCTGCGCGAGGAGCCTCGATTGCTTTCGACATTTCACCTAGGATATGAATACGACCAGCATTCGCTTGAGCGAGAGCGGTCTTCATGATGTTTCCATCCACGCCTTCAATTTTGATGTCCATTTGAATTCCAGTGATTCCGTCTTTAGTTCCGGCAACTTTGAAATCCATATCACCCA
>Ga0207083_1048_pt1 | contig 22759 bp, 11 predicted proteins | sample Alteio_BWMinHeat_57_FD_153516 | JGI IMG/M metagenome (GOLD analysis project Ga0207083, IMG submission 153516) | Enriched cells from forest soil in Barre Woods Harvard Forest LTER site, Petersham, Massachusetts, United States -... | ecosystem: Environmental > Terrestrial > Soil > Temperate forest >... | reverse complement strand
GAAGTCTGAGGCATGTTCTTTAGCCATTTCAATGAGTAATGCTTCAGGGGTGTCATTGCTTGCTGTAAATTGAGCCCGGAGTTTACCATTGACTTGAACAACAAAATCCACTTCATCTGTTTTCAGTGCACTTTTATCACATTTAGGCCATGGTGCATCAATAATGATTTTTTCAAACCCTAAATGTTGCCATAAAGCATGACAGATATGTGGGGTAATAGGCGCGAGTAATTGTAAAAGAAAACGCATTCCCGAATGGATTAAGTATTTATCTTCCTCGGTTTCTATGTGATAGCTTGAAATTTCATTAAATAATTTCATACATCCCGATACAACCGTATTAAACTGATGGCGATCATAATCATGGCTAGCTTGATTGAGGATATGATGTATATTATGGCGGGCTTTTTTAAGACGTGTTTCACAGTGCTGCCAATTGACAAAACCATTGCCATCCATGAATTGATCATTGACTTCTTTGAATAATTGTTGGTGTTGATAAGCGAATGCCCACAATCGCTTCAGAAATCGATGTGAACCTTCTACGCCGGAATCAGACCACTCCAAAGATTGCTCAGGTGGAGAAGCAAACATGACAAACAAACGGGCCGTATCAGCGCCATACGTGTCGATCAGGTGGTTAGGATCAATGATATTCCCCAATGATTTTGACATTTTATGGCCATTTCGTAAGACCATACCTTGACTTAATAAGGCCGTGAACGGTTCATCTGAATTGACCAAGCCTTCATCACGCATCAATTTATGAAAAAATCGTGCATAAAGCAAGTGCATCACTGCATGCTCTATACCACCCACGTATTGGTCCACCGGTGTCCAATACTTGGCGCGATCATCCAACATGGCATTGTCTTGGCCTTTACAGGCGAAACGAGCATAGTACCAAGAGGATTCTATGAATGTATCAAAGGTATCTGATTCTCGAATAGCGTCCTGAGCGCATCGAGGACAAGTGGTATGAATAAATTCATTACAACGCGCTAAAGGAGAACCACTGCCGGTTAAATCAACGTTTTCAGGCAACACTACGGGAAGTTCATTTTCGGGAACGGGGACAATGCCACATTCCTCACAAATAATCATCGGTATAGGCGCACCCCAATAGCGTTGACGAGACACCCCCCAATCACGCAAACGGAAGTTAACAGTGGCTTTTCCGGCGTCGTTTTTTTCTAAATCGGTAGTGATGGCTTGTCTGGCGTCTTGAGATGACAAACCATCAAATTTTCCAGAGTGCATTAAGGTGCCTTCTGCGGTATAAGCAGATTGAGAAAAATCGTGTTTTTCTTGGGTACTTGGTTCAATGACTTGCTGGATAGGCAAATGATATTTTTTTGCAAATTCCCAATCACGTTGGTCATGGGCAGGTACGGCCATCACAGCACCTGATCCATATTGCATAAGGACAAAATTTGCAATCCAGACGGGAATTTGTTCACCGCTGATGGGATGTGTCGCGGTCACTCCTGTATCTATCCCGCGTTTTTCCATGGTAGCTAGCTCTGCTTCTGCCATTCGCACGCCTTGGCAGCTATCCAGAAAAGCGTGTATATCAGGATTATTTTTTGCGGCTTGTTTGGCAAGCGGGTGATCAGGGGCTACCGCGAGGTAAGTTGCACCCATTAAAGTATCAGGTCGGGTAGTATAAATTTTTAGTCGTTTGGAAAACCCATCCACTTGAAAGTAGATTTCAGTACCCTCAGAGCGACCAATCCAATTGCGCTGCATTTGCTTGACTTGATTAGGCCACCCGTCTAATCGATCCAGATCATTCAAGAGTTCATCGGCGTAAGCGGTGATTTTGATAAACCACTGAGAGATTTCTTTGCGCTCAACCAATGCTCCTGAACGCCAGCCGCGACCATCAACGACTTGTTCATTTGCAAGGACAGTTTGGTCAACCGGATCCCAATTTACGATAGCGTTTTTTTTGTAAACCAGGCCTTTTTCATAAAGTTTAATAAAGAACCATTGTTCCCAGCGGTAATAATCGGGATCACAAGTCGTAATTTCTCGCCGCCAATCATAAGCATTTCCAAGCCTTAAAAATTGTTCCTTCATGGCGGCAATGTTTTGTTTGGTCCACACGGCAGGAGGAATCCCATGTTTGATGGCTGCGTTTTCGGCCGGTAGTCCAAAAGCATCCCATCCAATGGGCTGTAAGACATTTTTACCTAAAGCACGCTGATAACGAGCAATCACGTCACCTAAAGTATAATTACGGACGTGGCCCATGTGCAGGGAACCACTGGGGTAGGGAAACATGGATAAGCAGTAAAATTTTTCTTTATTAATGTCTTCAATTACATTGAATGATTGTTTTTTAAGCCAATATTGCTGCACTTGTTCTTCGATTTTTTGTGGTATATAACTAATATCCATGGTTTGACAAACAAAATTAATTTTGGTGGGTAAGGATAACCCCTCTTGCAGATTGCAGCAAGAGGTTAAAGAGCAATATCATGAAAACGTCATTCTTCATAGTTTGAAATTAAGATAGTTTTCATCTACCATCCCTTCAAGATTAGGTGCTTGCTCTCAGAGAAGATTCCCATCAACACAATCAACACGCACACCAATAAAATCGGCATGTCACCCATCATGACCCATGGTGTAGAGCCTGTTGCAGAATATATGTCGTCTTCGAGCAATCCGGAGGTGAAGGTTGGGAGGGAAGAGACGATATTGCCCTGTGTATCAATAAATGAAGATAGCCCATCATTATTGACGGTGACATGGTAGCGTGCTGTTTGTTTCGCCAGGGCTTGAGCGATTTGCAGTTGTTGATACATGGCTAAAGAGTGTCCAAACCAACCATCATCACTGACGGATACGATCAATTCTGCTTCAGGCAATTGTTTACGAACCAAGGAGGGAAAGGCTAGCTCATAACAGATTAAGCTGGCAATGGGATGATTATCGATGCGAATCAATGCTTGATGATTGTGGCCACTAATCATCGTAGACATGGGAAAACTTAACCATTGCAGAATTTGTTCAAAGGGCCTAGGGGTAAATTCACCAAAAGGCACTAAATGTTGTTTATTATAAAGTCCATTCGCATTGCCTAACCCTTTTAATGCATTGTAATAACTTGTTTCATCAGGACTTGTGTCTTGGATAATACCCATTAAGATGGCGCTATTTGCTTGTTTTGCTTGAATATCGATGGTCTCTAAAAAATCACTGATGTAATGGGCAGAAATCGGAATGGCTGATTCGGGTAAAATGATCAGTTTTTTCTTTTTGGCAAGTAATTGGTCAATACTATTTTTATAAAGGTTTATCAATTGCCAAAAAAGCGTTTCATCCCACTTATCTCTCATGGATAAATTGGCTTGGATAATACCAGAAGACAAAGGTGTTGGACTGATGTTTACCCAAACCTTATCTTTTAATAATAATGGGGTGAGAAGAATTCCAACAAATACCATGATCCAAATATAACGTTTGACTGATACGGTTTGAATAAACATGACAAGAGACGTTGCGGCGAAACAAGTAAGAAAAGACACCCCATAGACACCAAAAATAGGCAACATATGTTTAAGAGGTGTATCCATCTGTCCCGTGCCTACCAATAACCAAGGAAAACCACCCATCAAGGTCGATCGAAAGTATTCCGATAAACACCATAACGCACTAAATAATAAGCACGATGCTAACCCGCGTCGATTTTTTCCGAGAACGCTATAAGCAAGCGCCATAAAGCCTGGGTAAAGAGAAAGAAAAAATATAAATAGCAACGTGATAAGACCAGATAAAAGCCCATGGATATGGCCATATTCATGAATGCTGATATAGACCCAGGTCACGCCTAAGCCAAAGTAACCCAAGCCGAACACAAAACCACTCAAAAAAGAGGTTTTTCGGTTTTGATAGCCCAATTGCGCATACAACAGAGCGATACCTAAAAGACTTAACCCTGGAAAATGAAAAGGAGCAAACCCAAGCGGGAGAAGAAGTCCTGTAAAAAAAGCGCTGAACAAATAGAGATATCGGGTAGAGGCGAGGGTGTCTCCAAAGGAAGCGTTGGTAGCTAAGTATTGGCTCATCACAAACAAAGGAGAAAAGAATGCGTATGACGATAAAGCAGAGCGTTAAAAAGGTCAAGTTTTTTACGTCAAACACATGCTGTTCAAAATAACAAACAAAATTACAAAATTTGTACTATAAGTAATAGAAGGCATCAAGGAGGAATGTATTATGCATCGATGGGATATGCTTTCTTTTCTAAATGACAATCACTCTCAGATTGAACAACGACCCATTGAACGAATTGTCTGTAGTGGTGGTGGCGCTAAGGGTATTGTTTATCCTGGTTCATATAAAGCGTTGGAAGATACTGGCGTTTTAAAAGAAGTTCGTCAGATTGCTGGCACCTCCGCAGGTTCAATAACGGCTGCTTTCATGGCCGTGGGAATGGAATCATTAACCCTTCAAAAAATAATGTCGTCAACACCGTTAAAAACTTTATTGGGCAACTCTGTGGGTTCCGTATTTGGGCATCATGCGCCAGGCATTTGTTTCCTTACTAAAGACGGTCTTCCATTGGAGCAGTTCATACGTCAACATCTGATTGATGCGGTAAGAGCCTCCATTGAAAAGATAACTAATATTCAGCAATTGGCACAGAATGACCCTTCTCTGCAAACAGTCATTATAAAATTGTATGGGTCAAATCCACAGTTTACCTTTGGTGATTTAGGGATTTTATCTGATCGTTTTCCTCGACAATTTAAACAATTAATTGTTCCTGCGGCACGGTTTCCAGAAGGAATACTGCAAATTTTCAATCGTGAATTAACCCCCAATGTAGAAATTGCATTAGCATGTCGTGCTTCATCGTCCATTCCTGCCTTATTGAAACCCGTTGACATACACGTGAATGGTAAAAAACAAACGTTTGTTGATGGAGGTTTGTTTGATAATCTCCCCACAGACTATTTTGATAGCGATACCCCGTCTTCATTTATTAAGAATTTGAAACCTCTTCAAACGTTGGTTTTGGCGTTTGGCGATGATATTGAAAACAACAAAAATAGCGTGTTTAAAGCATTATATACTAGCCGATGGGATGAAGTGATTAGTGAAGCATTATTAGAGAAAATCGTTGAGGTTGCCATTCAACAAGCCAAGCACTCATGTTCCTTAGTAAGTGAATTGAATTCGTTTGAAAATCAGGCACAAATAGTAATGCATGCTATCCAATGTATTTTGGAACAGCGTGTTAGACAAGCAAAAATGCCAATAGAGGAAGCTCGAATCATCAAATTTGCAGTGAAAAAAGCGTTTAGATGTTTATCGACAGACTATCAAAATAATAGCGTATTTACAGAAGAATATACGTTCGAGCAGCATTCTTATGAGATAGCTCAACTGATTAAAGAAAAAATGCGTCCAATATTGAATAATGATTTTGGGGTTATCAGTCAATTAAAATATAACATTTTCCTGGAAACGCTGGGGGATCTTGATTTGCAATATTCCTATGTCAAACAAAGTGAAGTTGGGTATCAAAAATTACGATCAGAATATTCATTACGCACCGTTGAACTCCGTGTAGGCAATATTAGTACAGTTGATTTCGATAAAGCCACTCTATACTCACGAATCCTGGAGGCATTTGGCTATCTTGATACCGTCAATTTTATTACTAATCATGAGTTACACCCAGAGGATCATTTTGATGAAAGTCAATTTTATTTGGATTTGATGCAATATTTTGAATGTATTCATCAAGCTGTTTTACAAGGAGCGGGTAAAAATTCACTGCACACGGAGTTAACTCAAGAATTAGATTCGTTGAGGCAGCAATTAACCTTATTAGGGAAGAGCGAAGCGGTTATTTGCCGGCAACTGTATTATTTCGTCAAATCCATCGCTGAGAAAAGACTGGACTCTATTGAAGCTTTTGCTTTATCGCGAGCTGTGGAATTTCATAATCAAATGATAGATGCAGATAAGCTATTTAAAGAAGTGTATGAAGAAGGATTCAAACACAGTAGAATTTTTTCAACGGCTCATATTACTGGAGAACGATTTTTTAGATTGGATACATTGCATGAAACACTAAAAAATAAACGCATGATGGAACTTTATCAGCATAAGTTGACTCATAGCGAGGCCAGTCGTGCTGATCGCGTTTTTCTTGCTTTAAATAAAATAGATAGGTTTCAGAGGGATGTTGCATTGCCTACATTGCCGTAGTGAAATCAATCCACTCGAATTCGGGCTCATCCTCTATATCTTGTTGCTGTCCTTGCTCAATAAGCTCATTACAATACTGTTTTGCATACTCTTTAAAGGAAGTAAAATGGAGGTAATTTTTAGAGTTGGCTTTATCTATTTTAGAAATGATTGCAAAAGCTGGATTGGTGTTCATGTTACCGAGATTAGCCGACATATCTTGTTTCATCTCTTCAAAAATAAGATCAAATAAACATAAATTTAAAGGCCTGCTCGTTACAGTGACTCCAGCTACCACAGTCGGCTCCTCAATCCCGCCTTCTTTAAAGATGGAACCCAATATTCCCGCATTGCTTAATCTCTGCTCTTGTAAATAACCAAGAACTGCTTCGCGTCTTGATTCAGTTCCGCCTATAGTGGCATGTGTGATACTACGTACTTTTGTACGAAAAAAACCATAAGTAGCCGTCCAGTAAGAAGCAGTCGGGTTATTTTCAGGCTCATATTCAATTAATGCTTTAGTAATTAAGGTTAAAAATCGTTCCCGCTCTATACCGTTAACCCAACGATACATCGCCTTGTTAAAATTCATTTGCGATAAATGCGAGTACATATGTGTGAATTGCTCAGCACCGTGGACATATTCCACTAATTTCTGAGTATAATAAACATAGTTAATATTATTGCCGCTTAATGCATTATCCAAACTCATTAAATTGACATTATCAATGCCGCCAAAGCCTCGCCGCCACCGCAACACAAATGGCAATATATTCGCAATAATGTTGGTATTTAAGGATGTTGTTGTACACTTACCCGTGCTTAAAACATAAGCTAAAATATTCGCACCATTGACGTCTTCTCTATGTTCAACATCTTTAAGATAAGCAGTTATTTCAGGTCCTCGATAGCGACATTTTAGCGGATTATGAATCTTCACTTCTGCGTTTGCAGACAAAAGAGCAGGCATTTTCAATGTTAACAACGGTTTTTCATACTCATCCTTTATCTTAGAAATCTGCCATATTAACTGCTCCCTTGGGTTATGATTAGCCCAATCAAAAAAAACATGAATGAACGTCTTAACCACCTCCGAATCTAAGTGTGATCGACGAAGCAGGGCGTTATAGTCAAGCTTAACGGGTGCACTCAACTCATCATCGTCTGAATATCTATGTAAATCTAATCGCAAATGCCCATGTAAAGTTTCCATCTCTCGCACTAATCTTGAAAAATTCTTAAACCAGTCTGTAGAGCTCCAACAAGTACGAATATTTATATAATATTGTTTAGGAAGACTGAGTAATTGATCGCAATAATCCTCATTAGCCTCTAGATTTAACATCCTACTTGGACTATTAAAATATTTTTCGCTTGCCTGCGTTAATTTGAAAATAAAATCTATCAATAACTTAAATCCTTTTGCAACATTACTATTCGGATCTGGATCTGCATCAACAGCAACATCTAAACCGCGCAGCAAATCCGCAAGTGATTTAATCACTTGCCCAGTTGCCGTAATACCATCACTAATCCTCAATGAGGAGTCCGGAAAATCAATGACTGCCTTTATACGTAGATATTCTGCTACCTTCATGACCAGATCTTTGAGTTTATGCCAAAGTACTAAAAATTGCATAAGATGCGCATCTCGCCAGACTTGTGCATAACGATCTTCCATTTTATCTGAGTTAAATTGGGCTGCTTCTGAAAAAGAAAACGTATTATTTTGCTCTTTGGCCCATGCAATTGATTTTTTACGTGCAGAAGGGCGATTACGTAAAAAATCAATAAAAGACACAACCGGGGCTGCCGCACCATCCTCAAGCTTAAATCCTTTATAAAAAACTACTACCCGATATAATTCGTCATATTGTTGCTGAAACTCTTTAATCATATGATCAACAAATGACGCTTTATCTGTTCCTTCATTAAATAATACTGGATTACTTGCACAAAGCGCTTCTCTTTTGATTTCAGGCAACGTCATAAAATCCAAAGGCAAATCACCCAAATACTCAAATAAACGCGCATGCAGCATATCTGGATCATAGGTCAAAAGCATGGTTAATAAACTCTCAAACATTTGCTCCTGAAACGAAACCTCCATGCCTGACTTAAGCTTCATTCGCACATGCGACGTAGTCGCTAATTTTCTAAACGTTTCGTAGGACTGAAACTGCTTTTCTATATTTAAATTTCCCGGAATCCATTGGGTAGGCCAATGCTTGCGTTCATGGCCTTTACTTAAGACAGGAAACGAATGGAGATCCTCCTCTACCAATTTTTGTGGTTTGTTTAAAAGCCTAGCCTCTACCCATTTTATCAAGCCGTCGCCGCCTTTAATGATCAGCGTACGATGTGGTAAACATTCATCATAATCTAAAACACTGCCCGTGCCTTTAATACTAATGTTATAGGGATGAACATCAGGATTACCAATGCCCCATTCCGCGGTTAATAAACGAGCTACATTATGTTCTAACAATGTCTCAACGGTTGTCGGGTTGACAATCTCAGGTTCTTGTTCATCAGCGGCAAGGGGACTTTCATAGGATGCCATTGGTTTATAATCAGGAAGACTTCTTGAAAAAGACCCAATAATTTGACCATCTTGATCATCAAATACCAACATGTCTTCCGCGGCGGTATCGCCTAACCACATGCGCATGAACACACTAATGGCAACATCATATTTCACCAACAAAATAGGATAGTTGTCTTCCCTGTCTGCCGGGGTCGTAACGCGCTTGAAAAAGCCTTCTATTGTTTGGTTATTTGCGGGATCAATCCACGTGGCCTGAAAAACTTCGTGTGCTGATTTAGTTTGAGTTGATGCTTGCTTAGTTTGAGCCGAAGCTTGATCGCTTGCGGAAGAAGCCTGTGTTAAATTAGCCGGAGTAAAATCCGGATCCTTCAATGTTAATTGACTAAGTAGTAATGCCTTTTTTGGCATATGATGTTCCATTACTCACAATGATTCATATTACTCAGAAAACAGCACAAAATTCAATAGTATTTTTACTAACTAGAGTGGGTCTACATTTTATTAATTGAGTAGATTGTAAACATTACAAGAATGGCATACATCGTTGCTGGTATTTCCTTGCAAAAATCAGCCTTGACTGCGGAGTCTAGAATCGATGCCAGTACTGGATCCCGCGAACAAGTCGTGGGACGTCGTTGTCGGAACGGCGGTCAAGGCCCAAAAATCAATAAAAACATCATGACTGAAGATGTCAGCGGAGAAGTTTCAACTGGGATAATTGGAAGATTCAAATGAATGTATTCAATTACGGTTTTTTTAGTGTACGATGTTATACTGCGCGCGGCCACAAGCTGACGTTTTTTGAAAGGAGGCAGCAAATATGTACAATGTAATGATTACTGGGGCAGGTAAAATTGGTAGTTTGATCGCATGTCTGTTGGCTGATAGTAATGACTATCAAGTGCACTTAGCAGATGTAGAGTTTTCTGGAACCGATGTAGTTCGCTTGTTGCACCAAATGCCTGAAATAAAAGCTGTGGCATTGGATGTTAAAGATCAAGCTTCAATCCAGGCCTATATGCAGAAACATCAAATCATTGCAGTGATTTCAAGCCTTCCCTATTTTTTAAACAGCTACGTCGCTCAAGCCGCAAAAGCGGCAAATACCCATTATTTTGATTTGACGGAAGATACATCTATCACCGCCGTCGTGAAAGCCATCGCTGCGGATGCTAAAACAGCGTTTGTGCCACAGTGTGGTTTGGCGCCTGGGTTTATCAGTATTGCTGCTAACAGTTTGATGCATGAGTTTGAAGAATGTTTTTATGCAAAACTCAGGGTTGGTGCGTTGCCACAACGCGCAAGCAATGCGCTGCATTACTCATTGACCTGGTCTACGGATGGTCTCATCAATGAGTATGGCAATGCGTGTCATGCCATCGAAGCGGGTTCTAATATAACGGTTTCCCCGTTAGAGGGATTAGAGTCCATTCAAATTGATGGGTGTGAGTATGAAGCATTCAATACATCGGGAGGATTGGGCAGTCTTGGTGAGCTTTATACGGGTAAAATCCAAAGTTTGAATTATAAAACCATGCGATACCCAGGTCATTGCGAAAAAATGCGATTTTTAATGAATGATCTGAAGTTGAATAATGATAGATCCACACTAAAACGGATATTGGAAAAAGCCATTCCAAAAACCTATCAGGACATGGTGATTGTCTATGTCACTGTGGAAGGAATAAAGCAGGGTGAGCTTACCGAAAAAAGTTATGTTAAAAAAATCTATCCTAAAACAATACGTGGTTTGGATTGGTCAGCTATTCAATTGAGCACGGCTTCCGGTGTTTGTGCGGTGGTTGACTTGGTTTTGCATAATGAGCATGAATATAAGGGGCTTGTGCTCCAAGAGATATTTTGTTTGAAAGACATATTAAAAAATCGATTTGGCCAATATTATGCTTAGTTAAGGAATAAAAAATGGAGTTACTGAAACGCTTACATATTCAGACGATAAACCCAGGTGCTCATGTCGGCTCTGCATGGAATAATGGATTGTCTGGAACCCCATTATCTTCGGTTAACCCAGCCACAGGAGAAAAGCTCGGCGAGGTTGCTACATGTTCGCTTAAGGAATATCAACACGTTTTGACATTAGCAACACGTGCTTATGCTGCATGGAAAGAGGTGCCGGCTCCTCAGAGAGGGGAAATTATTCGACAAATTGGGCAGGCTTTACGAGAACACAAAGATGATTTAGGAAGTCTAGTTTCTCTTGAAATGGGAAAATCAAAACAAGAGGGGGATGGTGAAGTTCAGGAAATGATTGATATCGCAGATTTTGCAGTCGGTCAATCACGTATGTTGTATGGAAAGACCATGCATTCGGAACGTCCACAACACCGGATGTATGAACAATGGCATCCTTATGGTGTGATTGGGGTGATTTCAGCATTCAATTTTCCAGTGGCCGTTTGGGCATGGAATGCTTTTATAGCGGCGATTTGCGGGAATGTGACGCTTTGGAAACCCTCAGCAAAAACACCTTTGTGTGCGATTGCAGTCCATCAAATCTGTCAGAAAATCTTACAGACAAATAATTGTCCGGATATTTTTGCATTGATCATTCCCGAATCGCATGATGTTGCCGAGACGATGGTGGCTGATTCGCGTGTACCGTTAATCTCATTTACAGGGTCTACCGCTGTGGGTAAACAAGTTGCAATGAATGTTGCTTCTCGTTTAGGCAGGACAATATTAGAGTTGGGAGGGAATAATGCGATTATTCTGGATGCCTCTGCCGACTTGCATTTGGCTATCCCTGCGATCGTGTTCGGAGCAGTGGGCACGGCTGGACAACGATGCACATCTACCCGTCGATTGTTTATACATGAAACCCTCTATCCAAAAGTTGTAAAACAGTTACAGCAGGCTTATGAACAAATCACGATAGGTGATCCCTTGGATAAAACCAACCTCATGGGTCCTTTGATCGATAAAGCGGCTGTGAATCAATTTAATCGTGCTATCGTACGAATAAAAAAGGCGGGAGGTAAGATTTTATTCGGTGGAGAAGAGATCCCTCATCCTGGTTATTTTGTGCAGCCAACGTTGGTGACCGGTTTGGATAATCGGTGTGATATTGTCCAAGAAGAAACATTTGCACCTATCCTTTATGTCATGTCGTATCGGACGTTAGAAGAAGGCATTTTACTACAAAATAGCGTACCGCAAGGGTTGTCTTCGGCTATTTTTACCCAAAATTTAAAACATGCTGAGCTTTTTTTGAGTGCCACTGGAAGTGATTGCGGCATTGCCAATGTGAATATTGGCACATCAGGTGCTGAAATAGGAGGGGCGTTTGGTGGCGAGAAGGAAACGGGAGGAGGGCGCGAATCGGGTTCTGATGCATGGAAAGCCTATATGCGTCGTCAAACCAACACGATTAATTGGGGGGATACACTTCCATTGGCCCAGGGAATTACATTTAATATTTAGTTTGATGATGGAGTGAGTAATGCAGGAACCATTTTTCATTAAAAAAGTAGCGGTCCTTGGTGCTGGGGTAATGGGCGCGCAAATCGCAGCCCATTGCGTTAATGCAGGCATTGAAACATTATTATTTGATTTATCTTCACAGGAAGGGCAACGAAATGCCATGGTGGATAAGGCCATTAAAGGATTAAAGCAACTTAAACCCACGCCGTTGGCCACCCCAGAAATAGGCGATATCCTCAAAGCATGTAATTACGATGACCATTTATCAGCGCTTGGCTCGTGTGATTTAATTATTGAAGCCATTGCTGAACGGTTAGATTGGAAAGAAGCCTTGTATCATCGTATTGTTCCTTATTTAACCGATAAATCTATATTAGTTACAAACACCTCAGGTTTGTGTATCAATGAGCTTGGTAATGTGCTTCCAGAAAAAAACCGTGAACGTTTTTGTGGTGTACATTTTTTTAATCCACCTCGTTACATGCACCTTGCGGAGCTGATTCCTGCGAGCACGACTTTGCCTGATTTATTGGATAATTTAGAAACATGGTTGACCAGTCATTTAGGTAAAGGCGTTGTTCGCGCAAAAGATACACCAAATTTTATAGCCAATCGAATTGGTGTATTTTCATTATTGGTCATTATGCATTATGCCGATAAAATGGGCTTGGGGTTCGATGAAGTGGATGCATTGACCGGTGTTTTATTGGGTCGTCCAAAATCTGCGACGTTTCGAACCATGGATATTGTCGGTCTAGATACGATGCAGCATGTGGTTTCGACCATGCACCAGCATTTAACTGATGATCCTTGGCATAAGCTATTTCATTTACCTCTATGGTTAACTGGGCTTATCGATAAGAAACATCTTGGGCAAAAAACTGGACAGGGAATTTATCGTAAAAAGGGCAAAGTGATTGAAGTATTTGATCCCAAACAAGGTAATTATCGGATTGTAAAAGGAGATGTTACTGCGGATGTCAAAGCCATCATGCAACTTTCAGATGCGTCCGATCGCATGCAACGATTGGTGGCATCAAAAGATCCTCAAGCACAATTTTTAGTCTCGTGTTATCGAGATTTATTTCATTATTGTGCCTATCATTTAGAGACCATTGCTGACAATGTTCGCGATGTGGATTTGGCCATACGTTGGGGGTTTGGATGGACGTTCGGGCCTTTTGAGTCATGGCAAATGGCCGGTATGAATGAGATGAAACAATGTATTGAGGAAGGGATTAAAGAGAAAATATCGACCAGTGATGCGCCAATGCCCGCGTGGGTGATAACGCTTGATGCATTTTATTCTAAAGAAGGGGCCTTTTCACCCGCGCACTTAGCATATCAAGGGCCTAGTCAATTATCGGTTTATAAAAAGCAATATTTTCCTGAAACGGGGATCTGCCAGCCAAAACGAAATATGACGGTTCTCTTTGAGAATGATGGTGTTTGTTTATGGTCTTTGCAAGATGATATAGCTGTGGTTAATTTTAAAAGCAAAGCCAATACCATCGGTCAATCGGTGCTTGATGGGTTACAACAGGCATTAGGTATTGCTGAACACCAGTGTCAAGGTCTCATTGTCTACCAACACGATGCTAATAATTTTAGCTCTGGTGCTGATTTAAGAGGGGTGGCAAACCTTATCCAAGCAAAGAAGATGAATGATTTGGACAAGATGGTAGAGGAATTTCAACAAGTGCTATTACGTTTTAAATACAGTCCAATACCAGTCATTGCCGCATTACGTGGTCGTGCATTAGGAGGGGGATGTGAACTCATGATGCAATGCAGTGGTGTTATTGCTGCATTTGAATCATATCCGGGATTGGTGGAAGTGGGAGCAGGCTTGATCCCGGCGGGTGGCGGTTGTAAGGAAATGGCCATCCGCGCTGCATCAGAAACGTCATTGAGCAATCTGATGATACCTATTCAACGTTATTTTGAACAAATAGCGACGGCTGTCGTGGCAACGAGTTCAATAGATGCCTTGCAACGTGGGTATTTACGGGATAAAGATAATTGGGTGATGAATGTACATGAAGTGCTATATGCGGCTTTAGTCAAAATAAAAGCCATGAATGCGGCAAATTACACGCCACCACTAAAGTCCCGCTTCCAAGTTGCTGGGCGTGAAGGTCATGCTCGATTACAAAGTGGTCTGATTAATTGGTTGGAAGGTGGCTTCATTTCAAAACATGATTATTTTTTAGCGAATCAATTGGCTTGGGTATTGTGTGGGGGCGATGTAAATCAAGGACAATGGGTGGATGAAGCATGGATGTTGCATTTAGAGAAAAAAGCATTCATGACGCTTGCGGATACTCCTTTAACGCAAGCAAGAATCACTTACTTATTAGAAACGGGAAAACCACTTCGGAATTAAATACAGGAGAAGAATTGATGACCAACGTGTATGTGGTTGATGTATTGCGTACTCCCGTGGGCAAAGCGCCAAGGGGAGTATTTAAACATACATTGCCCGATGATTTACTGTCACATGCCATAAGAAGCTTAAAAAAACGTAATGACTCTGTGGATTGGCAAGCCATTGGGGATGTGATCATTGGTTGTGCTATGCCTGAAGCGGAGCAGGGAATGAATATTGCTCGTATTGCCTCTTTATTGGCTGATTTACCCCAATCTGTACCTGGAATGACCATTAATCGTTTTTGTTCTTCAGGTGTACAAAGCATCGCTACTGCTGCGGCGTCGATCGACGAAGAGGATATGTCTTTGGCTTTAGCAGGGGGCGTTGAAAGTATGTCTTTAGTGCCATTAGGCGGAAATAAATACACGGCAAATCCTGATATATTTGCCAATGAACATGTTGCTATTGCGTTTGGAATGGGAATTACTGCTGAAAAAGTGGCTGAACGATATAAAATATCCCGAGAGCAACAAGATCAATTTGCCGCGGAAAGTCATCAAAAAGCGGTTGCAGCGCAAAAGCGTGGTGATTTTCGAGCGGAAATCAGTCCTATTGAAATTACAACAAGGGAAATTGATTTAGAAACCTCTTCAGTCATTTGTAAACAACGCATTATCAGTGAGGATGAAGGTCCCCGAGAAGATACCTCCTATGAAGCAATTGCGCGTTTAAAACCGGTATTTTCACTAAACGGTACTGTTACTGCTGGAAATAGCTCGCAGACCAGTGATGGAGCCGGAATTGCATTGTTAGCGAATGAACAAGCGCTGAAACGTTATCATCTGCAACCCATGGGACGATTGTTAAGTTATGCTGTAGCGGGAGTACCACCTGAAATCATGGGTATCGGACCTGTAGAAGCTGTTCCAAAAGCTTTAAAAAAAGCAGGTATTACGCTGGATCAACTGGATTGGATTGAGCTAAATGAAGCATTTGCCGCTCAAGCACTCGCTGTCATACAAGAATTGGGATTACCGCGAGAGAAAGTGAATCCACTGGGTGGTGCAATCGCTTTGGGGCATCCTTTAGGTGCCACAGGAACTATTCGAACAGCCACTTTACTCCATGGATTACGTCGGACAAAAGGTCGCTATGGAATGGTTACCATGTGTATTGGAACAGGCATGGGCGCTGCCGCTATCTTTGAAGCATTGTAGTATCAAAGTCACTTCGGTAATATCTTTAGTTTAGTCAATAGACAATCAGGAGAATGGGTTGAAACGATGGTTATCAGCAATATTAACATTCGTGGTGTGTGGCTTATCGACTGGTGTGTCTGCCACCCCTTCAAATGATGAAAGTATGGGATTGAGATTAGATTGGCTTGATAAGGGGATCTCAAGTGCGCAAAATTTTTATGCTTTTGCAAATGGACATTGGCAACAACAGCATTCTATTCCTTCAAATTATTCTCGATGGAGTACCATATCCATTTTGGATAAAAAAATACTTCAAATGATTCAACAAATGCTGATTGAAGCTGAAAAAAATAAATCAGCAAAACCTGGCAGTATCCAACAAAAGATAGGCGATTTTTATTTTAGCGGCATGGATGAAGTGACGATTAACAGGTTAGGTATCGCCCCGCTTAAATCAGAGTTTGATAAAATTGAGTCAATCAAAAACATACAGGATTTACAAGCTGTCATTGCTTATTTTCAAATCATTGGCGTGGATTCAGGTTTTAATTTTGGCAGTATGCAAGATTTCATGAACAGTGAAAACATGATTGGTGCCGTTGAACAAGGTGGTTTAGGTCTTCCTGATCGTGACTATTATTTAAAAGAGGGTAAAAAATTTCAACAAGTTCGAGAGGCCTATATTAGGTATGTGACAAAGATGTTTGAATTATTGGGTGATCCTTCAGAACAAGCGGCATCAGAAGCCAATGTAGTGATGACCATTGAAAAAACTCTGGCTGAAGCATCGATGTCTAAAATTGATCAGCGTGATCCGCACAATGTTTATCATATGATGACTATTTCTGAGTTAGGAAAGCTAACCCCCAATTTTTCTTGGCCACAATTTCTGAACACCATACAACTCCAGGGTGTTAAACGTTTAAATATGGGAATGCCTGAGTTTTTTAAAAAATGGAACGCTTTATTACAATCTGTGTCTTTAAATGATTGGAAAATCTATCTTCGATCGCATTTGATCCAATCGTTTTCTTCTTTTTTGTCACAAGCGTTTGTAGATGAAAGTTTCAAAATGCATTCCATCATTACGGGAACAAAAACTCAATTGCCTCGATGGCAACGGGTGGTAAGCACTGAAAACCATGTATTAGGGTTTGCCATTGGTCAATGGTATGTCGAAAAGTATTTTCCTGCCAGCTCTAAAAAACAGGTATTAGATATTGTTCATAATATCCGAAACGTCTTACGAGAGGATTTACAAACATTGAGTTGGATGACACCAGAAACAAGGAAAGCGGCATTAAAGAAATTAGACTTAATGTCGGCACAAGTAGGATACCCCAGCAAATGGTGGGATTACTCCACATTGGTCATCGATAGAGGTCCGTATGTTCTTAATGTGAAACGGGCGCAGGTATTTTTATTTAAGCGGGACCTACATAAAATAGGTAAACCCATTGATAAAACGGAATGGGAAATGAATCCTCAGACCATCAATGCTTATTATAATCCATCAATGAATATTATTTATCTTCCTGCTGGGATTCTTCAACCTCCATTTTTTGACCCGCATTATCCTGCGTCTATCAATTATGGTTCGATAGGTTATGTGATAGGTCATGAAATAACCCATGGGTTTGATGATCAAGGGGCGCAATTTGATGGACATGGTAATCTTAAAAATTGGTGGAAACCCCAAGATTTGGAAAAATTCAAAGCGGCGACACAATGTATTATGGAACAATATAGTCAATACAAAATTGATGATGATTTATTCATTCAAGGCAAATTAGTTATGGGAGAAGCAACGGCTGATTTGGGTGGGTTGCTGTTGGCTTATCGCGCCTTCCATGCGTCAACAGCCTATAAAAACGCCAAGCGTATAGATGGCTACACGCCTGACCAGCAGTTTTTTTTGGGGTTTGCACAATCTTGGGCTGAAAATATTCGACCTGAGCAATTGAGAAATTTCAATACTGTTGATCCACATCCTCCTGCGCAATATCGAGTGAATGGAACATTGGCCAATATGCCATACTTCCAATCAGCTTTTGATATACCGGAATCAAGTCCTATGCGCAGTCAGCATCGTTGCGTTATTTGGTAGGGGATTAAAATGACAATCGATTAAACGTGTTTTTCTGTTGCAATAAAATCCATTTGGTGTAAAATAGTATCAGATATGAAACCTAAATTATTAATTTTCTTTGTCATTTTTCTTCTATTGATTTTAGTGGGGTGGTTTTTATGGACGCTGCAGCCCACTAAGTTAAGCATTAGAAAATCAACGTATGCCCAATTACCGGGTTGGAATAATGCGGATACTAAGAAGTCCATGCTGGCTTTTCAAGTGTCATGTAAGGTATTTTTAAAGCAGGAGCCTCAAAAACCGGTGGGTAGTGATTATTTTGATTTAATTGCGGAAGATTGGTATCCCGCTTGCAAAGAAGCCATGACGCTGCAATCACCTTCGAGTAAGATCACAAAACAATTTTTTGAAAAATGGTTTATTCCGGTTGAGTTTGTTGAAAAAAAACCGGTAAATGGATTATTTACGGGGTATTACATGCCCCTATTGCGTGGTAGTTTAACTCAAACAAAGCAATACAACGTGCCTTTATACGCCGTTCCATCCGACTTGGTAACCATTAATTTAGCGCTTTTCGCTCAAGATTTAAAAAATCGTAACATTGTAGGACGAATCAGTGGCAGTCGTATTGTTCCTTATTACACACGCGCAGAAATCAATCGTGGGGCAATTCAGAAAAAAGCTTCAGTCATCGCTTGGTTGGATAACCTAATCGATCGATCTTTTTTAGAAATCCAGGGATCTGGTATTATTCAATTAAAGGATGGTTCACCCCTTGTGGTTGGCTATTCCGGCCAAAACGGTGCACCTTACACGGCTATTGCAAAAGTACTTATAGATAAAGGTGTCATGACGAAAGACAATGCATCGATGCAACATATTCGAGCTTATCTTGAAGCCCATCCCAGTGAAATTGATCATGTTTTAAATCAAAATAAATCATTTGTATTTTTTGAAAAACTTAAACAATCAGCCGCACTCGGTTCTCAAGGTGTTCCTTTAACACCCGGTTATTCCTTAGCCATTGATCGAAAATGGATCCCTTTGGGTATGCCCCTTTGGTTAAGTACCACCAGACCACATGATCAATTGGATGAGCAAAAATCGTTACAACGTTTAATGATTGCTCAGGATACGGGTGGTGCTATACGTGGAGTTGTTCGAGGAGATGTGTATTGGGGAGCAGGTGAGAGGGCAACCTCGATCGCTGGTAAAATGAAAAACTCAGGATATTATTGGTTATTCATTCCTAAAAATGCAATGAATAGATTGCAAGACAAATTGTAGCTACCACGTCATCCCGAACGTTAGTGAGGGATCTCCTGAATAGTGCACAATACCAATCCCGGAGATGTCTCACTGCGTTCGACATGACGAGGATCAGTGTTCGGGATGACGGGCATTTTCTATACCTTACACGAATCAATTTTAGGAATAAACGTCATGCTTGCAATATGCTTTTGCGTGATGAAAATAAATTTACGTGACCATTTTAATCAAATGAAATCTGTTTTAAAATCTATGCCAACAGAAATAATAAATGATTTAGACAGCGTGCTATGAAAAAGCGATGGGACTTCACAGCAATGATGAGTATGGGTCAAAAAACGAAAAAATCTTGAGCAAATCTCCATTGTTCCGCACGCGAGAACACTAAGAAATGCACGTGAGCAAATGAGGCTTATGGTTATTGATGGGTTTTCTACCGCACGAATCAGACGCTATTTGAACGCTTGGCTAACATGGTGGGTGAGAACAAGTCAAGGTTGGCATCATCAAACCGTACTATCCCAATTTATTACTCATTGTCGAGATCGTTACATTGCCGGAATTGCTATGGCACTGTTACTGACTAAGGAGCATGAGACTGGGAGCCCTGCAAGGTTAGTGGCTGGCCTAGATTTAACAGTGACTGTTTGCGGTCGCTAGTTCTCACTTCATCAATGGTCGTTAAAGCGACCGCATCAATCAAGAGAGACCGCGTGCCCACCGTGCGCGCCACGCCGCCCGCCCCCCACATCGCCGCTCCCCACAGCCGTAATATTCCGCATGAAAATCCTAATCCAGAATCCATCGTGAAGGAAGCCGTAGAAAACCAAACATCATAATTACCTGTCTCACAGTTATAAAATCTAAGCTGGCGTTTTAGGCTGTCAGGATTGGCAGCATCCAACAACGCAACATTGTTGTTTACATCGGCAAAAGACCGGTTTGGATGACAGTATTCATGAGCAATATGAGCCGGGATATCACGTTGAGCGCCTCCGACTTCCTTTATCCAGATTTTATCAAGTACCTCCCAATCGGCTTCAGTCTTATTAGGTCTCCTATTATACTCATCCACATAATGCCTTAATGCGCTTATTAATGGCCTGAGGTCAAACCCTGCGTCTTGATGCTCTGTAATCACTCCTTGCTTGTCTTGCGTGGTATAGTGTAAACCTTGAGGTTCGGTCGATGCTCCAAACAACCGTCCCACAAATCCTGAAGGCCCAGCCGATGGCACTAGCTTTTCTATCTCTTGCACCCGCTGAAAAATCAATTGCCTCGTTTCTTCATTGATTCTGATGTATTTCTCTAGCATTCGCTGCATGTGCGTATCTTTGGCCCAATACGCATACTCATAGGCAGTGCATGTGAAGGTTCGACCCGAATAGTCTGTGAAAGGAATATCATGAGCCTGCAAGAGCGCCTGAGCTAATTCAGGGTCTTTTTGTAGCAGTGCTTCGGCTTCTTGTTGCTCGCCATAAGCTACATGTTGCAAGAATTGTTTGGCATCTACTTTAGCTTTAAAGTCAGGACGCTCTTGTTTGAATTGCGAAAGCAGCTCTACTTTCAATTCAGGATTGTCATAGGTATTAATCTCTTCATATAACGCTAGTAAGTCGTTGTCATCCATTTGGGATAAATCAATTTCCATGTCACTTGCATCAAGGTGCTCATTTTTATGCGGCACCGTATTGTCGGGGGTGTCCACAGTATCAAAATCTTGTATGACTGTATCAAGTTTGTATTGCCAGCCCCTGAGTAAGACATTTGCAAAATGCGTGGTGATACAATTTTGGTGTTTTACAAATAATCCCTTTTTGTCACTTAAAAGCATAAACTCATCAAAATGCGGGGAGGATTTAATTTGTTCCCAATGTGATTTAAATCGTTCTTTTAATGTTGGAATGGCGTCTTCAGAAATAGGGTTTTTTAATGTAAAACAGGCTTGATGATGATTGATATACTGAATAAGACACTCTTCTACTGGCGCACTATGCGCTAATGCGTCTTTGACGGCTTTTGCTAAATCGTCGACGAGATTAACATCACCTTCTAGAATCTGGCCAAAATTAGCTTCGGTTAAGCCTTGTTCTTTGCATATAACATTAAGCTCTGCTAAAAAAAATTGGGTGAGGATAGACAATCTCTCAGCGTCTTGCATGCTGTAAAAAGGCGAGCCTTCGACATCATCGAACAAATTGGGTGTGCAATATTCTATCAATCCACGAAGATATGCTTCTGTTGTGGCGGGATTGTCCTCATCAATCGCTAATTGCTCATCCATATAGGCTTTTGTCATTGGCACTGATTCGACAGTAACGTGACGAGAACGCATGCCTTCGGTTTGCTGGAAATCGACGTTGATGCCAAGGTAATCTTTGATTTCACCCATTAATGCTTCTCTAATCTTATCAAAATCAACCGGTAAATCTTTATGCTTTTCTATAAAACGAGCGATCAATCCTTCCTTTGATTTAGGTCTAAACGAAACACTTGCATACTGTGATCGCAAGGTCCTCGCCAATAAAGAATCGGATGAAATCAATCGACCATCCACCAACTGGTCATGGTTGGCACTAAAGGTTGGCAAAATGGCCGTCGTGCGTAACTGATTATCTTGCTCGAAAGGTCTTAAGATGATGCTATGTAAATTAGCTGACCTTGCCTGCATTAAGTGCACTAAGGGCTCTGGATACAGAGGAAACGTTTTCATTAATGGCTCTGTAATCCGAGGGTCTTGTTGTACTTGCTTTAAAATTTGTAAATAAGTCTCTATTTGTGAAAGACGCTCAGCTTTAGCGGTCTTTTCCTCTGACTCAGACATGTATTTTAAATCAAATGCTAATGCTGATTGATAAGCCTCTAAACTCCCCACCGCTGAACTTTGTTTATTCGCACCTAAAAGACCAAAAAATTCTTGTAATGAATAGACCGCTTTACACGTATTATCTAATCCTATCTCAGTACCACTCATGATGGGCATTAATAAGTGAACCCGATTGGTTTTCGGGTTAATGTATACAAACCTGGGGGCCGTCGGCTCTTTGAAGGGTAATTTCATGTCGTGTATTTTATTTGGTTATCATGTACTATAGTATAGCATTTTTATCGGCGAAAATACTGAGGTCAAGATGCATTAAGTAAATGAAAATGATTGCTCAACAACGAATCTAATTCTGGCTTGTATTGCTGAATGTCTTCAAAAAATTCTAATGTCACCTCTTTGAAGGTATCGAACTGCTCATAATATTTGTTGTAAAGAACCTTTTTCTTCATGAATTTCCAAAGTCGTTCAATTAAGTTTAAATTAGGTGAATATGAGGGTAAAAAGACCAATTGAATTTTTGAAGTTTCTAAAAATTGGCTGACCAATCTTGAACGATAATATCGAGCATTGTCACAAATCACATAAATAATAACAGCCAGCGGATAGGCTGCTTCAATTTTTTTCAATAACCCAATTGTTGATATAGCGTTAATGCTTTCATCTTGTCGAGTAATTACAGCATGCGTTTCTGAATCTAAGGCGCCATTAATATTCACACGTTGACGACCAGTATTACTTTTAACGATATTATCTTGACCTTTTTTAATCCAACCATAAGCAAGCATAGTGTTATGCTGCGGGTGAA
>Ga0207083_1047_pt1 | contig 22846 bp, 18 predicted proteins | sample Alteio_BWMinHeat_57_FD_153516 | JGI IMG/M metagenome (GOLD analysis project Ga0207083, IMG submission 153516) | Enriched cells from forest soil in Barre Woods Harvard Forest LTER site, Petersham, Massachusetts, United States -... | ecosystem: Environmental > Terrestrial > Soil > Temperate forest >... | reverse complement strand
AGAGGCAGGCTGGATGATGCAGATTGAGGACCGAAGGTCGAGTCCTGAGGAATGCTAGGGATTTTTTGAGAGCCGATGGGAGCGCTTTGGGCAGGCGAGGGCGCAGTTTGGGGCGCTTCAGACGTCAGGCTCTCAAAGCAGTGAAGCCGAGCTTTATCGTCTGAGATTGCTCGGCAACGGTCGTAGGCGTCCTCATTTATAGGCCCTGCAGCGTTCGCCATTCCGGCAGCACTAAAGGCTGCAACCAAGATAAGGATGGGTGTAATCCATGGTCGTATTGGTATCGCACGAAACATTTGCCTTACCGATCAGACCGTTGGCTACCATAGCGAGTGAATAATTATAGCAAGTCGTCCTCAAGCGCGTCCAAATGATCTGAAAAGTGAGCGGTTGCGGCTTGTCTTGTTCCGGCTGATTTGCAATCAATAAGGGTATCGCCTGAATGCATTTAGGCCGACAGAGCGAGATGGCTTCGAATCGGGGTATACTGGCCCATCTGCGCATGGAGAGCTACGATGGTTCGCATTTGTCTTCGAACGGTGATCGCCGGCGCATTGATAATGATCGGATGCATCGCCCCAGCAAACGCGGCACCGATGGCGCCTTCAGCGGTACCTGCACTAAGCGGGTCGCACCCGGAATTAGTATCATTTTGGGGGCTTCCGTTTCCGTATGGTTACACTTATCGCCGCGGACAGTGCTACAAGTATCAAGAAGTAGAGACCGACCGCGGATTACGCTGGCAGCGTATTTGGATCTGCACTGAGCGGGGCGGACTAGGCGGCGAGGGTAGAAGGTTCGATCGCGGTCGCAGAACTCGGTTAGTGATCGACAAATAGAGTTAGTTGCTCGCGTTGCTCCGCGCTGATCATGCCAACGCTCAATCGGACGCGCCTGCGGTCATTGCTCTTGTGGATGCTTGTTGGCTTGGTGCTTTGCGTCGGTATTTTCGATGGTGCAAACGGCCAAGCCGTCATTGCGACAGCCGCCGAATTTGGCGTGCGACACGCCATCATTGCCACCCTTGATTTGGATCGAGGCGCTGCCGCCTCAAGAGCCAACGTCGGAGAGCTCAAAGCGACCATGCGCATCTCGGTGCGCATTTTGGATTACGCGTCCGATTCTCGGTTTTACGGCGTTGTGGACGGCAATTTTTCTGACTTTGATCCTAGCAAAGGGCCTGCCCGGCAGGAAATTTGGGCCGATCATAAATGTCATCAAAATCGTGGATTACCGACGATTTGGGTTGTGGCGATCAATGGAAGAATTGCACAGGGTGAGACGATTTCTGACATTTCCGCTCGGCCGCGTCACATTGGTCAACGGGTCCCGAGCGACGAAATCGTTATTCAAAAGGATCTTAATATGGACGTCAGTGATCCGACGCGAAGTTTAGTGATACGTGCAAAGACCAAGCGGAGTCCGCTGAGTTTCGCAGTGATCCTCAAGTCGACGAAGTGCCGCCTGAAAGAGGATTGAGGAGGTATAGCCCTCGTTTGGCAGATTGATTTTTATGACGGCGCGGGAATTCGATCATTATTATACCTGTGTCTTTATTACCACAGTTTTTGTATTTTGGTCCACCGCTGGTTGTCCCCAGTATTCTGTGCTTAAAAGGTCTCTAAAACCAGGTGGTACTGTTACTTTTAGTTTCGGGTTGATTTTTTGAGTCGTGGGGTTGGGGTGGCGCTACGTAACGTCCTTTTACCGTCCGTAGTCCGGGTCGGTGCCCTTGGTTTGGCGCTGATCGCGTCGGCGTGCACGATTTTGCCAGCGGACGGTCCAAACTCAGTTGCGGTGCAAACGGGGATAACGTCGTCCATTCCCTATGCGGTCGTCAGATTGACGCCTGAGGTGATTGGGGTTCTTACGAAGTTTGAACCAGCCGGCCTTGCAGGCGTTTTTTCCAGCCGCAGACCACCGCCGACGATCTTGTTCAGTATTGGCGATGCCGTTTCAGTCACGATCTTTGAAGCTGCGGCCGGCGGGTTGTTCATCCCGATCGAGGCTGGTGTTCGGCCGGGTAACTTTGTGACGTTGCCCGATCAGACAGTTGATAACGATGGTAATATCAGTGTGCCTTATGCTGGGATCATAAAGGCGGCGGGTCGAAGTAACACTCAAATTCAAAACGACATAGTGGCTGCTATTCGAAATCGCGCGATAGAGCCGCAAGTCGTTGTGGCACTATCCCGCCAAAACGGGTTGCTGGTTAGCGTCTTTGGTGATGTGGGCACTCCGATCCGATATCCCGCCGCTGGCCTGGGAGCAGGCGACCGCATTACCGATGCGATCACGCGCGCTGGCGGCCTCAAGGGCTCGGGGTATGCAAGCTGGGTGATGCTCGAACGGGGCGGGAAACGAGGGACCGTACCATTCGCGAATCTTGTTTATGAAACGTCCAATAATATCTACGTCCAGCCAGGCGATCGGATTTACGTCTACCAGGAGCAGCAGAAATTCATTGCGTTCGGTGCGGCCGGTGCACAGGGTGAGTTCACTTTTGATGCATGGCGCATTAATCTGGCGAGCGCCGTTGCCAAAGCCGGCGGACTTGTCGACGGACAAGCCGATCCAGGATCGGTATTCCTATATCGAAGCGAGCCGCGTCACGTTGCTGAACAACTTGGCGCCGATGTGTCGCGGTTTGAAGGCGACATTGTTCCTGTGATCTTCAGTGTTAGTTTTCGTGACCCAGGCGGCTATTTCCTAGCCACCAGACTGCAGATGCGAAATGCGGATGTAATATTCGTCGCCAACGCGGAAGCCGTGGAGGTCACCAAATTCGCTATTTTCCTGGACACGATCATGGGGACCGCCAGCACTGGCATCAGCCTCAGGGAACAGATCAAAGCCACCGCGAAACGCTGATCTTTAACGTGTTGGCGCTGATCCGACATCATGTTTTGACATGCTGAATCAAAAATTGCGTCGAGAGAGAATAGGATAGCCTGACGCAATGCCTGTGCGGTAAGTTGTCTAATGGACAGCCACACGCCCGCGAACCGGTTTGCAAGTATCATTCTCTTCATTGCGATTGGTGGGGCGCCGCTTCCGTTCGGATCTCGCGACCCGATTACTATCGCCTTTTGGTGCTTTCTGCTCGGGTTAGGATTGCTGTTTGCGTCGACACGCCAGCTCCGCAACGGGCATTTCCTGTTGCTTGGCGGTATTGCTTTCATCATTGCGTGCTACGGATTTGTTTTGCACGAGCAACTTGCTGATCATCCTTGGATTGCCTCACCGAATCCAATCTGGGCCAAGACATCTGAAATCTTGGGACAGCAAGCGACGCAGTCGGTTTCAATTGTTCGCGGCGAACCGTTCTATGCGCTGGGTCGACCACTTTCCTGTGTCCTCGCTCTCATATTGGGTTTGGTGGTTGGCGCCGACAGCCATCGTGCCCGTCAAGCGCTGCTCATCATGGGTTGGTCGGGCGTCGGGTATGCTGCCTATGGGATTGCGAACCTCTTATTTGATCCGACCGCGATCCTTTGGCGTGAAAAGACAGTCAATACGGAAAGTCTTACGGCCACCTTTATCAATCGCAATACCGCGGCTGCTTATTTTGGCTCATGCTCCGTCGTGTGGTTAGTCATGCTCATGGCGAGAGTGCGCGGACGAATGTCGGCGGGCCCAATCGTTTGGGCAAAACTCGCGGAGCACACCATCGCCGGAGCCTCGGGTGAAAAGCAAATTATTGTCAGGTTTGTGATGTTTTTCGTTTGTCTTGCGGCAATGTTTATGACTGGCTCACGCGGTGGCGTTCTGTTGTCTCTCTTTGCGATGGTTGTTGCTTTCGCAGCATTTTTCCGTCGGGACTTGCCGGGTGTCATAAGTCTTCTTTTAGCTTTGATTGGAGCTGGCGCTATGGCGTTGGTCTTGCTCCAATTGCTCGGTGGGAATGTCGAAGCCCGCATAGACGCAGGTGGGCTAGTGGAGCAAGGGCGGCTTGCAGCCTATCGGTCGACATTACGGATAATCTCGGACCACCCGTGGTTTGGCACCGGATTAGGTACATTCGCTTGGATTTTTCCGACCTACCGCAGCGAGAATATCTCCATCTTCGGGGTATGGGATCGTGCGCATAGCACCCCTCTGGAACTGGCGGCCGAGGTCGGCATTCCGCTCGCATTGATTATCGTGGTGGGGTGGATTGTGATCTTGCTTGTTCTTATTCGGGGCGCAGGGCGATCGCGCCGCGATACCGTAGTGCCTCTTGGTGCCCTGGCGGTTTCGATCATTGCAATTTTGCATTCGTCGGTTGACTTTTCTTTGCAAGTCTCAGGTTATTCGATCATTGTTTTTGCTCTTGTTGGCGTCGGTCTCGCAGACTCATTCAACATCGCGGCTCCGCATCGCCGACGTATCCGAAGATCTGAAAGCATCAATGATGAAGGTGGCGAAAAAGGTGGCGCGGCACCACCAGACATGGACAGATTGGATCGCGGGATTTCAATGGTCGCCGTTTGATCGAGAGCCTCATTGCGAACTGATCGAGCGATGCCACGTATTCGTCGACAGCAAATTCATTTACGCCCGACTGCGGCGGGACGGGCCCAGATCGCGAATAATTTCTGAAGCGGCACAGAATGGCAGGATTTAAGTTGTATCATACGACAGCCACTATGCGGCTACACACATTATCTACCGCGACATTCGCCGCAATTTGCGAATACTAACCTGTCGACAATGCGCCCATTATTGTGGGCTTACGCTTGAGCCTACTGTGCTGCCTGTGCTGCCGGAACCGGAACCGCCACCGCCCCCACCGCCGGTGAACGTACCACCAGACGATGTGCCGGACGATCCGGTTGAGCCGGAAGTGCCACCACCGCCACCGCCCGTTGGGAGCGAGCTATTGATCGGTCCGCCGACCCCGGTTCCACTGCCACCGCCGCCGTCACCGGTGCTTCCTATCCCCACGTCGCCCTTCCCTGCTGTGAATGCGGCAACCACTATCGGGTTAAGATCAGCGAGCAGCGGTGCAATGCCGTTCGCGTAACTTACGTCAGCGTCGGGGGGATGCCCATCGTTTTCACGCAGCAAGGCTAGCGCTGCCCAGCCAAGGCCTCGGCCAATAGCGGCTAATTGGGCGGCGATGACTTTCTTTCTCGCGTCCGTAGTGTTGGGCGACTGCAGCTCGGTATTTAAATCCCGTAACAAGGTGACGAGTGCATTGAGCACCGCGGGTCGAGACGGATCTGAAAGAACGAGGTCGCGGACTGCTGCGGCCATTTTACTGCCGCCGTCCGGATATGCGGTAAGTAGCGCGGATTTATTGGCGACGAAGTCACTGACTTGCTGCGATGAAAGTAGCGCGGCCTTCGCAACTGAACCGCCTGGTTGGACTAGGAGATACACAGCCGCGACCAGGCACAAGAGGGCGCGAAGCAATACTGACAATGCCGTATGATACATAGCCGCCTCCCAACTAACTCAATCTTACTCTACCGCCACACCGGCCGTTCGCCAAGTAACGCGTGCATTCGATTAGTTAGTGGCGCTATGGGCGACTTTGATTGGTCAGATTATTGCGGTTTTGCCAACAAAAATGGGCATAAGCCCATCCCATGCCTAACGTTTCGGCTGCGTCTTAACGTTATTTCAATGGTTTCGGGTCACCTCGCCCAAAATATTGCTCATAAGGGGGCAATTTGCTACTCATTCAATTAATAGTAGCGGAAATGCCACATCAGGCCCTTATAATAAAGTAATAAGGGTGATGCGGCAGGTGCGCTTTTGTCGCTCTTAGGACTCAAAATTAAAGCGGCTCTCGGCTTTTAGGCCGGTCAGGATGCGAGCGTGCCGTTGCGTGGGGTTGGTCTGTTATTTTGCTCGTGTCTTGGCGTGCAAGGCGGGCGCGCTTCCGTCTCGAGGCGACGCGGAATCACTCGTTCGTTGGTGCGAAGTTTGCCTTATTGTGAGTCTGTCCGACGTGTAGGTGAGTAAAGTCAATGGACAAGTTGTCGCCAGGCGATAATCACGGCCAGACCGACCATCAGACTCAATTCAATTCAATCTCGACCAGGGAGTTGGTCGACCAGCTAATCGGATTTGTCCGACGTCAGTATCCTATTATCGTGTTAATTTCGGCGTGTGCCATCGCGCTTAGCCTCGTGTATCTCTTCACTGCTCCGAAGTTATATACGGCTCATGCGATGCTTATGATCGACACGACCAAGGTTCGGATCCTACAGCAACAACAGCAGATTGTCGGTGGTGACCTACCGCTCGATACCGCTCAGGTCGAAACTCAGATTGAACTATTGAAGTCCGAAGCGATTGGATTATCGGTCATCAAGGACTCGAAGCTCACGGACAATCCTGAATTCGTTGATTCACAGACAGGCTTCATTGGGGCCGTTTTCGGACTGATTTCCAGGCCCGTTTTTTCCGAAGGCTCGAGTTCGCGTTCCATGGCATCGGAGTCAGAACTGACTCGGAAGGCACTTGCCCGGTTTTTGGCCAATAGGAACATTAGGCGGGTTGCCCGAACGTATGTTCTCGATATCTCGTTTACTTCGTTAAGCGCGGGCAGCGCCGCTGCGATCGCTAATGGTATTGCCGAAGCCTACATTCTCGACCAGCTTGACGCCAAATTCCAAGCGTCACGCAGAGCGAGCATTTGGCTGCAGGAGCGCATCGCCGAGCTGCGTCTGCAAGCCATGACCGCAGATCGTGCTGTGCTCGAGTTCAAAGAGCAAAAAAACATTGTCGATATGGGCGGTCGTAATGGTGGGGATGGCCGATTGCTCTCGGACCAGCGGGTGGTCGACCTTAATTCTCAGCTAGCTAGCGCGCGCGCCACTACAGCCGAGGCGAAGGCCCGTCTCGATCGAATCCAAGTCGTTATGACTCAGGAAATTCCTGATGCGGCCGTTGCAGACTCGCTTAGCAACGGCATCATCAGTCAATTGCGTACACAATACCTGGATTATGATCGTCGTTACCATCTTTATGCAGCCCGCTATGGTTCAACCCATCTTGCAGTCGTAAACCTTCAGACGCAGATGGCTCAATTACGTCGGTCAATGTCCGATGAATTGGGCCGAATCGCGGAGAGTTACAAGAGCAATTATGAGATCGCAATTGCGCGCGAAGAAAGTCTCGAGAAAAGCCTTTCTCAGCAAATATCGGGCGCACAGCTTACCAATCGGGAGCGGTTAGGTTTGGACGAGCTTGAGAGCAGAGCGAAAGTGTACCATTCAATCCATGATAGTTTTCTTCAACGCTACATGGAAATTACACAGCAGCAATCATTACCGATTACGGAAGCTCGAGTTATCACTGCAGCTTCACAACCTGGCGGAAGCAGCAGTCCTCAAATATTCAAAATATTGGCCATCGCTGGGTCCTTCGGCTTGATCCTAAGCTTGGGCCTAGCAGCGCTGCGCGAATCAATTGATCGCGTCTTCCGCACCACGCGACAGGTGGAGACTATTTTAAAGACCAACTGTCTCGCAGTATTGCCGATTGCGAAAAGAATCATTGCATCAACTTCGGAATCCCGTGGCGCGAAGGAATCGACTCCAAAACGAAATAAATCGGCAAAAGAGCTTAGCCCAGACGTGCAAGGGCTTTTCCGGCAAGTAATTAATGACCCGCTATCGTCGTTTGCCGAGGGTTTCCGCGCAATCAAGGTGGCAGCCGACATTAGTGGATCAATCAAACAAAATAAGGTTATTGGCATAACCTCTTCGCTACCCCATGAGGGGAAATCGACAGTGGCATGCAATTTTGCAGAACTGATCGCTCACGGGGGAAGCAAAGTTATTCTTATTGACGGCGATTTGCGCAATCCGACGCTTTCGCGCAGACTCGTATCGAATGCAGATGTAGGATTGCTCCAGGTTATTGGTGGTAAGGTAGAATTGCATCAAGCAATCTACACTGACGAAATTACCGGATTAGCGTTCCTTCCGGCAGTGATCGAATCGCGCTTGGCGCATTCGAGTGAAATCCTTTCGTCAGATGCGTTCAGACAGATGGTCGAAGGATTACGCAAAACCTACGATTATATTATCATTGATTTTCCCCCGCTGGCGCCGGTCGTTGACGTTCGCGCAACCACCAACGTGGTTGATTCCTATGTGTTCGTGGTCGAATGGGGCCGGACGAGATTAAATATGGTTCAACGTCAACTCGGCTCGGCACCGGAGATATTCGATCGACTGCTTGGAGTTGTGTTGAATAAAGCAAACGTGAAAGTTCTCGATCGCTACGAGGACTATTACGGGCGCTATTACTACAAGAAAAATTATTATGCCCGCTATGGCTACACGCATTGATCGGCGGCGATGGAGATTGCTGGGGTGGCGACCAAGGGCGATATCGCGCGTTTGATTTTAGCGATTGCTGGGGCTGTGGCGATGGCCTGGGCCGTTGCTGTATTTCCGGCGTTTAGGTCCGAAAACATAATCGTTGAAGTTGCTCGAGCCGTGATGGCCGGCGACGTTTTTAAGTCCGAGGCTTTGGCAGCTATCGACGCGCAGACAGAAACCAAAAGCGGTTCGACGTTCCGATCGTCGGTGTTAGGCAAGGTTGCAGTAATTCGCCTCCGTCGCGCTGAAGATGCGGTCCGTTCTGGCGACCCCAAACGGATCGATCAAAGCATTGAATCTTTGGCTAACATCGTTGATGAGTCGCTGCTAAGCTCCCCAAGTGATCCGTTTCTCTGGCTCGTGCGCTATTGGCTCGATAGCTTCAGCAATGGCGTACGCCAGCAAAATCTGCGTTTCTTGAGAATGTCATTTGATCGTGGTCCTTATGAGGGCTGGATTGCCATTAGACGAAGTCGTGTTGCACTGGCAGATTTCTCGGCTTTGCCGAACGATCTTGCGGAACTGGCAATCTCTGAATTTGTTGGATTGGTACGCTGGGGACTTTTGCCTGAGGCTGCCGAGATTGCTGCGGGCCCGGCCAAATCGATTCGCGGTACGCTGTTTCCTCGGCTCAAGGATTTGAAATACGAGCAGCGTCGTGCGTTCGCGAGTCTCGTCTATCAACGGGAACTCGATGATGTTCTTGTGCCGGGGATCAATCCGCCCCCCGTTAAGATTCCTTTGCCCGTTTTGCCTCCAGGTTTCTGAAAAGTGGCACAAAATGGGACAACTCGCCAATTAACGATTCCCTGCAATTTGGGGAAGCATCGCGCGAATATGCCTTAGAATGCTTGCGGATAGGGGTGGGGTCGCAAATTCCAATGGCTGCTTTATCGCGTCGAATTCCCGAAGTGAACGACGTCACCTTCGGTGAGAGTCATTTTGTGCGCGACATTCCGCACGATGGAGGGACAGTTGCGCCGAGGACAGGTATAGGTCCTCGTTTGCCGCTTGACGCGCCTCGTACCTTGCATTTGGTCGGCGACGAGCGCTGGTACGTTGTGTATACTCAGCCGAACCGAGAGTTCCGCGCGCAAACTCAGCTTGCCGCCCAGGGCTTTCGCGTCTTCCTGCCGCGGTATCGAAAGACCGTACGCCACGCGCGCAAACTTATGACCGTGGGCGCCCCATTCTTTCCCCGTTATTTATTCGTTGCATTGGATCTTAGCCAAGATCAGTGGCGCAGCGTCAATGGCACAATCGGTGTGACATCCTTGGTCATGGATGGGGCGTCGCCACGTGCGGTCCCATATGGAGTGATTGAATCGTTCGTCGGTGTTTCTGACAAAGACGGCTTCGTGCATCTCGGCGACGCGCTCAAGGTCGGTGAGCGTGTACGGGTGCTAACAGGGCCGTTTGCTGATCTGTTGGGCGATCTCATTCGCATCGATGGCGCGCGACGCGCGCGGGTGCTTTTGCACCTATTGGGCGGCGCCGTTGCGGCGTCGATCGATCGCGGGGACTTGATACCGGCTCGCGCGGCCTAAGTTTGTTTGGTGGCTAATTCGCGTCGCCATCAGTGTGTGAATCTGACCGCAGGTCAATTCACCCAAAGTGCGGTAGCGTGCCGAGTTTCTAGTCACGTAAATTAAGTGCAATGTAAATGAGGCGTTTGGAATTGCCGAAATCGGGCTGCAAAGCGGAGTTCAGTTGGCGCACTGATCCGGCGGACATTTCTGCCGACGGGCCAGCGTCGGTGGAAAGCCTAGTTTCAGGTGCATCCGAAACGGTTTTCGGCATATCGTGGAGAAAACGTTGCTTCCATTGATTGGAAGTGATTTGCGCGCGAAATTGCCATCGTCGCGGGCACGCGTATTTTCGCGTATCGCACTATTTGATCTAGTTTGGGCCGGTATTAGTCCCATTTTGGCATTTCTCATTCGTGACGGCTCAATCAATCGAATCGATAGCGTAGCGGTCTATTGCTGTATCGCTCTAGTTGTTTCAGTGATAGTCTTTCAGTGGTTCAAAATCAGTTCTCCCATTCCAACTTTCTTCTCTGTTCATGATGCATTGACGATTACTCAGGCCTGCCTGACGGCAGTCGCGCTGGCGGCGGCCATTCTTTTTGTATTCACGCGTCTTGAGGATGCGCCACGCTCAGTCCCGATCATCCATTTCTTTGTCTTGACTGGTGGTTTAGTAGCCGAGCGCGCGGTAGCTCGATTGGTTGCGACGCGGCGCGCAAAAAGCATTTCGCTAATCGATTGCCAGGATATTGAGAATATCCTAGTCATCGGCGCATCCCGATTAGCCTGGTTCTTCTCAAAAATGTTAGAGGAGTTTTCGTCTCATGAACGCCGCATCGTTTCTATTCTTGACGAGCGGCCATGGCTCTACAATCGGACGCTCAATGGTTTTTCAATTATTGGATCGCCTGCGAATCTGTCAAAAATAATCGATGAGTACGCGACGCATGGAATTGAGATTGGCAAAGTTGTTATCGCTGAACATCGAGAAAGCCTCAAAAATACGTCCTGGGAAGAAATAAGTAAAACATGCAGCGCGAAAAATATTCCGATTGAATTCCTTCATGAACGACTCTTATTTTCGCACACGCTTAATTTAAAATCACTTGAAACGCCTGCGGTGGATGTTGATTTAGCAGCGTCATTCTCCGGCCCGGTATATTGGAAGATCAAGCGTCTTCTGGATATTATCATTTCGCTCGCGACGACTATTACGATTTCTCCACTTGCGATGCTTGTGGCCGCGTTAGTCCTTGTGGATGTGGGCTTCCCAATCGTGTTTTGGCAACAGCGACTAGGCCAATTCGGCCGACCTCTCTATGTGTACAAATTTCGTACCATGCGAAATTCTATCAGCCGTGATGGTCAACTCATACCTGAAGCAGAACGTCTATCCCTTTTTGGCCGACTCTTACGCAGGAATCGTCTCGATGAGATTCCGCAATTGTTGAATATCTTGGTGGGAAGCATGTCGATCGTTGGGCCACGTCCGCTGCTCCCTGTCGATCAGCCAAAGAACATCCAACTCCGCCTTCAGGTCAGACCTGGTCTTACGGGATTGGCGCAGATCAATGGGGGGAAGCTGCTGACTGCCGATGAAAAGGACGCACTTGACGAATGGTATGTACGGCATGTCTCACTCTTACTCGATATCAAAATAGTTTTGCGTACCCTGTGGGTCATCGTTCGTGGCGATCATCGCAACAATGCGCAAATTTCTGCGGCCCTCGCCGAAAGGCATTTGAAATCAAATTGCGTGACTGAATGAGACGCATGCCTAACGCCGTAGTTCGCAAAAAGGGTTGATCCTATGAAACATGCTCTAGTGACAGGGGCGGGCGGCTTTATTGGCAGTCATCTTGTGGCTCGCCTCAAAAAAGAAGGATTTTGGGTTCGCGGGGTTGATCTTAAATTCCCGGAATTTTCGGATACGCTTGCCGACGATTTTGTCGAGGCAGATTTACGAGATCAGCAAGTCGTGCGTGATGTTATCGATTATCGATTTGATGAGGTTTACCAACTAGCTGCAGACATGGGTGGCGCTGGTTATATCTTCACTGGCGACAATGATGCGAACGTCATGCACAATTCAGCAACTATCAATCTGAATATCCTTGAAGCGTGCAGAAAGCGATTCGTTAAGCGGATTTTCTACTCGTCATCGGCCTGTATGTATCCCGCATACAATCAGAAAGACCCGGACAACCCCAATTGTGCCGAAGACAGCGCTTACCCAGCCGCGCCCGATAGCGAATACGGCTGGGAGAAATTGTTTAGTGAGCGGTTATATCTCGCGTACAATCGAAATTATGGCATGGATTGTCGGATAGCACGGTATCACAACGTCTTCGGTCCAGAAGGATCCTGGAATAACGGCAAGGAAAAGGCGCCAGCTGCCATTTGCCGAAAAGTTGCCATGGCGGACGATGGCGACGAAATAGAGATTTGGGGCGACGGTACGCAAACTCGCTCATTCCTGTATATCGATGAGTGTCTGGAGGGAACCTTCCGCCTAACCCGGTCGGGTTTCACGGGGCCGGTGAATATCGGATCCGATGAGATGATTAGCATCAATGGCCTGGTTCAGTTGGTGGCTGCAGTTGCAGGAAAAAAAATTAACATGCGACACATTTCAGGTCCGCTCGGTGTTCGCGGAAGAAACTCTCACAATCGTCTGATCCGAGATAATCTTGGTTGGGCACCGAGCGCGCCGCTGCGTGCAGGGATTGAACGAACGTATCAGTGGATCGAGCAGCAGGTCATACGGTCGCGCGGTCGAAACATAGAATCGCATGAAGATCGCGCGCCGGCGCGTTGACGCTGACGCCTCCATATTCGCAACTTGTTCTCCGCCACCAACCCCTTTCAATTCCTGCTTTAGTATCCGCATTGCCAACCAGTCGTATAGTGCAACTCACCGATTGGTTGCCGCCAGAGTTCAGCGCCGTCAGCCAAATTGCTCTGTTGATTGCAGCGCAAGAGGCTCAATCGGGGCAGCATGTTACTATCATCGGACTCAGTACTTACTCTCGGTCCATTGAGCGGCACGCCCACGGGTCAGGCAGTGTGGAGATTGTAGCAGTTCAACGACCGCCGTTTGAAAGGAAGACTTGGCTCAAGCGTCTGGCCTGGACTGTTGTTACCAACGTGGCGCTGGTAATACGTGCGTGGCCGTACTTGCGCCAATGTGAGAAAGTCAGATTCACCGGTTCGCCGCCCTTCTTGATTTATCTGCTTGTTCCATCGAATTTGGTGTTGAGAAAACAGCTCGTTTATCGGATCACCGATTTCTATCCGGAATGCATCATCGCAGCTGTAAAACGCAAGCACTGGCTACTCGATGGGTTCCAGGCTCTTACGAATTTTCTCCGACGTCGGGTCCACGCATTTGAAGTTCTTGGACATGACATGCGCGAGCGCCTGCTCGGGTGTGGTATCGATGCAAATCGAATAACGCTTCGCCGAGACTGGTCACCAGTCGTTGTCGGAGCTGATACGTCGCCCGCGCCGCGACCGGACGAGTTCCGCGGACGTAAGTTTATTCTGTACTCAGGTAATTGGGGCGCTGCTCACGACATCGACACATTCTTTGAAGGTTACCGACTTCACCACCAACACGGTATGGCCAACGTCATCCTCTGGCTAAATGCGACCGGGTCAGGCGCAGATGAGATAGATGCCCGGCTTCGCGTAGCAAAGCTGCCTTTCATTCGGCAAAAGCTGGTTCCGCTCGAAGATCTGCCCCATCTGCTCGTTGCTCCAGATGCACATCTGCTGACTTTACGAACAGAATTCATGGGACTCGTCTTACCGTCAAAAATTTATGGATGCATCGCGTCTAGGCGTCCCATCCTGTTTGTTGGGCCACGGGGGTCTGATGTGCACCAGCTATGTCTGGCCGATGCGGGCCTGCAATACGTGCAGGTCGATGTTGGTGAGCCCGAGAGGGTAAAAAGTGCCCTTGATGCGTTAGGATCGGGCGGTAAAAGGTTCTGGCGGGCTGCCGCGTGATCCGCAGCGTGGTGTGCCTGATGCGCTGCCGCCTGACAGCGACAAGTCCTCAAGCCGGAAATTGGCCCTCGCCGAAACAAATGCTTGTGTTGAAATTGGAAACCCATCTCCGCGCCACGCGACTGTAACGCTCCGTCCATACTCGGAATGAACGTCCTCCAACATTTTCGTTTTAACGGCGCGCCGCTCTTGATTACCCAGTTATTGGTCGTCATCCATGCCTTCGCCTGCGTCCCTAACTGGAATTCAAGAGTGGAAGATCCCCGCGCCGGCCGTTTACTACTGGCAACTAAGATCGCTTGACCTTTTCCTGAGGATATCGTTGTGACCGAAAACTTTCGTAAGGGTGAATTTGGAAACAAGGCTGCAGGATTTTACTCGCCTACGCAGCTTCCTGGCGACGAAGTAGAAAGACGAAGTTGGCAAGACGCCAATAAGGCTTGGTGGGAAGCAACGCCAATGCGCTACGATTGGCGCGAGCAAATAGATGAAAGCCCAGGAACCAGGGCGTATTTCCAAGAGATTGATAGGCGGTTTTTTTCTTCTGTCCGTAAATTTATGCCTTGGCGAAATGTTCCGTTCGATGCGGTAATTCCTTACGAAGATCTTGCTGATAAAGATGTTCTAGAGATCGGTGTGGGACAGGGTACCCACGCGCAGCTCATCGCGCCTCGTTGCAAGTCCTATACTGGGATTGATTTGACGTCACGGGCCACACAGGCGACCTCGCAACGGCTCCGCCTGTTCGGGGTTCCGGCGCGTGTGCTGCAGATGGATGCAGAAAATATGACTTTCGCGGCTGACAGCTTCGATTACATCTGGAGTTGGGGCGTTATTCATCACTCCGCCGATACCCGTAAAATCCTGATTGAAATGCACCGAGTGCTAAGGCCAGGCGGTTCATGCGCTGTGATGGTCTATCACCGCTCATGGTGGATTTACTATGTCTTGTGCGGTTTTCTGAAGGGTATCTTACTAGGAAAATTACTCACGCACCGCAACGTCCATCATGTGGCGCAGACTGCTACGGATGGCGCGATTGCCCGTTACTACACGCCCAGCGAGTGGCGGCTCATTACAAACGGACTCTTCACGGTCGAGTCCATTCAAATTCACGGGTTGAAGACCGATATCATTCCAATTCCGCACGGTGTTCTCAAGCGCTCTCTCGAGACTCTGGTGCCGGATGGATTGGCGCGTCTCTTCACGCATCGCATGCGGTTGGGATCATTTCTCGTCGCGCATATGCGCAAGGTGTAATTCTGCTTAAACCACTTCCCATCATCTGTAGTTGGTAGCTAGTCGACTATGTGCGGCATTGCCGGAATCTATGGATATCACCCAGCGGCTGCGATGCCAGATCGCACCGAGCTCTATCGTATCCGTGATTATATGGCGGCACGCGGCCCAGACGGAGCTGGCGAGTGGATATCCGAGGTGGACCGAGTGGTACTTGGTCATCGTCGTTTATCTATCATCGATCTTTCCGAGCGGGCTGCCCAGCCGATGCAAAGTGCCGATGGCAAGGTTGTGATCACTTTTAATGGTGAAATATACAATTATCGCGCCCTTCGCTCCGAACTTGAAAAGCAGGGCTACGTCTTCCGCACGCAATCCGACACGGAGGTGCTTTTGCACCTTTATGCAGCGCGGGGTAAGGACATGGTCCGTTATCTGCGCGGCATGTTCGCATTCGCGATTTGGGACAGGGAGAGAGCAGGATTGCTAATTGCTCGCGATCCCTACGGCATCAAGCCCCTCTACTATACCGATGATGGCCACACGTTCCGTTTTGCTTCGCAAGTGAATGCTCTTCTAGCGGGAGGTAAGGTGTCCCGCGATGCGGATCCAGGCGGGTGGGTAGGCTTTTATCATTTCGGAAGTGTTCCCGAACCGTTTACGACGTATCGGCACATCCGTGCGTTACCCGCGGGTTCGACGCTTTGGGTTGATCGGAGTGCAGGTGAACCCGTAAGTTATGCCCGCCTCTCGGAGATTATCCGCGAAGTCGAACGAGAACCTCGGCCCAGTTCAAGAGGCGAGTCGATCGAAATTATTAGGGCTGAATTGCTAGACAGCGTTCGCCATCACATGGTTAGCGACGTGCCAGTTGGCCTGTTTCTATCAGCTGGAATCGACTCTGGTAGTCTACTCGGACTAATGCGCGATACCGGGCAATCCGAAATTCAAGCGGTCACGCTTTCCTATGATGAATATCGTGGAACAGAGGCAGACGAAGCGCCGCTAGCAGCAACATGCGCTCAGCAATACGGCTGCAAACATACGGTCCGTATAGTGACCGAGGCAGAATTTCGTGAAGATCTACCGCGGATCATGGATGCGATGGATCAACCCACCATTGATGGTATCAACACATGGTTCGTCAGTAAGGCTGCGCGAGAGCTCGGACTCAAGGCGGCCATTTCGGGTTTGGGTGGGGATGAGCTATTCGGCGGTTATCGATCATTCCGCGATATACCGCGCCTCGTTAGTGTACTCGGAAAAATCGGTAGCTCCGACAACCTAGGAAACACATTCCGCCATTTGATGGAGCCATTGGTATCGCGAACGAATCCAAAACTGGCAGGAATTCTAAAATATGGCCGCACCTTTCCAGATGCATACTTTTTGCTTCGCGGCTTATTTATGCCGTGGGAAATCCGTCGGGTCATACACGATGATGAATTCTTGAGAGAAGGCATTCAGCGTCTTGATCCACTTAAGTACGTAAGGACAGCATTGGAACCCGCACCACGGGGCGGGTTCGCTAAAGTGGTGTGTCTTGAATCCTCTCTTTATATGCGCAATCAATTACTGCGGGATACTGACTGGGCAAGCATGGCGCACTCTCTCGAGGTCCGTGTTCCGTACGTTGACGTCAATTTACTTAGGAATATTTTGCCCGCAGTGTTGGCGCTGGGGAACGGAGTTGGTAAGCAGATTCTCGCAGCCGCGCCATCGATTTCCTTGCCGTCGGAAATTATTTCGCGTTTGAAGACGGGCTTTGGAACGCCGGTCGACCTTTGGCTCCAAAAGGATTCTCGACTGCAAGGTTGGCGGCGAGTCCGTATGTTGGCGGCCCGGCATTGCGCATGGGCCCGACGCTGGGCCTACCAACTGGCGACGAGTGGGCGTGGCGGGATGCCGCGCATTGGCTTGCCTCCCCATGTGGATCATATTTCGTCGGCACCAACTGTTATAATATTCAGAATTGGAAGCATTGGTGATACCGTTTGTGCTCTTCCTTGTTTCCACCAGATTGCAAATAAATTTGCGAATTTTAACCGCGTCATTCTAACGGACATCCCGACCGCCAAAAAAGGCGCTCCAGTCGAATCCCTAATCGGAAATAGCGGCTTGATTCACGATATCCTTTATTTCCCTGCGACTAATCGGACGATCGCCGATTTATTGGAGATCCGGAGGCAGATTAGGAAAACGAAAGCTAAGATCTTGGTCTATGTAGCTGATCGTTCTCTTTTTAGTACGGTGCGTGACATTATTTTTTTCTATCTCAGTGGCATTCGCAAAATAGTGGGGGCGCCGTTGGCGAAAAACAAACGTTTTGCCCAGATCGATCCCGCAACTGGATTGTTGGAATATGAAACGGAACGTCTGGCGAGATGTCTATCATCACTCGGGAAGATTGACGTTGGCAGTCGCGCTCATTGGGATCTTCGATTAACGCCTAAAGAAATCGCGGACGGATTAAAGGCGCTTCGCCCACTAGAGAAGCGTCGCTTTATTGCAATTAACCTGGGTGGCAAAGTAGTGTCGAAGGACTGGGGCGACTCCAAATGGACGACGTTGTTGCAGCTAATGTCCACAAGATATGAACATATGGGGCTCGTTTTTTTTGGCTCTGCCGATGAATGGGATCGGTGCGAACGGATTGCGGCACTTTGGAAGGGTCCTACGCTCAATCTTTGCGGAGAGCTCACGCCCCGCGAATCTTCCGCGGCTCTTAAGCAAGCGATCCTATTCGTCGGCCATGACAGCGGTCCAATGCATCTCGCGGCCGCGGTTGATGTTCCATGCGTCTGTATGTTCGGAAACTACAATACTCCGAAACGCTGGCATCCATATGGTGCACGTCACCGGATAATTCACAATATGAGTGGAGTTAAGGAAATATCGCCCGATGAAATATTCGTTGCTATCCGGGGCGCGCTAGACCTGATGCAAGAATCCGCAACCCGATCACATATGGTTTTGGCGTGATAACCTTGCTTCGTAGGTCGCCTCTTAATTTATCTGACGTTGATGTTTGCTTTTAGATGAGAGTTCTGCACGTTATCCCGTCAGTTTCCGATATGTATGGCGGACCGAGCCGAGCAATTATCGATATTGAACGTGCTTTAGCGCAGCGCGCCATTGATGTAACCGTTGTCTCCACAAAAGATATCAACGAGCATATGGAATTTTTCGGCGAGACGGCGCCAGGTGTTGGGCCGCTGCTTCCGAAGCGGATTAGCTTTGTTAAGAATACACGATTTTACAAAATATCATTTGAGCTCGGCCGTTGGTTGAAAAGAAATGTGGAGAAATTTGATCTGGTTCACGTCCATGGTGCTTTTTCGTTTCCATCAGTTGCGGCAGCATTCGTGGCACGTAATAAGGGCGTTCCCTACGTTGTGCGCCCTCTCGGCGTTCTTCGGCAGTACGGAATGAATCGAAGGCGACCATTTCTCAAAAGGATATCATTCGCCTTAATCGAGCGGGCATTGCTGGAAAGTGCAGCGGCTGTCCATTTTACGAGCGCCGCTGAAATGTCTGACGCGGAAAAAATAGGTCTGCGCTGCAACGGCGTAGTTATTCCATTGGGTATCGATGTGCGTGTAACGCCCCCGCAATGGAGAGAGAATGGTTCGCAACTATTTACGCTTCTATTTTTGTCGCGACTTGACCCAGTCAAAAATCTGGAAGGCCTATTGCGAGCTTTTGCCCTAGTTGCGAATGAGACGCCAAACGCTGTCTTGAAAATTGCAGGTGACGGTGCTCCACAGTACGTGCGTAGTTTGAAAGCACTCGCAGAGACGCTCGCTATTGCGGATCGCGTTGAGTGGCTTGGACATGTGACTGGGGGCCGCAAGGCTGACTTATTCTCAACAGCTTCGGCATTTGTGCTGCCATCTCATTCAGAAAGCTTTGGCATTGCAGCTGTCGAAGCGCTAGCCGCAGGTCTGCCATGTATTGTTTCGGACGAAGTGGCGATAGCGCCCGATATTGAAAAAGCGGGAGCTGGAGTTGTTACAAGCACGGATCCACGAGATCTTGCCGCTAGCATTCGCCGGCTACAGGGCGATAAGAAACTTTGTTTCGTAATGTCAGCCGCCGCCAGGATCCTGGCCGAAGAAAATTTTTCTCTCGATGTCATGGGTGTGCGCCTAGAAGCGCTCTACCGCAGGATCTGTGAAGTTGACCTTCGAAGACCAGTTAAAGCTTCATGACATCGTCTCCGGTGCAAGAGCACATCATCGCTTCGGGCAGGAGATCTTCCCCTCGAGCGCCCGTGCGGCAATTCTGCGTCTGTTCACCGCACGCACTAGTTTATCCATTTTCTCTTTAGCATGACTATTTCAATGCCTCGGAGGAGGCAGCCTGTGCCCGCGAGCGAGAACGTGCTTGTCATCGAGCCCGGGCGGGCCGAGCGACACTACTGGCGCGACACCTGGGCGTATCGTGAGTTGTTTGCAATTCTCGCCTGGCGCGATATCGCCGTGCGCTACAAGCAGACCATAATGGGCTGCCTGTGGGCGCTGATCCGGCCATTCCTGACAATGGTGGTATTCACGGTCGTGTTCGGCAAGATCGCTAAGCTACCGTCCGACGGGGCGTCGCCCTACGCGTTGATGGTGTTTGCCGGCATGCTGCCCTGGACCTTCTTTTCCATGGCTCTCGCCGAGGCCTCCAATAGCCTGATCGGAAACGCCAATCTTATTAGCAAGGTGTATTTCCCGCGCCTGATCGTGCCGACCGCTGCAGTGATGGTGGCCTTCGTCGACTTTCTAATCAGCTTCGCCATCCTGGTTGCGATGATGGCTTGGTACCGGTTCGTACCGGAGTGGCACATTTTGTTGCTGCCGGGTTTTGTGCTGATGGCGTTCCTGGCGAGCCTTGGGCCTGGCCTTTGGATCACCGCGCTCAACGTCAAGTATCGCGATTTCCGCTACATCATTCCGTTTGTGGTGCAGCTCGGGCTCTACGTCTCACCGGTGGGCTTCAGCTCCAGCGTGATCCCAGCAGAATGGCGCCTGTTGTATTCGCTCAATCCAATGGTGGGGGTGATCGACGGATTTCGTTGGTGCATTCTGGGCGGCGAGAGCGCGCTCTATTGGCCTGGGTTCTGGCTGAGCATCGTTGTCATACTGTTTTTTCTCTGGTTTGGCGTCCGCCAATTCAGAAGGACCGAGAAAAGCTTCGCCGATCTCATTTAAATAGCTAGGCGCTGTACCGAATGCCCGATACCGTCATTTCAGTTGAAAATCTCTACAAATCCTATCTGGTCGGCCATCAGTCGGCTGAACGGGAACGATATAGCTCGCTGCGTGACGTTGTTGCGCGCAATGTGCGCAACCTAACGCGCAAGACCGCCGATCTCATTTACGGCCGGCAAATAGTACAGGGAGACGAAGTTGAGGAATTCTGGGCGCTTAACAACGTCAATTTCCAGGTTAATCAGGGCGACGTCGTCGGTATTATAGGTCGCAACGGAGCCGGCAAGTCCACGCTGCTCAAGATTCTCAGTCGAATCACGGAGCCGACGAAAGGCCGCATTAGCATTCGTGGCCGTGTTTCCAGTTTGCTAGAGGTTGGTACAGGCTTTCATCCGGAGCTCACCGGTCGCGAAAATATCTATCTCAATGGTGCCATTCTCGGCATGACGCGAAGCGAAATTCGGAAGAAATTCGACGAGATTGTCGCGTTCGCAGAGGTCGATAAATTCCTCGACACGCCGGTTAAGCGCTATAGCAGCGGCATGTATGTTCGGCTGGCCTTTGCTGTTGCTGCACATCTTGAGCCAGAAATTCTTGTTGTTGACGAAGTGCTGGCCGTTGGAGATGTACAGTTTCAGAAAAAATGCATCGGAAAAATTGACGATGTGGCGAAGCAAGGTCGAACCGTACTCTTTGTGAGTCATAATATGGTCGCGGTCCGTTCGCTTTGTTCTCGGGCGATTTTGTTGCAGGACGGAATAATTATAAATGACGCTGAAGTGAATGAAGTGGCGGATCGCTACCTTCGTGATGGTATCGAAGCAGGCGGGCTAATCGAATGGAATGACCCGGCTAAGGCTCCGGGCGATCACAGCGTGAAACTAAAGTCGATTGGCATATTCTGCGGCGGAATGGAGCCGGGCAAGGTCGACATCCAGAAAGACTTCAAAATCAATGTCGAGTACTGGGTGTTACAGGAAAATAATCGAATTATCGTCTCCTTCCACCTTCATAACTCCCGTGGTGAATTGGTGGTGACTTCCGGCAACATGAGTTCAGTCTCTGCGACTTACGATCCGTGGGCAGAACGCCCCTACCCAGCCGGATTGTACCGGACCTCTTGCATTTATCCAGGACGATTGTTCAACGACGGCATATATGCGGTGACCGTTTTCATTAACGACGGGTCAGTTGACAGACATCACGTGCTCGAACGAGAGATCGTAAAGTTTGAAATCGTCGACACTGGTTTTATGCGGGAAGAGTATCAGGGGCCGTGGCTCGGTAGTCTACGGATGAAGTTGCCGTGGTCTACAGAGGCAGTTACGGTGCGGCCCCAAAGCTCCCGTGAACTCGCTAGCTCGTAATATGAAACTCTAGAAAGCTTGGCGCTGCTGAGCCCGATAAGCGCCCCGTTCAATTTGTTCGTCATAAGTGAGCCATGCCAAAACCTAGTGTGCTGATTACCGGAATCACCGGGATGGTGGGTTCCCATTTGGTGGATTACTTGCTTGCGGAGACCGACTGGCACATTTACGGCATGTGTCGTTGGCGCAGTCCGCTTGAAAACGTGGCACACTTGCTTGACCGTGCAAACCGCGGTGACCGGCTAAAGTTCTTATACGGCGATTTGCGCGACTACATTTCTCTTCAAGACGTGGTGGAGCAATGTAACCCGGATTATGTTTTCCATCTGGCGGCGCAAAGCTATCCTAACACAAGTTTCACTTCACCATTGGACACCTTGGACACCAATATCCTTGGAACCGAAAGACTGCTTGAGGTTCTGCGTCGTTGCAAGAACATCAATCCAGTGATTCACGTCTGCGCTTCATCCGAAGTCTATGGCCGCGTACCCAAAGAAAAACTTCCGATTACCGAGGAATGTAGTTTTCATCCGGCGTCTCCATATGCGATATCGAAAGTTGGCACTGATCTGATCGGCCGTTTCCACGCCGAGGCTTATCAGCAGCGGGTCATTACCACACGCATGTTCACCCACACCGGTCCGCGGCGTGGTGATGTATTCGCCGAATCGACGTTTGCAAAACAAATCGCGATGATTGAGGCGGGTCGAATTCCGCCTGTGCTCAAAGTCGGCAATCTCGACTCGCTTCGTACCTGGTCAGATGTTCGGGACGCTGTGCGCGCATACTACCTTCTTGTCACCGTAAATCCGATTTCCGGCGAGACATATAACATCGGCGGTACGTATTCCTGCACTGTTCGAAAGATGCTGGACCATCTCCTTAATCTCTCCACTCGGAAAGACATTGAGGTGGAAGTCGACCCGGAGCGATTGCGACCGATCGATGCTGATCTCCAGGTACCCGACATAAGTAAATTTCGTCAACACACCGGATGGGAGCCGAAAATTTCATTTGAACAGACGATGCAAGATTTGCTCAATTACTGGCGCGAGCGGATCGACGCCGGCGCAAACCTGCTCGCAAGATAACATGGCCCAATACAACAATGCTTCGTTTCCGCCGCGTGGTGGCTGGGATCGGCGTCTGTCGGAGGTTGCCTGCGTGCAACTTCAACC
>Ga0207083_1046_pt1 | contig 22999 bp, 18 predicted proteins | sample Alteio_BWMinHeat_57_FD_153516 | JGI IMG/M metagenome (GOLD analysis project Ga0207083, IMG submission 153516) | Enriched cells from forest soil in Barre Woods Harvard Forest LTER site, Petersham, Massachusetts, United States -... | ecosystem: Environmental > Terrestrial > Soil > Temperate forest >... | reverse complement strand
TGTCAATATTTGGATGACCCTGCAATACAACTTTTGTATCATGAACTAAATCCAGTACATCCTTATCTTTCGATATGAGAGCAATGGGTTCACTTTTCATATCTTTCATTTTATTAATAGATTTAATTAACGCCATTGTTGCGTCATAAGAAATTAAAGCCATTCTTTCGCTTTCGTCTTCCAGTTGTTTTATGTCCTTCAAAAGTCTAATAGAGGCAGTTTCATTTCTTTTTGAAAAATCATGGGTAGAAAGATAATCGTCATAATCAATGGCATATACGACATCAAATGCCTCAGCTTCTTTTTCTATCATATTGACAGATGAATAAAAATGCCAAGTTAAAGAAAGTTCGGGCATGGCTTTCTTAATTTTTTCAAGATATTCAACAAAATCTTTATAAGCTAAATCGTAACAATCAGGTTCAACTAATGTGATATTTAATGAATGGTAACCTTGTTTAATAAGTTTAGTAATAAGGACTAAATCTTGTAAAAAATGGCCGCTTCCTAAGCTTAAAATATTAAGTAAATTATCTGGTGTATATTTCTCCGTGATTTGTTTAAGCAGTAAATTCTCCACTTTAGTTCGTGTATTTCCTGGCTTACTGCGATCATGTAATCCAGAATAACAAGCACATTCTTTCAATAAAGTGCCTGGCAAGCAGGCATCTTTTTCGTAAGATCGAACCATGCCTAAGTCTTCAACTTTTCCATTACTATGATAAACCTGTTGATGAGAGATACTAAAAGGTCTATATATTAATTCTTCTACTGATAAGAGTGAGAGTAATTCTGTACTTGGTTGTCCTCTTTGCATATATTGACCTATAGTAAAATTTTAAATCATTCTATAGCAAGGTCAATTTAAAATCAAGTCCGAATTGACTCCGAATCCAGCAGATTGCGATGAAATATGTGTACGTGAATTTAAAAGTTTTACGCCGAATTTATTAGAATTAGCAAACTGGCTAGAAAATATTAGTTTGATAAATTATTATCACGCACTAATCTTGGAAAAATCCGCGCCAGCTTAACACGATTTTCCTGCACCTCTATAATTTCTATAGGATGATCGCCAATTAATACACATGTTCCTGTATGCGGAATAGACTCAAGATATTCAATGATCAAACCACTTAATGTTTTGGGACCTTCCGTTGATAATTCATAATGAGTAATACGATTTAACTCACGAACAGCAATTGCTCCATCTATAAGAAAACTTCCATCCGCTTGTGCTTTAATCATTTTCGATGCTGAATTAACACTATTCGTAAATTCTCCTAACACCTCTTCTAAAATATCTTTCAATGTGAGCAACCCCTGTATTTCTCCGTACTCATCGACAATCATTGCCATGCGTTTATTAGTCGTTTGAAAATTATGTAGCTGGATATTTAGCAATGTTCCTTCTGGCACAAAATAAGTTTCTTGTAATGTTTTGACTAATTGTTCTTTATTTAATGTATTTTCTAAAATACTTTTTAATAAATCCCTTACATGTAACACACCGGCAATGTTATTAATATTTTCGCGGTACACTGGCAACCAATCATATTTTGAATGAAGAAGTTGTTGTTGGATATGATCCCAAGAATGATCTAAATCAATCCCTTGTATAGCATGACGCGGAATCATAACATCTTCGACTGCCACAGTATTTAGATCCAAAATACCTAAAAGCATACGTTGATATTGATGTGGAACTTTACCTGTCCCTTCAAAAACGACACTACGTAATTCTTCCCGACTCAATGGTTCCACTCTAAAACTGGATACTTTTACACGCAGAACAGATAAAAGACCATTTGAAATCATATTAATAAACCAAACGATGGGATAACATAACTTCAATAAGATAAAAATAGGATAAGCAACCACACGGGCTACTTTTTCCGGATATAGAGCAGCGACTGTTTTAGGGGCCACTTCTGCAAAAATAAGAATAATAAAAGTTAATAAAATAGCAAAAGGCACAACAGCCTTATTACCCACCAAATAAATCGCAAATAGAGTCGCAATAGAAGAAGCAAAAATATTCGCAACACAATTACCAATTAAAATAACGCCTAGCAATCTATCTGGGCGCTTAAGTAACTTAAGAATTAAAATAGCAAAGCGTTTCTGCATTAAGGCTTTATGACGTAAACGATAGCGATTGACAGCCATCAAAGCGGTTTCAGAAGCAGAAAAAAAACCCGATAAAAAAATTAAGAAAATTAAAATACTGCTATATGTGCTAATAATTGAATGACTCAAAGAACACCTTTTTAATATTTAAATGAATAAAAATAATACCATATGATGCCAAATTTGTTGAGTTCGCATGGAAATTCAATGAATTATTATCTACTCTATTAAAATTAATGTATACTCCTTTGCCATTCTATTCACCGATATAAGAGTAATTGTCGTATGTTTTCAAATCTTTCTGAACGATTAACTCGTGTTATAAAAAACTTAAGCGGCCAGGGCCGCCTAACAGAAGAAAATATTCAAGGAACAATGCGCGACATTCGTCTTGCTTTGCTTGAGGCCGATGTTGCTTTACCGGTTGTCAAAGACTTTGTTGACCATATTCAAGCCAAGGCTATCGGCGTTGAAGTCATGGAAAGCCTCACTCCAGGCCAAGCACTGATTAAACTCGTCCGTGACGAGCTGGTCGTGCTAATGGGTGAACAATGCGATTCTCTTAACTTAAATACACAAGCACCCGCTATCGTTTTAATGGCTGGTTTACAGGGATCAGGAAAAACAACGACTGTCGCTAAATTAGCAAAATGGCTACAAAAAAATCATAAAAAATCCGTCTTAGTCGCCAGTACTGACATTTATCGACCTGCCGCCATTGACCAATTAGAAACATTAGCAAAAAGCATTGACATCGAATTTTACCCAAGCACCCCCGATCAAGACCCCGTCTTCATTGCTCAAAATGCCATTCAGGCGGCTAAATCTAAGTTAATTGATGTCGTTATCATTGATACCGCCGGACGTCTACATGTAGACGACGATATGATGGCTGAAATCACCCGTTTGCATTCTGCCATTCAGCCTATCGAAACATTGTTTGTTGTGGATAGCATGACAGGTCAAGATGCCGCAAACACGGCAAAAGCATTCAATGCTGCCCTTCCCTTAACCGGTGTGATTCTAACAAAGACCGACGGTGATGCACGAGGTGGAGCTGCACTTTCTATTCGCCAAATCACTGGAAAACCCATTAAATTCATTGGGATAGGTGAAAAAATAGACGCTATTGAACCGTTTTATCCCGATCGTGTCGCTTCCCGTATTTTAGGAATGGGGGATATCCTCACTTTAGTAGAAGAAGCAGAACGCAACTTAGACCGTTCAAAAGCTGAAAAATTAGCAAAAAAAATCAAAAAAGGAAAAGTATTTGACTTGGAAGACTTCCGTGATCAATTAAAACAAATAACCAACATGGGTGGCATTATGGGTATTATGAATAAACTCCCTGGCATGAATGCACTCCCGAAAGCTGCGAAAGATAAAATTAATGATAAATCATTAATAGAGATTGAAGCGATTATCAACTCTATGACACCTAAAGAACGTCGCTTTCCAGCTATTGTTAATGGTTCTCGTAAACGTCGTATAGCCCTAGGTTGTGGTAAAGATATCCAAGCTATTAACCGCTTATTAAAGCAATTTACCATTATGCAAAAAATGATGAAAAAAATGACTAAACAAGGTGGATTACTTAAACTCATGCGTGGTATGCAAGGTAAAATGCCTTTTGGAGGTTTACCGCCACAGGGTTAGAGGCTATTTTTGAATAGACTCTTAGCCTAAACGCTAAAAAACATAAACCAACATGATTAGGCATTAATCACCAGCCAAAGGTGAAATATATGTCAAACATTCGCTGTTTGACTCAAAAAATAACTCCTTATACGGCTTTTTTAAAAAGTTATTTGCATCTATGAAAAACTCACGTATAATTCGTGACCTTTATTTACATACTAATTGTAGGAAATAAGAACTAATGGTAGTAATTCGTTTATCCAGGGGTGGCACTAATAAGCGCCCATTTTACAACATTGTTGTTAGTGAAAAAAGTTGCCCAAGAGATGGTCGCTGTATTGAGCGCCTTGGTTATTTTAACCCGATTGCAGCCGGCAAAGATGTCTCTTTGCGTGTAAACCATGAGAGAGCATTATATTGGCTTTCAGTGGGTGCTCAACCCTCCGATCGTGTTAAACAGTTATTGAAAAAATACGAAAAAGAACAAGCCGAAAAAACAACTGATACCGTGCAATAACGCCAATTGAGCAAGGGCAATGGAAAATACCAATACTGAATATATCAGTGTAGGAAAAATAGGTTCTACTTATGGCGTTCAAGGCTGGATAAAAGTGTTATCTTTTACTGAGCCTTTAACCAATATACTAGGTTATAGCCCTTGGTATTTAGAGCATGCAAATGGTTGGCAACCTATCCAGGTAACAGACCATCGGGAACATGGCAAAAGCATCATTGTAAAATTGGCTCATTATGATACCCCTGAGCGTTCGCGTTTGTTGGCAGGAAAAATAATAGCCACCCCGCGCTCTCAATTGCCAGCTTTAGATACGGGAAATTACTATTGGCATGATTTAGAAGGATTAACCGTTATCAATCAACAAGGTAAAGTCCTTGGTAAAGTTGTATATTTAATTGCTACTGGCTCCAATGATGTTTTAGTTGTTAAAGACAAGAAAGAACATGCTATCCCCTATTTGTTAAATAATGTTATTATCGGCGTCGATTTAACAAATAAAGTCATTCATGTGAATTGGGATATAATATAGATAGCATCGGAAATAATACTTTTTGGGGTATTTAAACAGTGTGGTTCGGGATCATTACATTATTCCCAGAAATGTTTTCCATACTAGAATACGGAATCACTGGACGCGCACTTAAAGAACAGCGGTTAAAAGTACATTGTTGGAATCCGCGTGATTTTACGCAGAACAAACATAGAACAGTTGATGATCGTCCTTATGGTGCGGGGCCTGGAATGATTATGATGGCTCAACCCTTGCAAGATGCTATTCATGCAGCAAAACACGCTGCTCCCAAGAAGCCATTGGTTATTCATTTATCCCCACAAGGACAATGTTTTAATCAAGCAGCCGCAGAACGATTTTGTAAAGAAGATGCCCTGATTTTAATCGCAGGGCGATATGAAGGTATTGATGAACGTTTATTGACCTTAGAAGTTGATGAAGAATGGTCAATAGGAGACTTTATTTTATCCGGTGGCGAATTAGCTGCTTTAACTATGATTGACGCAGTGACGCGCTTATTACCAGGAGCATTAGGTCACGAGGACTCAGCTGCATTGGACTCATTAAGTTCTGGAATGCTGAAATATCCTCAATATACTCGTCCAGAACAATTTCAAGGATTGGAGGTACCCAACGTTTTATTGGGAGGCAATCATAAAGCCATTGCACGCTGGCGCATGAAGCATGCGTTAGGCAAGACATGGCTGAAGCGGCCTGATTTGTTAGAAAAATTAACACTGAATACATTACAACAAGAATTATTGATGGAATTTATTCAAGAGCAAAACAAAAAAGACTAGCGCTATTGGATCATTCGCTAACGTCGATTATTTACCATATTTACATTTATTTAAGATTGATTGAGGAAAATAACCATGAGCAACATTATTCAAATACTTGAAAACGAGCAAATTCAGGCATCAAAAACAGTTATTCCTGATTTTGAACCCGGTGACACCATTGTTGTTCAAGTAAAAGTAAAAGAAGGTGACCGTGTCCGTTTGCAGTCGTTTGAAGGTGTTGTCATTGCAAAACGAAACCGTGGTTTAAACTCTTCATTTACAGTACGTAAAATTTCTCATGGAGTCGGTGTTGAACGTGTTTTCCAAACGTATAGCCCTGTCATTGAAAGTATTGAAGTGAAACGTCGTGGTGAAGTACGTCGTGCTAAACTTTATTACATGCGTGAGTTAAGTGGTAAAGCAGCGCGTATTCGTGAAAAATTATCTTCCAAAAAATCAGCTGAGACAACGGGTGATACAGAAGCTCCGGTTATTGATCCAGTTATTGATAATGAAGCTGAAGGAACACAAGAAGGTTAATGTCTAACGTTAGAGCCTGTTCAAAAAGTTCCTATGGTGAGCCAACATTTGTTGATTCCCGAGTATCGCAGCGCCATTTATATGAAAATAAATGAGCAGCAGGGCACAAAAAATTAGTGAATCGCAGATTATGTGGTGGATTTTAAACAGGCTCCTCTTGGAACGTGCATGAAACCAACATGATTAGGCGTTAATCACCCGCTAACGATAAAAATACCTATCAATGTTTAGGTAAGGTGTTTTCATAGCAAATAACTTGTACAAGTTTATCGTTGCCAGTGGAATGGATTAACATATAAAGTGCAAAATGTCAGACTTATTTCGCACACGTTCCCTTAGAACCTGCCTACTAAAAATATCGCTATACGGTAGGCAATGAATCCAAAAACAATAAAGGCTATCCGCCTTTCGAGTCGGAGAAAATGATCAATGAATCGAAAAGCGCATTCACCAAATAAAATCGCCCTGCTCGCTACTGGTGACGAAATCATCGATGGCGATATTCTGAACTCCAACGCCCAAGAAATAGCACAACGATTAGTCGCTCATGGCATGCAAGTCGGTATGCATCTTACTGTAAGTGATAATTTAACTGAAATGCATGCAGCCATTTCATTTTTGTTGCAACATCATCGCGCATTAATCATCACAGGTGGTTTAGGCCCCACAACGGATGATTTGACTCGTTACGCTTTAGCAGATGTATTAAATCGAGAACTTATTTTTGATGACTCCACTTGGCAACGTATTGTTGACCGTCTTAATAAATTAGGCTATCACACACCACCAGAGAACAATCGCCAACAAGCATTATTTCCAGAACATGCCATTATTATCCCTAACGCTTATGGAACAGCAGCAGGATGCATGCTAAAAGAAAATGAGCACTTTATTTTTATGTTACCAGGCCCTCCATTTGAATGCTTACCCATGATTGATAAAGTGGTATTACCTGCATTAAAAATAGCTGCCTTTGAACAAGTGCAATATCATGCAAAATGGCTTTTATTCAGTGTAAGCGAAGGACAAATTGCCGAAGAACTCGAAGAAATAACAAAACATTTTGATTGCACCACTGGCTATCGCGTCTGTTATCCCTACTTAGAAATTAAATTACATTCTACAAACGAAAATACCTTCAACCATTTAGTGCCTCTGATTGAAAAAACATTTTGTGCTCACATGATTGAAGATGGAAAACACACCGCCGTTGAATTGTTAAAGGAAAAATTATTAACGCTAGAATACCCTTTGACCATTATTGATTTTGCAACGGGTGGATCACTTGAAGCCTCTCTAAAAACACCTGAAAATCATACTAAACTTCATTTTTATTCTGAGAAAAATAAAACAGAAATGATTAATACAGTACGTATTACTGGTTTAAAAGATTTCTGGGAACAGAAGTCAGTCAACCACACTACTATTGAAATACTTTACACAAGTCAAAATATCATCAAACCTACAAAATTCACCATCCCATTCCGTAGCAATCGCATTAAATTGTACGCTGTCGAATTTATTTGTCATAAAATATTTCAATATTTAAATGAAAAACAATCCTCTTATTAGGATCTGTTACACAGATCCTAAATATCAATTTTTGGTTTTGGATTTTTTAAACTATCTAAGATAAAAATATTCTCTATGTTAATATATTTATCTTTTGAAATCGCTAGTTCGTCTCCATCAGAATTTTTTATCATTTCAAATCCATTTTTTTGATAAAATTTAATGGCATCGTCATTAGAAGCTATTGCTGCAATAGTATCCACTTGTTCGAAAAAAAGATCATTACAAGCGGCAAGCAACAGTGAAGAACCTATTTTTTTTATATTAGCGGGCGCAACACCATGTCGATAGTCACGATCAACGCCTAATGCATCAATAATACCCATGTTATTTTTTCCAGCCACAACGAAACCAATCATCTTATTTTCTTTTATTTCGCGAGCTACCAAACAATGATTCGTACTTTTTCCCTGTAAAATTTTTTTAAATTCAGAGCCATTTAATATTCCAAACGGCATTTGTTCAAATCCGTCATCATTTTTATTTTTTTTAATTAATGAAGATAATTCTTTATATTCTTCTTCTTTTAATTCAGAGACCGTAATGCCATTTGCTTCTAAAGAATCTTTGAAAATAAGTCTTGTTCTCCACGGTTGTAATGAATAGATAATACCTTCCTTTTTTTTACTAAATAATAAATGTAAGGATGAGGGCGGTTTAAATTCTATCTCTTCTAATTTAGACTTTTCAGAAGGTAGTTGAAGCAACTCTAGGTTTTTTTCGTTAAATTTATATAAATCTAAATCACAATGGATATTTTCTAATACTTTATTTTTATCATCTTTATATTTTTGCATCAATTCATTATAGCGTTTAACCGATTTTGATTCTTGTTTTGAAAATGAAAGTGTTAAAAAATTACAGTAAGATTGATCTTTCTCCCCCCAGCCTTTTATCTGGTGAATAAAATCCTTAAAATCAGGTGGGTCTCTAAGAGGAAAGTAAATTTGTCGATCTGCATCAATTAACCATAATGATTTTTTTCTTTTCGTGATGACATAGGCATGATCACCTCGATCATTTTCAATGGATACAATGAATAGCTCTCCGTTCTTTAATTCTTGCAATTTATTAAAGAACTCTTTTGCAGTGGATACATTAAATAGTTGATCGTTAGATAAAGTAGTCTTTATTTCTTGCAGTGGATCTACGCCTTTTTCTTTATTTTCTGGAATGGATATAATAGCGCTTGGCTTATATTTCTCATCTAAAAGTACCTTAGCCGCTGCAATGGCAGCATCTTGACATAGACCATCTACTTTATTAACGTTAATGATGTTAAGTAAACGAAACGTTCCGCCAGAAATGTCAGGGTCTTTGAAAAATTCTGCAATAAACATAGTTGGCCTCCCCGTTTAAAAAATCAGTTATACACCTGTAGTGTCTGGGTTTTAGGTGTCGTAGCGCCCACTGAGCGGCGACCTTCAAACTTTTTTACTTCGAAAAAGATTTGGCTTCGACCGTCGTTCCGACCATTTGCTCAGTCGTTGTCACATACAATCCTATGAATCCTATTGTTCGAGATTACATCATAATAGCGTTGGTCGGAACGACGGTCGAAGCCAAAGATTTGAAATAGCTGACTATTCCGGCGGCTTTTTCGAAGTAAAAAAATTTAAATCTTTTGCTTATTGAACGCTGCAACACCTAAAACCCAGACGCTACGGGTATAGTATTATTATATATCAAATAAATTTTAGTGTAGTAATTCAGATATGTAAAAACATAAAATTATTAAATAGATCAATTAGATAAACAGTTGTTGCAATTTAATGACATGACACTATCCTACTAAATTAATAATTTCCTGTGAACAATCACTAAATATCGCATCCACTCCCCATGCAAAAAGTTGCGCTGCACGTTTTTTATTATTGACGGTATAAGCAAGCACTTGACGATCCGTTGTTTTAATCGCCTGCACTCTTTTTTGATCAAGAATATGATGGTTTACACCCACAGCCACACTCTGTAATTCATTGCAAATCATTTCCCAATCAGCTATCCATTCATGCATTAAAAAACTCAATAAATAATGGGGGTTATTTCTTCGGATAATCTGTAGCACTTCTTGTGAAAAACTTGAAATCAATGGAGGGGAAATAAAACGACCTGTATTCTGATGTAAAACATCCAATACTTTGGAAGCAACTAATGCATTACAATTCTGCAATGCTTTAATTTCAATATTTGCAGAAAGACCATGTTCATATAAAAAATCCAGGACTGTTTGTAAAGTAGAAATCTTTTCCCCAGAAAATTGCGAATCAAACCAACTCCCCGCATCTAATTCTTTTAACGAAGAATAAGACCAATCGATCACTTGACCATGGCCATTCGTCGTTCGCTTTAATTCTTCATCATGAATCACGACTAATTCATGATCGGCGGAAAGCATGACATCAAATTCCACCCAGTGAAACCCTAATTGTTTCGCTTTTAAAAAAGCGGCTAACGTATTTTCAGGCGCAAATCGATTAGCACCGCGATGTGCTATCACACGGGGAATAATATGCAAATCAGGAAAATGTCGCATTATTTAAATGAATTCCGAATACACCCACTACAATCAATAACAATGAAATAATTTTGCGTAAAGTAATGGGTTCTTTAAAAATGAAAAATCCAATAATAGCCACTAAAACGGTACCCATACCGGACCAAATCGCATAGACAATACTCATATCAATGCCTTTTATTGCTAATGTTAAAGCAATAAAAGAAATGATATAAAAAATCGCCAAACTAACAGAAGGCTTCCATTTTTTTAAGCCTTGAGAAAGCTTCATTGAAACAGTTCCTAGCACCCCAAAGAAAATTGCCATTGCTAGACAAAACCAACTCTGCGTTATTGTCATAACTTATCCTAATCGTAGACCGACTACACCTATAATAACTAACCCTAATGAAAATGCTTTAATAACTGTCATAGGCTCTTGAAAAGAGAGCATTCCAATTAAAGCAATTAATAAGGTTCCTAATCCTGACCATACAGCATATGCTGTACTAAGCTCTAATCGACGAAGAGATAATGTAAGAAAAATAAAAGAAAAAAAGTAAAAAATAAATATAAAAACCGAGGGCAAAAGTATCGTGAAACCATCAGACAGTTTCATTGAGGTAGTCCCAGCTACCTCGAGTAAAATAGCAAACATTAAATACAAAACGGCTGGCATTCTCGAAATTAACACTCCGTATTTATTTTTGTCCTGTTAATTTCATTACATCGGCATTGGGTGCTGCGGCTAAAACAACATTCGCCATTATTTTTAATTTATTGCCAACCACTAAATTATTAATGCGCGACGCGTTTGTTGCCGCGCCTTCAACGCTGCCAAAAGTCGCTGCTTTATACATCATAGGCTGTGGTTGCGGAAGAATTTCACTATTAAAATTAATAGTATGTAAATAATATTTATCTTCAGGATATAATTTATTTAAATTGGCTATCTCCGTTTTAGCTTGTTGATAAATATCATTGCGTAATGCCATATTAACCGCTTGTAATTCTTCAGCACTGGGTGAAAATTCAACGGCATCGATAGAAAAGGTACTGCCTGGTTTTGAAATCGCTTTTGCTTTATCACGTATACCGACGAGATCAGAAGACGTTAACCGAATTTGTGCGGATATTTGCACACGCTCAAGACCTGATTGATCTAAGCTACGGTTAAAATCAACAATGTGCCATTCTCCCTTATTAGAAATTTGATTCAATTTAGATAACACTTCATTTTGTATTTTTTCTAGTCCCGTATCACTCACACTGGCATTAACACCCACTGTTACAAGTGCTGTCTTGGTAGTAACCCATTGTTCTGCAGAAAGTTGCAAGGAAACTTGATTAAGCAAAGGTTCAAGTGAAATATCAGCCCAGGCAGACGATATTAAAACTATACTTAATAAACTCACGCCCAATAAACGTAAAAATAATTTTTTCATACGTTTCACCTCTTTGTCATTGGCTATCAATCCTTTCACACACCGTGTTTTTATTTGCCACGGGCATATGTTGAGATTTGTGGCACTCTCAAGTAGTTCAAATGAAGTCATTTAAAACACTTATTAGTTATTCCAATATAAATGTTTTAATGACTTTAGATATGCAGATGAGATGCTAAAAACTTCAAAATATGCCAGTGGTAAGTATATGTTAGCACTCAGGAATAGTCTAGCCTGGAATGGTCTGGCGAATGGCTGGGCGCTAAAAAACGCAAATTGTGCCGAAATGGGGTATAGCTCAAAATAGGGTGTCTTTTAAAAAAAGAATCGCAAATATGGAAAATAATAGCTCTATATAGTATATTTAGCTCAAATTTTAATGAGGAATAGTTATGTTTAGACCTAAAAAAAATATTACTCCCTTACAAGATCATTTAAACGGCCAAAATAACTCTATCTTTCAAGACATTATGTTAAATAATCCGTTTATTGAAGAAAAAAACTCCATAGAGACGCCAGAAAATGTCATCTTACATGAACCGAAGCAATCCATTCTTGAAGCATCTGCAAATGTTCCAAAAGATGCTATTTTATTTTTTTCTAAAACAAGCAGCCCAATGGTTCGTGTAGACGACCCGACTTTTTCGCTTATTGATTCAAGCATACCGCTTTATAAAGAAAAAAAAGGAGGCCGCGGCGGAAAAATTTTTTTCATCCAAAATAATCAACGTATTTATGTTCAAAGAAAAGACATTGCGAAAAGAAAAAATATTTTTAATAACCTTAATTTAGTTAATCTAGAGGATGTTCCAGAAGATGCTATTTTATTTTCTACAGCACACAAAATGGTTCGTATAGGCGATCCAACCCTTTCGCCTATTGATTCAAACATACCGCTTTATAAAGAAAAAGGAAGTTCCAGGGGAAAAGTTTTTTTCCTCCAAAATAATCAACGTATTTATGTTCAAAGAAAAGAGAATGCTAAAGAAAATATTAATAAACCCCTTAATTCAGGCTTAGAAAATGCGATCTTAACTGAATATCATCCTCCTCTTATTAACAATATTCCGTTGGACTCTTCTCTCGTTGAATCCAACCCTGATAGCTTTTTCTCTGAAACACAGAGATATGAAAATCCCTAAAAAACAGAAAATCACTGGCAATAAAAAAAATATTAATCGTTTAATGCAAACTGAAAAAAAAGACAATATAACCCTTTTACAGAATGGCGTTACAAAATCAGACCAACAATTTAGTCATAACGAAGAAAATACGCTATCACAACTTTTTAAACTGATTTTTTCTGAATATCATCCTCCTCTTATTAACAATACTCCTTTGGACTTTTCTTTTCATGATACACCGAGCCATGAAAATCTTTCACATTCTTCTTCTATTGGATTCAATCCTGATAATTTTTTTGCTGAAACACCAAACAACGAAAATCTTTCACATTCTTCTTCTATTGAATTCAACCCTGATAATTTTTTCGCTGAAACACCGAATAACGAAAATCTTTCACATTCTTCTTCTATTGAATTCAACCCTGATAATTTTTTCGCTGAAACACCGAATAACGAAAATCTTTCACATTCTTCTCCTATTGAATTCAATCCTGATAATTTTTTTGCTGAAACACCAAACAACGAAAATCTTTCACATTCTTCTTCTATTGGATTCAATCCTGATAATTTTTTCGCTGAAACACCGAATAACGAAAATCTTTCACATTCTTCTCTCATTGAATCCAATCCTGATAACTCTTTCTCTGAAACACTGGAAACTGAAAATCCATTGGATCTTTCTCAAAATAAATCCCATAGGGACGCTTGTTTTTTGAACAGCTCATTAGTATCCGCTCCATATTTAAGGGTAAATAGCCCTCTTACATTCCAAAACCCCGAGAAAACCAGCATATCAAGTTTTCAGAATACTGATTTACCCTTAAATTTGGAGCGGATACGCTCATTATGTCTTCCGATAAACAATAAAGAAAAAAAAGAACTTCAAAATTTGCCTGAGGATTTTTCTTTCATTACACAAAACAATCTATCTTCTAAAACAACAAATAGTCACTCTGGAAAAATTCCAACTGCATCGCCTTTAACACATAATACATCATCATCACAAAAACATATTTTACAACTTTTACAAAATGCATCTCAAAATAATGCACTCCAATCTTCCCTTATAAATATCAATCATATGTCTAATTCTTTTATCTCAATACCTACTCAACAAATTAGAAATATCAATTCTATGCCTAGTCCATTCATCTCAACACCTACTCCACAGAGCATAGAACACTCTCTCACAAGAAATGATATCACTAACCACAAACGAAAAAGGGGAAAATAAGAACATAACACGCTTCGCGCGAGCTTGCCCTAATCTTCGCTCAATTGAGTCCTTAAAAATGGAAATTCCTATATATTTAAATTAGGGACGTACACGTTCCTTAGTGCCCCGTATGACCCATTTGGAGCGCAAAAATGATCAGTCATCCCTGCAATTTCGATAGAGCCATATTTTTTGCCTTTGATTGATATGGGATGCATGGTTCCACAGTTTTTTCGCCCAAAATTGCTTACTGGGCACTAAAAACCTCGAAATATACCCAGATGAAGTATAAAATACGCTTCCTTAAAAATTGATATTTAGAAAATAATCATGTTACCTATTAGCCCATTACAGCCGCCTCCGTTATCCAACAAACCAAAGCAACGCATTATTTGGACTCATTTAATGGGATCAAGTAGAGGACTCGCGCTTAGTCAACTGATTGCCAATAATCAGTCACCTGTAGTCATTATTACTCCAGACACAAATACAGCCCATCAGTTAGAATATGAACTCCATTTTTTTCAACCGAAAGAAACCATTATTTCATTCCCCGATTGGGAAACATTACCTTACGATCCCTTTTCACCCCATCAAGATATTATTTCTGCTCGCTTAGCGGCATTAGATCGCATTTCGTTATTAACCAAAGGCGCCATTATTACTCCTATTGCGACATTAATGCATCGACTTCCTCCCCAAGAATTTATCTCAGGTCATTTATTTTTATTTAAAACAGGAGATGCTTTTGATATCGATGTGACTCGCAAAAAATTAGAAAAAGCCGGCTACCGTGCTGTTCATCAAGTCCGTGAACATGGTGAATTTGCTGTGCGTGGCGCTATTTTAGATGTATTTCCTATGGGAAGCCCGCTTCCCTATCGTTTTGATTTATTTGATAATGAAATCGATTCGATACGTACTTTTTCCCCCGATACTCAACGCTCCCTCGAAAAAACTGAGCAAATGACTGTATTACCCGCAAAAGAATTTCCCTTAAATGAAGAAGCCATTGAGTTATTTCGACAACAGTGGCGTAGTCAATTTGCAGGAAATCCTTTGAATTGCCCCATTTACCAAGATGTTAGCGAAGGTATTTGTCCACCTGGCATAGAATATTACTTACCTTTCTTTTTTAACAAAACAGCGACATTTTTTGATTATTTACCTAAAAATAGCATCATAGTGACCATCGATGAAGTGCATTTTAAAGCAGAAGAATATTGGCTGGACATTCGCAAACGTTATGAACAACGTGCACACGATATTATTCGGCCTATTCTAACACCCCAACACATTTTTATTCCCGTTCCTAACATGTTCAGCGCTATTCATGAATATACTTCCATTAAAATCACTACCCAGGAAAATAATGCAACAAATGCCATTCATTTTTCGACAAAGCCCAATTTGTCATTTCATGTCAATCATAAAGCATCTCAACCCTTACAAGAAATAAAAACATTTCTTAATGATTTTACAGGTCGTGTTTTATTTTGCGCTGAAACAACAGGCCGCCGTGAAATATTATTACAACTGTTTAATACGATTCACCTACATCCTACACCTTTTTTAACATGGGAAGATTTTTTATTGGATGATGCACCCATCGGTATTACAGTTGCACCCTTGGATGAAGGTTTACATTTAACAGAACCATCCTTTGTTGTTATTGCCGAAACTCAATTGTTTGGCAATCGCATTATGCAACGCCGCCGTCGCAAAGAATCATCACAAGACATCGATTCTATAGTTAAAGATCTCACTGAATTACAAGTAGGATCACCGGTCGTTCATATCGATCATGGAATAGGACGTTATTTAGGTTTGCATCGTTTAGATATTGGCGAACAATTAACTGAATTTTTATGTTTAGAATACGCTGGCGGCGATAAATTATATGTTCCTGTCACAGCGTTGCATTTAATCAGCCGATATAGCGGAACAGATCCTGAAAATGCACCGCTTCATAAATTAGGCACAGAACAATGGCAGAAAGCAAAGCGTAAAGCTGCAGAGGAAATGGAAGATGTCGCCGCTGGATTACTGGATATTTATGCAGAACGCGCTGCGCAACAAGGTTTTGCATGCAAAGAAATAGATGAACAATATGCTGCTTTTGCAGCTGCTTTCCCTTTTGAAGAAACCCCTGATCAACAACAAGCTATTACACACGTATTAAACGATATGCAGTCGGACAAACCGATGGATCGTTTAATTTGTGGTGATGTTGGATTTGGCAAGACAGAAGTGGCGATGCGAGCGGCATTTATGGCAGTTGAAAATAATAAACAAGTTGCTGTTCTTGTTCCCACCACTTTATTGGCCCAACAACACTATCAAAATTTCCGTGATCGATTTGCCGATTGGCCTATACAAATTGATGTGATGTCGCGTTTTCGTACCGCTAAAGAACAACAAAACATGATTGAGCATTTAGCATCGGGTAAAATTGATATTATCGTAGGCACGCATAAATTACTGCAAGACGATATTGCCTTTAAATCCTTAGGTTTAGTAGTCATTGACGAAGAGCATCGCTTTGGAGTAAAACAAAAAGAACGCTTAAAAGCATTACGCAATAATGTCGATATATTAACACTCACAGCAACTCCTATTCCTCGCACATTAAATATGGCATTTGCAGGTATTCGAGATTTATCATTAATTGCAACACCTCCTGCCAGACGTTTATCCATTAAAACATTTATTCATGAATATCAGACCGCTATTATTCAAGAAGCCGTCATGCGTGAATTATTACGCGGTGGACAAGTTTATTTTTTACATAATGAAGTGGCTACCATTGATCGGATGGCACAGGATTTAATATCCCTTATTCCTGAAGCACGTGTCGGTGTAGCACATGGCCAAATGCATGAACGGGAATTAGAGCAGGCCATGTCTGATTTTTATCATCGTCGTTTTAATATCTTGGTATGTTCTACTATTATTGAAAGTGGTATTGATATTCCATCTGCCAATACCATCATTATTAATCGGGCTGATAAATTTGGCCTGGCCCAATTACATCAATTACGGGGTCGCGTCGGCCGTTCGCATCATCAAGCGTATGCTTATTTATTTACCCCTTCACGTAAAATATTAACTGCGGATGCAATAAAACGTTTAGATGCTATTTCATCGCTAGAAGATTTAGGTATCGGCTTTACTTTAGCGACACATGATCTTGAAATCCGAGGAGCTGGTGAATTATTAGGTAAAAATCAAAGCGGTAATATGCAGGAAATTGGATTTACTTTATATATGGAATTATTGACCCGCGCAGTCAATTCTTTAAAAGCAGGGAAAAAACCGGCCCTTGAAAACTTGACCCCAGAACGTGGCGCTGACATTGAACTGCAAATCCCCGCTCTTATCCCAGCAGATTACCTCGGTGATGTCCACTTGCGGTTACAATGTTATAAACGCATTGCAAGTGCAAAAATACCCGCTGAATTAGATGACATTCAAGTTGAAATGATTGATCGTTTTGGTTTATTACCTGACTCCACAAAAAATCTTTTTCATTTGACACTTTTAAAACAACGTGCAAATAAGCTAGGCATTAAAAAAATAGAAGGCAATGCAAAAGGCGGCAAGATAGAATTTAATGATAAACCAAATGTTGATCCTATAGTAATTATTAAACTTATTCAAACGCACTCGAAAGAATTTCGTTTAGACGGTTCTTCGCGTTTGCGATTTACGCTTCCTGAACATTCTATAACAGATAGACTAACGTTGATTGACAAAATAGTAGATAAGCTGATTACTTAGAGCCTGTTCAAAATCTTCTAGGGTGAGCCAGAATTTTTTGATTTTCGAGCACCGCAGCGCAGTTTACATGCAAGTAAATGAGCAGCGGAGCACAGAAAATTGAAAAATTATGGCCGCCCTAGAAGATTTTGAACAGGCTCTTAAAAGTATGAATCTAAATGATGGATCACAGTGCAATATCTTATTTTTTTTGTTAGAGTAACAAACAGGATGAACCATTCACGGCTATCGTTTTACTCCGCAAAAAGATCCGCTTTGAAGCTAAGGATTACAATAAGATAGTCATATTAAGAAGGTTGGCATGGAATCAGTATTATTTATTATCGCACTAGTAACGTGTCTTTATCTCATTTTTACCATTGTTGAGTTTACTTTTGGATTCAATAAAATTAAAAATTTATCCCATCAAAAATTGCTTAATAAAAATCAATGGCCCACTCTTTCTATCATACTGACCGCCTTAAATGAAGAAAAAGACATTGAGAAAGCACTATTAACATTACTCCATTTGGAGTATCCTAACTTTGAAATTATTGCTATTAATGATCGATCGACTGATAACACTCCTTCTATTTTAAATCAATTACAAACCCAATATCCGCATTTAAAAGTGACCCATATAAAAGAATTACCACCCAAATGGTTTGGTAAAAATCATGCTCTACATATAGGTTCACAAATCGCAAAGGGAGAATGGTTGTTGTTTACAGATGCTGATGTCGCTATGCGGCATGATACATTGATAAAATCAATGAGTTATGTTTTACAACATCAACTTGACCATCTGACTATCTATGAAAATCATCAACATAATTATTTTTGGCTAAACATTTTATTATTAGGACTATATATTACCTATAGTATGTCAATCAAACCTTGGCGAATCAGTTACCCGTGGAGTAAAAAATCATTAGGCCATGGTGCATTTAATTTAGTTAAAAACAAAGCATATCAACAATGTGGCGGACATAAAGCCATTGCTATGGAATGTTTAGACGACTTAAAATTAGGTTCTTTATTAAAAAATCATGGATTCCGTCAAGATACAGTCAATGGCAGAGACTTTATTGAAAGAGAATGGTATCCCTCTTTAGTCGATATGATAAATGGATTGAAAAAAAATAGTTTTGCTTATTACAATTATCAAATATTACCTGCTTGTCGTGATGCTTGTTTAACATTCATTTTTTTTATATGGCCTTTTATTGCTGCTTTTTATTATATGGGATCTATTCGGTCTCTGAATGGTATCAATATTGGTTTAACGTTTTTTATTAGTATCTTTGTGGCCAAGCAATTTCGGTTACAAAAACGTTATGCTTTTTTTTATCCTATGGCAGTTAGCATTTTGATTTATACTGTTTTTAATTCTATTTTTTCAGTTTGTAAAAATAAAGGAGTGGTATGGCGAGGGACATATTATCCATTGCATACCATTAAAAATAAAAAATAGATATGAGCCTCTTGCAAAATTATTTAAAAAATAAACAGCCATACTACATATGCTATTTTAAAGTTATAAAAATTCGATTAGTTGTACCGATGTTTATTTTTTAAATAATTTTGCAAGAGGCTCGATATTTCAAGTCTTTTTCGAAGTAAAAAAGTTTAAAGGTCGCCGCTCAGTGGGCGCTGCAACACCTAAAACCCAGACGCTACGGGTATTATAGACAGATAAATTGACTCAAACTATGATATCATGCTAATAACTTTCACCAGGATATTATGTGATGTTAAAACGATTCTTACCTCAACAAAACGATTTTTTCCAATTATTCCAAAAAACAGCAGATATTCTTGTCGATTCTACTCTGCAATTTCACGCTATGTTACACGATTTAGCCCATCAACAAAAATACGTAGACTCTATTGCAAAAAATGAAGAAGAGGCTGATTCGCTGGCACATACTTCTTTCATGTTATTACATAAAACCTTCATTACCCCATTTGATCGCCATGATATTCATAATTTAACCAGTCAATTGGATGATATTTTGGATTTGGTAAATCGCTGCGCTCAACGATTTCCTTATTATGAACTAAAAAAAGTACCTCATGAAATGATTCAACTGGCTGAAATCAGCAAACAAGCCAGTATGCTTTTAAAACAAGCTATTTATCAATTACATTCCCTTAAAAAATCCCAGGACATTTTTAATGTATGCGAACAAATTGATAAAATGGAAAGTGAAGCCCATCGGGTTGTATTGGCCGGAGAACGTGTTTTATTCAAAGAAGAACAAGATTTTAAAGAATTTTTTAAATTAAAAGAAATTTATGCCCAAACTAAACTCGTCATCAACCGCTGCCAAGATGTAGGAAATATTATCAAAGGCATTATTCTCGAGTACTCTTAATATGGATGCCACATTGATTTTTGTGATAATCACTATTGGTATTGCTTTACTTTTTGATTTTTTAAATGGTTTTCATGATGCTGCTAATTCCATTGCAACGATTGTTTCAACCCGTGTTTTGAAGCCACAATGGGCAGTATTATGGGCTGCTTTTTTTAATTTTATTGCATTTATATTTTTTCATTTACAGGTAGCAAATACCATTGGGACAGGATTAATTGATCCCTCTATTATTTCCATTGGAGTTGTTTTTTCAGCATTAAGTGGTGCTATTTTTTGGAATGTATTTACTTGGTTTTTTGGGCTTCCATCCAGTTCTTCACATGCGCTAATTGGCGGTATTTTAGGGGCAGGTATTGCAAAAGCAGGGATAGGTCACTTAAAGTTATTTGGCATTTCAAAGGTTTTAGTCGCTATCGTTATTTCACCGTTGCTTGGGTTTATTCTGGGTTTATTGTTGATGTTTATCATTTCTTATATTTTTCATAAATTTACTCCTCATAAAATTGATCTATGGTTTCGCAAACTTCAGTTAGTTTCATCCGCCTTAATCAGCTTGGGACATGGCGGAAATGATGCACAAAAAACCATGGGTATTATCGCTATTTTATTATTTTCAGCAGGGATGTTAGGTAATACTTTTTACGTGCCCTTATGGGTCATTATTACTTGTAATTTTGTTATTGCTCTGGGCACTTTTTTGGGTGGTTGGCGTATTGTTCGCACGATGGGAATGAAAATAACGAAGCTAAAACCGATTGGTGGTTTTTGTGCGGAGACTTCCAGTGCATTAACTTTATTTTTAGCGACTGCTTTAGGTATTCCTGTTTCTACAACACATATTATTACAGGTTCTATTATAGGCACTGGGTCTTTGGATGGACATCAAGCTGTACGCTGGGGCATTGCTAAGAATATTGTTTGGGCATGGATATTGACGATACCTGCTGCTGGGTTAGTTTCTGCGGGAATTTGGTCGATTTTTCATCTTATTGGCATTCAATAATCTACCTGAAGGCTATCAATAGCAGAACTGCTGATCAAATAGCCTCTTCATTGCTTATAAAAACTATTCGTTGGGCTTCGACCGTCGTTCCGACCAACGCTATTATGATGTAATCTCGAACAATAGGATTCACAGGATTGTATGTGACAACGACTGAGCAAATGGTCGGAACGACGGTCGAAGCCATTCGTTGTTACATCAAATCCACATTGCTGTCTATAAAATAAACATAATAAAAAACATTGTATCTTTTCAAAAATCCCGGGTAAATCTCCTTTGCTAAATTATAACCCATTGACACTATTGGCTTGAAGAGCCTTTCTTTTCCAATTTACCCAAGATTTTTGAGAAGATACAAAAAATTTATGTATTTTAAATTGACAGTTATTAAAAAATAGATCAATCTATGCAAATTGACTAATAATATCTCATATTTGGTGTTTTATGTTCAGACGTCTACAAATTGCCATTGCTCAACATTTTTACTCCCTCGGTATAAATTATGCAGCCGGGAAAGAAGGTTATACAAAAGATGAAAAAAAAGCAGCTCGTTATTTTGAATGGGCAGCAAAAAAAAAACATATTGAAGCGCAATTTTATATAGGTCTATGCTATGAAACAGGAACCGGTATTCAGAAAAATGAGCAAAAAGCTGTTTATTATTATCAATTCGCTGCAGATCAAGGCATCAATGATGCGCAACTTAGTATGGGTATATGCTATGAAAAAGGAATCGGTATTCAGAAAAATGAGCAAAAAGCCGTTTATTATTATCAATTGGCTGCAGATCAAGACGTTGGTGATGCGCAATTTAATCTAGGTGCATGTTATAGAGAAGGAATCGGCGTTCAGAAAAATGATGAAAAATCCGCCTATTATTATCAATTAGCTGCAGATAAAGGCATAGATGATGCGCAATTCAGGATAGGTCTATGTTATAAAAAAGGAATCGGTGTTCAGAAAAATCAGCAAAAAGCGACTTATTATTATCAATTGGCTGCAAATCAAGGCCATATAAATTCGCAACTTGAAATGGGCGAAAGATATGAAATAGGTTTATATGTTACACAAGATAACAAAAAGGCAATAAAATATTTTGAATTAGCAGCAGAGCGAGGAGAACAAGAGGCACAACAAAAGCTCTTTTTAAGATATTCGATAGGTCATGGTATCGAAAAAAATGAAAAAAAAGCAGCGTATTACCATCAATTAGCAACGACAGTCGCAGAAAATGACGCATTCCGTCTATTTTCTTCTAATCAAGAATTAAAAACAAACTTAATTAAAGCCCCTTCTTTATTGCTAACCATTTTTGAAAAAACAACATCAAACATTTTAGAAAAAGGGTTGTACGAATATATTTTTTCACCGGATGTGAACCTCGCTAAGTCCTATGTTCCTTGGAATCCTCCCTTTGCCAAAACGCAACGCGGACCCACGTGCGGTTTAAATGCGTTAGAAATGGGACTACTTTTCGGTTATCCCAATCGTAAAATTCCACCTGCACGCAAAAATCCTATTATGCCAACCCCCGCTGAAAAAAAGAAAAATAAAAATATTTATTCTCTTCGTAAGGCTGCAAAAAAATACGGCTCAGCAACGGGAGAAGCCTATCAAATTTCCATTTTGGAAAGTACTGCCAAAGAATTTAAATTTAATGAATGCAAAGTCATAAAAGTGAATAAAAAAAATCAGGAGAAATACAGTCAAAAAATCATAAATACCATTAAATCAGGACATAGCATCATCTTGCCTGTTGATGGCAATGACGGTTTTCCTGGTATGCATCTAGGAAAAAAGACACATTATGCATTAGCTTGGGCCGTTATTCATAAAAATAATCAAGATTATTTCCTTGTCACACATTATGGAAAGCATTATTTA
>Ga0207083_1045_pt1 | contig 23522 bp, 4 predicted proteins | sample Alteio_BWMinHeat_57_FD_153516 | JGI IMG/M metagenome (GOLD analysis project Ga0207083, IMG submission 153516) | Enriched cells from forest soil in Barre Woods Harvard Forest LTER site, Petersham, Massachusetts, United States -... | ecosystem: Environmental > Terrestrial > Soil > Temperate forest >... | reverse complement strand
ATGACAATGAAACCATCGGCCGGCTGAATGATCGCGGCATTGACGGAGCCATTGGCGCCGGTGCCAAAGTTAATGGTGGGATCCACCGCGCCGGTGGGCATCATGCGGGTGATGTCCTGGCGGCTGACGCCATTGGCGCTCGAGAACTGGCCGCCCACCATGATACGATTGTCTGCCTGCACGGCAATGGTATTGACGACGCCATTGATGCCGGGCGCGGCGGCGGTGTTGAATGCCATATCCAGCGTGCCATCGGAGTTGAGGCGCGCGATGTGATTGGCGACCGTGGCGTTGACGTTGGTGAAGTCACCGCCGATGAGGATGCTGCCATCCAGCTGGAGGGCAACGGCCCGCACGGCGCCGTTGATCGAGACATTTTGGCTGAAATTCGTGTCCAAGGAACCGTCCGGATTCAAACGCACCAGATTGCCCACGAGGGTGCCGTTGAAGTTGGTGAACTGGCCGCCAACGAGAACTTTGCCGGCGTTATAGACCGAATTCGTCGGATAAGCAACCGCGGCATAGACCGTTCCAATGGCGCCCAGGCCGGTGGTGAAAGTTGTGTCCACCAAGCCGCTGTTATTCAGGCGCACAATGCCGGGCGATGAAACACCGTTGAAGGTGCTGAAGGCGCCGCCGACGTAAATCGCGCGCGCGCCGTTGACAAAGGTTTCGGCGAGCGCAAACACGGAGTTGTCCGCGCCGGCGCCGGAATTGAAAGTCGAATCCAAGGTGCCATCCGTCATCAGCCGCGCGATGCGCAGCCGGGTAACGCCGTTGACCTTGGCAAACGCACCGCCGACAACCACGTGGTCATCGGTCTGGCTGACGACGGCATTGACAGAGCCATCGGCGCCTGCCAATCCAGCGAGGAATCCGCCATCCAAAGTACCGTTGACATTCAGCCGGGCAATCCGGTTGATGCTGACGCCGTTGGCCACCGTAAAGCTGCCGCCGACCATGATCTTGCCATTCGATTGAAGCGCCAGGGCGAGCACGCTGGCATCGGTGCCGGCGCTGGAATCAAACGAGGTGTCGCCGGCGCCGGGCTGCTGGTTGAACGATTCCGCATCCACGATATGCACAAAGGAATTCGTGGGCATGCCCAGGAAGGAACCCGGCGACGGACTGGTCAACGCCACGCCAAAGTAGAAGTTCGCGGGCGATGGATTGGTCTTGCCGTCATCCAACAACCGGACGTTGAAGCTCTTGACGAGTTGACCGGGGCTGAAATTCAGGGTGTTATTGGTGGCCACGTAATTGGTGGTGGCGAGCGCCGGGCCATCGAAAGTCGTGTAAGCGACCGATGCCGAGCCCAGGGCCGAACCGCTGCGGGTGACGTTGATGGTGGCATAGCCGCCGTTTTCATTGGCCTGATAGGTGGCGGAGCTGAATTGGAACGTGCCATAACTGTTGTCGTTTATGATGACACAGATGGCGTTGGTAATGGCGCCGAACAAAGACGGCGTACCAACACCATTGAGCATGGCATTGAAGAGAGTTACCCCGAAGATCTTGGTGCCACCGACGGTATTATTGTTAATCAACGGAACGGAAACGGTCCGGGAGGAAACATCGCCATTATTCCACGTCAAGGTGTTCGTGGAGCCAGTGTAGTGAACGCCATTTATCGCCGTGATGTCCTTGGTGCCGTATTGAAGCGTCAGAGTTCCCTTGCTGCCGACGGTTCGCGTGACCGTGAAGTTGATGACGCCGCCACTCAAGTTGCCGGAGTAACTGTTGGAGCTGAAGTTGAGATAACCCGCGAAATTGGGATTGATAAGGCGCAACACGGCGTTGGTCAGCCCCAATTGTGCACTGCCGCCGCTCAAATCCTGAACGTTAAACAACTGCACGGTCACCGTCTTTTCCTGGGCGGCAATGGAACTGTTGTTCAAAATGGCGACCGGGAATGAGCCGGAAGTGACACTGGAGGCGAATAACAACACACCATTGGTCGGACGATAATCCGCATTTGCCACAGCGGTGCTGCCATTGGTGGTCGTTTGATAACTCACCTGCACGGCGCCGAAACTGCCGTTGGTGCGCGTGACGGGCACCGGGAACGGCGAATTGGTGGCCGCAAAACTCGGCGCGGCAAAGCTGAACACACCGTCCTGGTGGGAGTTGTCAATCACCGTAAGCGGCGCCTGGGCAATGCCGAGGGCCACGCCCACCGGAATGTCCTGCCCGCCCAGATAAAATTCATCCTGCTGGCTGGGATTGGCCATTTGGAACTGTGCGCTCAGGTTGCCCGAGGACGCCGTGTTGTTGAGGATGAAGACATTGACCGACGACGGGCCGAAGGCACCATCCTTCCAAATTTTGCCGTAGATGTCCTGCATCTCGCCATTTGCTCCAAACTGCCCGTCGCTGTGCATCCGTGAAAGCCCTTGGTATTCCCAGTCAATGGGATACAAGGGCGGCGGAGAACTATATGAATAGTCCACTCCGCTTAGGGCCAGACCCGGCAGCACCGCGAAGTTGGCGGATGCGTAGCCGAGCGAGCCATTGGCGCGGACCAATGTAACAGGCTCAATGACCTGGGTCTTGTTGACAGCATAAGTTGGAGCAACCATGCCAATGTTACCGGGTCCAACAGTGGCGCCGCCGATCAGACGGGCCAGGTTGCTGCGGTTACGCACACCGTCACGGGTCTTGGGCTCCAGCTGTGCGCCGCCCTCAGAAACCAACAGATGCGGGTCACCGGTACTTTGTTGCAACCCGTGTTCGGCTTCCAAGGCCGCACGAACCAACCAGTCTGCCTGGCCGCCCCCAACTTCCTGGAACGAACCGCCAATGATTATATTGCCGTCGCTTTGGATGGCGGAGGAATACACGCCGCTGGGGGCATCGCCGAACAAGAGGCGTGGCAGGCCCGCAAATTGGTTGTACGCCATGTCCATGAATGTGGTGTCCACCGTGCCGTCGCTGTATAGCCGGGCGAATCCCAGCCGGTGCGTGCCATTCATCACGGTGAATGGCCCGCCGACATAAATCTGCCCGGACACCGGATCCAAGGTTATGGAATTCACCTGATTGTCTGCTCCCGTGCCAATGTAGAAGCCACTGTCAGCCGAGCCGTCGGCGTTCAAGCGCGCGAGCCGGTTGAAGGGAGTACCGCTGATGTTCTTGAATGCACCGCCAACGACCACTTTGTTGTCAGCCTGCCAGCCCAGCGAGAACACCGGGGCGTCCGGTCCTGTGCCGGGATTGAAGGATGTGTCCAGCGAGCCGTCCGGATTCAAACGGGCAATGTTTGCAAAAAACTGGCCGGTCACATTGAAATGGCCGCCAATGATCAAGTTGGCCTGACCAGGCGTCGGCGACAAATTCATGGCATAAACCGGGCCGGTGATGAGATTGCTGGCGTTAAAGGTGTTGTCCAATGTGCCATCCGTGTTCAACCGGGCAACATGATTGGCCGTTGCGCCGTTGTAGGTGGTAAATTCACCGCCGATAATCACCTTGCCATCCGTCTGGACCAGCACGCTCCAAACCGTGCCATTGGCGCCCGCACCGGGATTGAAGGCGCCATCCAGCGTGCCATCTGAGTTCAAGCGCGCGACCCCGTTCCGTTGAACGCCGTTGAAGGAGCCGAAATTCCCGCCAATGACTATCTGATTGGCGGGCGTCAAAGCGAGCGAGCGGATATATTCATTGCCTGGGAACACATTGACACCCGAGCCCGTGTTGAAAGTCGGATCAAGCGAGCCGTCTGAATTGAGCCGGGCAATGCCTTTGACGGTATAGGTGTTCGTGCTGTCGGAATAGGTTGAGAAGGCGCCGCCAATGATCGCCTGATTGTTGGTGGTCAATGCCACGGCATAAACTTCGCCCAGCGGGTCGGTGCCGGGATTGGGCACCGTCGAGTTGAGACTAAGGCTGTTCGTAACAAACGCCAGATCCGAGGCAAAATCCGGGTTGTAAAGCTCATCCACCGAGCCGGCCGGAGGAACGGTATCGTCAAAGAGTATGGTCACCGTCGTTTCGGCCACCATGCCATCCGTCTGCAGTGCGTTGTTCTTGTCTTCATAGAGGGTGATACGGATGTCCTTGTTAAACTCAGTGAGGCGGTTGTTTCGGAGGTTAAAATGAATCGGCTGCGACTGGAATGCATTGGCGCCATTTCCACCGGGGAAAGCAACGGTGCCGCTTTCGGGCAATCCCGCAAAGTCCGAATTGGTCCCAAGGATTCCGCTGGCATTTGCTGGCGTGGGTGTGGCGTAATCAGAACCCGGCTGAAGCGGGAATTCAATATTTTGATCCTCCGAGGAGGAGTTATCCAAGGGCTGGCTGTCAAACCGGTAATGCAGGGTCACTGAGGAGCGATTGGTGCCCGTCCGGTTCACGTAAACGGTGACCGGCGTGCCGGCGCCCCAATAGTCCTGAACATCGCGAGGCACACGGTAATTAACCTTGGAAAAGTTGAACACGGCGTTGGTCGGCTCAATGTTGGAGATAAATACATTGGTCGAGTAATTGGTCGAAACCAGCGTGATATTTGTGGTGATGATGCTGTCCAACGTCGGGCCTTTGGGATCGATGTCGCAATCCAGAATGCGGCACAGGACCTGGCCAAAAAATGGATCCACACGCGGCGCCGACACACTGCCGGACTCCGACGGGTCTCTCCGCGGATTGGACAAAACCACAGTGAAATCCCGATTCGGTTGGTACAGGCCAAGATCATCATTGATGGGGATGACGATGGTCTTGCTCATTTCGAAGTCATTAAATATCAGTGTGCCGCTGACCGAAGTATAATCCGGCGACCGTCCGGCGTTCAGAGCATTCGTACCGCTTAATGCCGGGACATCGCCGTTAACGAGCATATTGGTGTTACCGTCCACGGTGGCATAATCCACGCTGACACGCCCGGAAGCGCCACCCACGCGTGTCACGGTGACCAGCAGTCCGCTGACATCGTATTGATAATAGGCCTTAATGGTCGTTTGATTGTCGGGGAAAGTCACAGGCCCGATGACACGGTGGGAGGTCCCGCCGCCTTCGGTTTCAGCACACTGATAGAGAAGCATGGGATTGCCATTGGTTCCACGAATGCCGGTCTGGTCAACATTTTCCGTGGCAAACCGGAAGACGCCGGACGGATGATACGCCCAGCTCAGTTGGATTGGGCCGCGACCGTTAATAACGGGAACAAGAACGTTATTTGACACAATAAAGGTCACACCCGCCTTGGTATCCGCCGCGATGAAATAAGTTGTGCCACCCCTGGCATTGAACCGAAGTCCGCTCGGCCCAGTAAACGGCGGGTTGGGTTGCGCCAAACCGAAAAGGAACCGGCCGGTGGTGTTTGTCACGAAAAAGGTGTTCGTAACCCCGCCAAACACAAACGTGTTGCTGGAAACAAGGATATTGGCATTGAAAATACTTTGGAGGTCGCGATTGACTTGCGCACGATAAATGTCGTCATTGGCAGCCAGTTGATCCAGCGTACTCAGACTCGTGCCGGTATAGACCGACAATACCGTGTCAAGTTTAAATCCATTGGTTCCGACGCTGCCAATGGTGTCGAGCGCCACTTCGCCATCACCGCCGGGCGGGGCCGTCCATTCGAACCAAACCGGGGCATTGGGCGCCAGGCCGGCGATGTTTGGATCACCCAGTTCCGGCGCGCCAAAACTATTGTCCGCATTGGTTACCCCCCAGACGCCGCTGATGATAATCGGCGTGGAGAAACTCAAGCCGGAAGGCGTGTTGGTGCCAACAATGGTCACGGTTTCGGTGGCGGGCGGCACCAGCACGCCGGGTGGCGTGGGACTGGACAAAGTAACATTGAACGTGCGGTTGCTCTGCACCGCGTTGTTGACCAGAACCGGCACCACAATGAAATTCACAAAAGCGCCGTTCGTGAAGGACAATGTTCCGGTGCTGGCCGTGTAGTCCGCGCCGGCCACCGCCGTGCCGCCGCCCGTGGAGTAATTAACCGAGACGGGTTCCACATTCGTGTTGGAACAAATGACCGGCAAAATGACAAAGCCGGCATTGCGGAATACGCTCGTGGCATTCGTCAGGAAGCTTATGCCGGCGTCGGCATCATGATCGATCACCACGGTGAAGCTCGGAGGGGTCAGTTGCGCCCCGCCACTGGGATTGGCCAGGCCGACGGTGAAGAACAGGTCGCCGGTCACACGCGGGTCATGGCGCGTGGTGATGGCAATGGATTTCACCGAGTCACCCGGATTGAAGGTCAGGATGCCATTCGTCACGGCGAGGTAGTTGGTGTCCGCCATCGCGGTGCCATTGGTTGTCGAGTAGTTTACCGTAGTGGTGCCGTTGGTGTTGTTAAAGCGAACTACATTCAGCAGCACGGTGCCGTCCACCGGGCCGGAAGGCTCGTTGAAGGCATTGACGGCCGAAACAAAGGCAACGCCGGTGTTGGTGTTGAGAATCGTAATCACCGTGTTCGTGGGATTGACGAGGGTCGCGCCGCCGGCAACGTTGAAAAGATTGATGGAGAAGGTCTCCGGCCCCTCCGCCGTGGCGGTGTTGCGAACCTGCACAACAATTGTCTTGCTGATTTCACCGTCCGCAAAGCTGACCACACCATTGGTGGGAGCATACTTTGACCCGGCCGTTGCGGTTCCGTCCAAGGTGGTATAGCCAACCGACACCGTGCCGGAAGAACCATTCGCGCGCTGAACGGTGACGAAGACGTTGGTAAAGCCCACCCCGCCGCCCTCGGTGATCGTATAGGCGGGTGAAGCAAATGACAATTGGCCGGGCGCGTTGACCGTGTCAATAATGGTCAGGGTCGCATTTGTTGGATTGATGAGCGTCGTTCCAACGGGGTTGGACAACTGGAACACCACCGTCCGGTTGCCCTCGGGAATGCCATTGTTGTTGATCGGAATGTTCACGACCACGTTGGTGACCCCAGGATTGAAGGTCACGGTCCCGTTCACCGGAGTGTAATCGGTGCCCTGCGTGGCTGTGCCGCCGACGGTGTTGAAGAGGACCGTGGAGGTCGAATTGGCGCCACCGTGCCGGATGATATTGATCTGGGCAACGCCGCTGACGATGTTCTTGGCCACCTGATAGTTCGCCGCCGAAAAACTGACCGAGCTGTCGTCATTGATGATGGTGAGCACGGCCGTCGGCTGGTTGCCATATTGCAATGGCGGGGCAGGATTCACCGCCAAGTTCACCGTCAAATCGGGCGTGACCACCTTGTCATCCAATACCGAAATGATAACAGTGCGTATCACTTCGCCCAGCGGAAAATCCAGGTTCGTAATCACCGTGAAATAATTCGTCACGCCTGCGTGATCGGTATCCGCCTGCGCCGTGCCATCGCTCGTGGCAAAGGGCACCAAGACATCGCCCGAACCATTGGCGTTGGTCCCGCTGGTGCCTCCTGTGCGCAATACAGTAATGACCACATTGGTGCCGGTTTCATGCACCGAATAATCCGAGGCAGTAAACTCGAAGGCACCCGACCCGCCAATCGAACCGCCGTAGATACGGGCCAGATACGGATGTGATTCATTGTCATATTGGGTGAAGCCGCCGCCGATAATTATCTTTTCATCGGGCACATTGGTCGGGTAACCAGAAATCGTATCGTTCTGGATGACGACCGCCGCCACAAAGTTGTTTGCGCCGTATCCGAAGTTGATGGTGGGATCCACGGTGCCATCCGGCAGCAACCGTGTAATCCGGTTGCGGGTGACGCCGTTGCACGTGGTGAATTCGCCGCCGAGCACGATCCGGCTGTCGCTCTGCAGTGCCATGCTGAATACGGCATCATTGGCGCCAACACCGGGCGTAAATGAAGCATCCAATGTTCCATCCGTGTTGAGCCGGGCAACATGATCCCGCTCGACGCCATTGACACTGGTGAACAAGCCTCCCAGAAGGATGCGGCCATCCAACTGAACAACAATCGTCCGCACTGAATTATTCAGGCCCGTGCCCGGGTTGAAGGTGAAGTCCAGCGAGCCGTCCACGTTCAAGCGGGCCACATGGTTGAAGTTCGTATTACCGTTGACCGCCGTGAAGTCGCCGCCGATGACAATTTTACCGTCGCCCTGCACCGCCAAGGCATAGACCGTGGCATTGGCGCCCAATCCGGGGTTAAAAGCGGCATCGGGCGTGCCGTCGGTATTCAGCCGGGCGATGCCATTGTAGGTGACTCCATCGAGAGTTGCAAAGCTTCCGCCCACCAGGACCTTGCTTTGTCCGTTCACAAAAGTTTCCGCCAGCGCATATACCGGATTGTCCGCAGCCGAACCGGGATGGAACAAACTGTCCAGCGAGCCGTCCGTATTCAAACGGGCGAAATAATTCAGAGCCACACTGTTAAAGTTGGTAAACAAGCCCCCGACAAGAATCCGGCCATCTTGCTGGACTGCCAGAGTGCGAACCGAGGCATTCGCGCCCAAGGTGAAGGATGGGAGCAGGAAAGTGGCGTCCAAGGTGCCATTCGCATTCAGCCGGGCAATTCTCTGCCGCGGCACGCCATCTGCCTGGGTGAAGTCGCCGCCCGCGAGCAATTGATTATTGCTTTGCAGGGCCAGCGCATAGACGGTGTTGTTAAAGCCGAATGCATTATAGGTGGGATCGGGGGAGCCAGGCGTCTCATTGACCTGGTCGCTGTCAATAATATTCAATATGGCATTGCTGATGGCGCCCATTGCCGTGGGCGGGTTGGCATTCGTCAGCACCAACCTCAAAGCCAGCGGGCCATCAATCTGGTGATCCTGGATCACCGGCACAGAAACAAACTTGCTCAGTTCACCCTGGGCAAAATGCAAGTTCGTGGTGATGGCGGTATAATTCACCGTATTGGACGCCGTCAAATCCGCCGTCATAAAGGTCACGTCCACGGTGCCCACGCTGCCGCCCACGCGGGTGACAGGAATAAGCGCAAAACCACCATATTTTTTAACGGAATAAACCGGCGAATTGAACTGCACCTGCCCGGTGGAGTCCACATTGGTGATGATGAGCGTGGCATTGGTATATTGACTGAGGCTCAACACCGTCGGCGCGGGAGCGGAATTTAAGACGGGATTGGCCAATTGCAGCTTCACCGTCAGGTTGGTGGTGACGACATGGTCGTCAATCAGCGGTATGGCGACGACCTTGTTTGACACATCGGTATTGTTCCACTGCAACGTATTGGTGGAGCCGGTGTAATTAACTCCGTTGGCCGCGGTGCCATCGCTGGTACGGAGCTGGACGGTGATGGTGCCCGAGCCGCCACCCTGGCGACCCAACGTAATCAGGGCAAATCCGGCGTTTTCATTGGTGCCGTAATAGTTCGTGCCGTAGGAAGTGTTTATGAAACCGATGTGGCCGGAAGTATAGACGCTGTTGATGATGGTGAGCGTGGCGTTGGTGACGCCGATACCGGCACCGCCGGTCGGATTAAACAAACGGAGATTCAGTGTCCGGTCGGGCCGGATTACCGAACCGTTAATGATGGGAACCGTAAAGGTCTTGGTGGTCTGGCCGCCCTGGAAATTCAAGGTGCCGGAACTTGCCGTGTAATCCACGCCATTGGTTGCCCCGTTTGGCGGTCCGCCATTCGAAGTGATGTAGCTGATTCCCACCGGATTGTCGGTCCCACCGGTCCGAACAACCGTTATGGTGGCGGTGCCGGCGTTTTCAAGCACGGTGTATTGCAACTGGCTGAAACCAAGGACACCGGGATGAACGGTGTCGTCAATAATGGTCAGGGGAGATTCTGTCTGCGGCCCCAGCGCAGCGCCGACGGGTATCACTTCGCCGCCGAGGAAGAAATTGGTTCCCACCGGGGTGCTTAACAAAAGATTGGCATTCACATTGCCGAAACTGTTGTTGTTGTTGTTGATGGCTAATCGGACATCGGCCGCGCCATCAGTCACCGGCGTTTCCGCAAAGTTTGGCCCAAAAATGCAACTTTCGACCTGCCAGGCGTTTGCCGACCAGGCGAGGTCCCATGTCGGATAGGTGCTGCCGGCTTGAATGGAGAAGTTGGTCACACTGGCGATGCCCGGTCCGGGGGCCGCCATGTTGGTGCCGAAAGTGGCGGAAATCGTGCCGAGATTTCCGTTGGCCCGCGTCAGTGACACATAGAGCGACCCGCCATCCTTGTCCACCGAGTAATTGTTGTAGGTGAACTGAATATTGCCGGGCCCGCCCGTGGTGCCGCCAATCAGCCGGGCAACATTGCTCCGGGGATGAATGTCAGAGCGGGTGGAACCGCCGCCAACACGCAGGAATCCGCCGCCGACGATGACACTGCCGCCGGACTCCAGGGCGATGGCATCAACATAATTTCGTTGATTGCCCTGGGGATACAGCACGACGTTGTCGGCGTTGGGATTGTGATAGTGGTTGATCAGGCCGGCAAACTGGTTGTACGCCGTGTCCATGAAGCTGGTGTCCAAAGTGCCATCAACAAAAAGCCGCGCCAAACCCACCCGACGGGTCTGGTTATAGGTTGTGAAATTGCCGCCAATCAGAATGCTGCCATCAGGCTGCAGAGTGATTGCATCCACGTCGTCTCCGATACCCGTGACGGGGTTGAAGGTTCCGGTGCCTGGCGTGAAAGTTAAATCCACGGTGCCGTCCGTGTTCAACCGCACGATGCCATTGTAGCTGATCAAATCCACAAACGAAAAACCGCCGCCCGCCAAAATCCGTCCGTCGGGCTGCAAGGCCAGTGCAATGACCGGATCGGTGAAGCCGGTTTCCGGATTGAAAGTCCCGATGCCAAGCGAAAAACTCGAATCCACGGAGCCATCCGCATTCAAGCGCGCTATGCCGCCACTGCTGCTGCCGGCCACCGCGTCGAAATCACCGCCAATAATAACCCGCCCGGCGCCATCCACCACCACGGCGTTCACAATCCCATTTGGGCCGGACCCGGGATTGAAAGTGGTATCCAGTGAACCGTCGGCATTTAACCGCGCCACGGAATTTATGTTCGTGCCGTTATAGGAAGTGAAGTTGCCTGCGATCATCATTTGGCCGTTGGGTTGCAATGCAATGGACCAAACCATCGCGTCAAAACCGTTGACGCCCAGGCCGGGATTGAAAGTCGTGTCCACCGAACCATCCGCGTTCAAGCGCGCGATGTGATAGCGGTTGTACCCGTTAAAGGAGGTAAAATTGCCGCCGATGATGATTTTGCCGTCCGGTTGCAACTGCATGGCGGCAATGAAGTCGTTGGCCCCGCTGTTGGGCGACATCAGGAAGGTCGGATCCTGGTAACCATTGGTCATCACTCGAACAATGCGGTTATACGCATGTGAATCGAAGGAGATGAAGCTGCCCGCCAAAATCGCCCGGCCATCGGGCTGCTCCGCCACGGCATAGACGGTGCCGCCATTGCCGTTGAAACTGTCGCTCACGCCGCCAGAGGTGCCCGGATAGGGGATGAACGGCGGATTCGAATCGTTTGCATTGTCCTTGTTCCAAGTCCGGTCCACCGCGCCCGCAGGCTGGTCATTAAAGAGGATGGTCAGGCTGGCTGTGCCAACCGTGCCAACGATGGCGAACGGAACAGTCGGCGGCGCCGGAGTGGCATTGAAAAGCTGCACCAGCATGTCTTCGTTGAACTCGACGATGCCGTCATTGTTGATGGGGATGGTGATCGCCTGCCGATCGAATCCGGAAGCCGGGGCCATCGGAAATGACAGCGTGCCGGAAACCGACGTAAAGTGAACATTCGGCGTGGCATAATCCGAATCAGCCTGCAACGGGAAAGTATGATAGGCATTGGGGGTGTTTGGCGACAGAAAATCAATGACGTAGTCCACCGTGCAGGCAATCCCGATATTTCCGGTTCGCAGCACGTAAATCACGGCATTGCTTCCGTTGACATTTTCATTCACCCGGAAATGCTTGCGTTCAAAATTCAACACCGCCACTGCGCCGTTATAGTTGGTGTTGGCGCCCACGATAAAGATATTAGGTTGGATGAGGACGCTGCACGAACCCCGGGTGGGATCTATCCCCGGCGGCATGAGGTCCGTTGATTCCAATGGGTCCAACTTCGCATTGGAGAGGTTTACTTTCACCACGGCCGGCAGTTGCGTTCCGTCGGGCGTAAAGACGTTATAGCTGGCAATCGGCACGGTGAGGTCGGCGCTCATCTGGTAGTCATCAAAGGTCAAGGTTCCAGCGCCGCCGGCGCCGGGAGCGGAACTCGCGAACTGCACGGCGATTGTCTGTGGATTGCTGAAGGAATTGGTGACGCTCTGGTCCACGCTGCCATCGGTGTTGGTCACCGTGTTTATGGTGCCGGCGACAATGCCCACGGGCGGAATGTTGGAGATGCTGGTCAGGCCGGTGCCGCCGTCCAATGTTCCAATCACGCCGACATTATTGCTGCTGTTCCCGGCGGAGGTCGCAAGGCCCAAAGTGACGGGGAAAACCACGGGTGGGATGTTGGTAAACGAAAGCACGCCATTGGTGTAAATGTTGGTTACCGAGAACGTCAAATCCGCCGAGACTATGTTGGTGAAGAAAAGATTGGTAAAGAACTGGGCGCCACCGAGCAAAGAATAGGAGCTGGAGATGTTCGTCCCGTAGTACACCGCTGTTTTGTTGGTATCCGCATAGGAAAAGAAGTTGGCAAAATTGGTGTAAATAACTCCCGCGTTGGTGAACGTCGTGCCATTCCGGGGATTGTTCCCTAAAAATAACAGGTTGTTGGTAAAACTGAACACCATGCTTACGATAATGTTGGTGCTGCCCGGAATCGCCACAGTATTCGTCAGGTTGTAGGAATAGTTGGTCAGCGGCGGCAACGGCGAGGGAAGCGGATTCAAAAAGCCAAGCACAAACGGAAAATTTGTTCCATGCAGGGGAACCCCGATATTTAGATAGGATTGGGTGATGGTATTGGTGAACACGCCGGTGAGCGGATAGTACAAATAGCCGAATTCACTTAAATACTCATAAGAATTGCTGAACACGGTAATGGTTTCAATAATATTGGTAATGGACACGTTCGGCGGCATGTTGGTGTCCGTGTGGGCCGTGATAATGTTGGTCCCAAAGACATTGGTCGTAAAAATATTGGTGTAGGTGCCGAAGGTGATGGTGTAATCCACCGTGGCGCGGCCGCTGGCCGAGCCGATGCGGGTCACCGTGACCCGCCCCCCCGACCAACTGGGCGAAACGGTGGTGCTTATGGTGCCGCCAGATTCATTGGCACTTTCAATAAACGCGCCGCCGTTGTCCCCGGCGGTAAAACGGAACGTGCCCGAGGGAATGGTGGCAAGCACCCAATTAAGCACATAGAAGCCGCTGTTATTGGTCGGCGCAACGGCCGCATTGCCATTTACCGAGACATAATAGCTCGCCCCCCCGACCGCCGGAAATGAAACCCGGCTGCTGTTGGTTTGGAGCACGCCAACGCTGTTGGTGAAACGATGATCCGCAGCGATCTCGGTCGCGCCGCAAACACCGTTGGTGGGGACTGGCTGGGTGTAAACGGCCAGCACAGTGTCAAAGCCGCTGTTGATGGTATCGAAAGTGGCCGTTCCGGAGGCCGGGGCGGTCCACACATACCAGACAGAATTGGTCACGGGCGCGTGGTCGTCAAAAATGATGTTCGTACGCTCGCAGGTTTCCAGGGTCGCGGAAGTGTTAACATCGCCAATAACGCCCGAATATCCGGAAATGGCCACGGCGTTCGTGAACATGTCATTCGCGGGCTGGGCGACGGCGGCGCTGGCCGCCACGGCAAGGGTCGCGGCCAGGACCGGCTTAAACCATCGGGATGTGCGCAGGCGGCGCGTTGGCAGCATACTAACAAGTGTTTCTCGGATCTTTTTCACAACATTTCTCCATTCATTCCGCCCGGGCCAGCCGCGCGGATTTGCTCTCAATAAATTCTATTTCTAATCTTCCTCTGCTTCGAACTGTTCCGCCGGATTATTCCGGAAAGTTCAACCACGGCGAAACCGACACTTTATAATAACGTGGCGGGACGTTGGTGATTGAATCATACACCCACACATTTGTCTGCTGGTAATTATCAGGTCCCGAAGCGTTTATATATACCTGCGGCGAATGGAAGGAGTTCACATGCGCCGAGTTGGTGACCGCCACATTGTTCCCGTAATACCAGTTGTTGAAATTCGTGTACGGCAGCCAGTTGGTGGACATCATGTTGGTCGCGAAATAGACGAAGTTGGTGGCGTTGGGAATCGTCGTCCATTGGATCTTGACCATCATGTTGGTGATGCTGGCCATGAAATGCATCTCTGAAGGCACAAAGAACGGCGTCGGATCAAAGGCATTCGCCGTTCCGTCGCTGTCGGAATCAATCGTGGTGCTGTGCGCCAGGGCGCTATTGAACGTGTTGGTGCTGCCATCCGGATAGATGATGTTGGTGGAACTGTAATAACCGGCATAGGAATAAACCCAGCGCAGGCGGCCATTGTTCGCGCCATGCTGGCTCTGCACGTCAATCGCCTCTGCCACCGAGATGCCGTTCTCAAGCGCCTGGGCATAGTACACCATCATGCCGGGGTTGATCTGCAGCCATGGGAAATTATATTGATTGGTGTTGTTGCCAAAGGTGGCGCCGTCCTTCAATTGCAGCAAATCCACGTACAGCGCGTTGTTGGTGGTGGCGCCGCTAAAGGTGAAGGCCACCTTGCTGTTCGTGGCCAGCACGTCCAAAATCAGGTTGCCCAGCGCGAGGTTGTTCGTATAACCCGCGGTGGAAATCCCAAAGTCATGGCCGGCCAGCACGTTGAAGACATCCTTGTTGAAGGGCGCAATGTTGGTGAGGGTGGTGCCCAGCAGGTCGCCGAAGGGCGGCTTCCAAGGAATGTTAAACCCGCTGTCGAAGCTGCCCCCGCCGCTGTTGGCGCCCACGACCCAGATATTGCCGTTGGTCAGGCCTCCGTCCGTGATGTTGGTGGACAACAAGGTCAGCTTGCGCCCGGCTTGAATCATTTGATTGCTGATCAGCAGGCTGTCGGTGCCATTGCCCGGTTTGTTGGTGGCCATCAAGACCACATCACCGCCAGCCACAAGGTTGCCGTTGGTCAACACGGTCATGCCGGAATGGAGAATAAACGAACCGCTGCCGTTGGAAACCGTGCCGTCACTTTCAAAGTAAGTGGTCCAAATGGTCGCGCCTTGATCCGAAATCAGGCTATGGTTGTTGATTGAAGTATAATTTGTAAACGGCGGAATGTAGTCCATGCCGTTCATCAACGTGGCATTCCCGCCCCAAGTCAGATTGGAGGAGGCCGTGGCGGGCATGAACAAAGTCACAATCGTGTCGCCGATGGCCGAATTGGTGTTGAGCGCCGACACGGTGAAGGCGTGGTTCACCAGCGAACCCGCCTTGGCGAACTTGTTCGACTTGGTAACCGAGCTGTATTTGGTTCCCGCGCCCGCCGCGCCATTGATAGCCGCGATCAAGTTGCCCATGGAGGCATCGAAAAGCGCGGCCCACTGGACCTGGTTGGCCACGGTGTTCGTCAATGTGCGCACAAAGGTGTATTTGTTCGTGCCAATGATCACCTTGTCGCCGTTGACCGCGTTCGTGCCTATTTCCGAAAGGGTTCCGGTTGCCAAAACCGGCGGAACCGCTGGCACCACCAGGAACTGCGGCACGTTCGCATTGCCGATGTTGGCCGTTTCCAGCACGCGGATGGAACCATAATTGGTCACCCAAAGGAGGTTGGGCATCTGTTGCAGGCCGTTTCCCGAGTTGGCGTTGAAAGGAAGCGGATTCAGCCAGTTCAGTTCGCCATCCAGCGACGTGGCGCCATTGCCCACTTGATTCGTATTGAGCGTCAGAATTTTGGCGTCGCTGTATAATGAACCATAGACGTTCAGCGGGTCGCTGACATCCAATATGTTCGTTCCGTGCAAATAGAGGTTTTTGGTATAGGGCGGCGTGGTGGGCTGCAACGCACTGAAGACCAGCATGACCTTGTACTCATTGGTCACGTTGGGCGTGACGGTCGTATCCACTACAAACCAGTCGCTGCTCCAGGCGTCAATGGTGCCGCTCCAAGTGGGTATCGAGCCCATGAGCACATTGCTGAAGGTCAGACTGCCGTTGGTCACACCGAGAGAGATGTCCGAAAACGGCGCCGCAATGGCGGCTCCCGGGCTGCCATCAAACTGGTTTGTGCAATTTAAATTGAGATAATTCAGGCCCGACATGGTGGTGAACGCCAGGTTCAGCTCATTGCTGGCAGTGATCCAAATCTTGCCCGGCAGGTTGGTGATGGTGCCGTGTGGATTTCTAAACGAAACATTGGTACCCACGGTGGACGCGGCCAGGCTGCCAAAGAAACAGGCGTAGTTGTTGCTCATGAAACCATTCGGCAAGGGCGCAAAACTCTGCGAATTGGGAACAAAGGGGATCAACGGAGTCGGCGAAGTGGCAAACGAAAAATTCAATGGAACACCTTGGATTATCAAGTCATTGGTTGTGGCTCCCAAGGCATAATCGTCCGTAAGATAGAGATAGTTGTTGATGGTATTGCCGCTGGCTGCGTCAGTGTAGGAGGCCACCCACTCCACGTGCGCCGCTCCCGCCGCAAAAGCCAGATTGGTCTGAGTAACAAGCGGGTCATCAATATAGACATGGTACGGCACATTTGGGCTGTTGTTTTCCACGAACACATAACGGTTTATGAAATAATTGGCCGCGGGGCTTCGTTGATCATAATAGCATTGGGAATTGGTCAATATGAGAATTCCCGGGCCGACAGGCACAAATGAAGAACGGGCTGAGGTGGGAGTCAGATACGCACCCGGATTCCAGTCTCCATTGGTATCGGTGCCCACAGCACCCACACTGCTGAGGTTGACCGCACCAAGGGTCCCGAAAAAATTCAACTGTGGTTCCACGATGAACTGGCCCCCGGTCAAATCCACGTTCTTGCCGGTCATCCGGATGGTGCCATTGACACTGACTTCCACCGTTCCAGGATTGATGATGTTCGTGGCCGCCACCTCAGTATCGCCAAAGGCAGTCAATTCATAAGCTGTGATCCCGTTGCCGATCAGAAGCAAGAACACGGAAATGTTGCCATCCAGCGTTGAAACACCGTGGATGGTTCCCGGATTGTAAAAGGTATCCGCCCACTGATGGCTGTTCCCGTTGTACAGGTCAAAATTAAACCCCAGGCCATAATTCTGGCCAGGCAGGGTCAACAACCCGCTCAAGGTGGTGAACAGCGCTTCGGTATTAGCCTGCATGACACCCGTGTTGGTGTAGAACAACGTGTTCATCGTCTGATAATACGGCGTGGCCGGATTAAACGTGTTGTTGTGAATGATGAACGTGTTTTCATTGTCAAAGGCCAGGGCATCAATCTGGGGCGGCGGCGCGCCAGGAATCGTATAGATCAAAACGTCTTGATTTTGATAGAGCGGAATTGTGGCCCAAGACGAATGGACCAGGAAGACGGCCGCAAGTGCCAGCAACAATCTGCACTTCATAAAATTCCGGGCGTGGCAAAGTAAAGAGTTCATACCTGTCAGTTAATGATGATTGAAAGGTTCCACTGCACGGTTTTGCCGTTCTGGTCGGTCGCTATCAGCACAAAGTCATACGTGCCAGCGGCGGCCGGAGTGCCGGTCAGGAAGCCGTCAGACGTCACAACCAAACCAGGCGGCAATCCATAGAGTATGCCAATGCCAACCGGATAGCCGGTGGCCGACCAGGTAAACGGGGGTGAAAACGCACCGCCACTGGCGTGAAACTGAATGTTCAACGGCACGCCCACGCCGCCCATCAGCGGCCCGGCAGGCGTGCTGGTCAACCGGATCAGCAGCTGGTTCTCCAACTCCTGAATGCTGGTGCCATTCGGATAAACAATGGGGTCATTCGTGGTACCGTCATACGAGCCCCACTGTAGCCCCTGCATCTGGGTTGTCTCGTTGACTTCCGTCGGATTTATGAACGAAGCGGCATCAACAAACGGCCCGTTAAAAAAAGTGGGGCCTACTTTGTTGAAGGTGATCGTCGTGGGCGAATCAATCATTCCCGGACCCCGCAGGCCGCGAATGATCTGGGTGGAATTCCAATTGGGGGTCGATCTTACAACCGTCGGCAGGAATGGTATCGCTTGGGGGCCGGCCGCTATGTCCGCAGCGGCTATCAAAATATCCGGCGTATTTACCACCCGCACCAATTTCTGGACCTGCAACTGGGAATTGGTCATGGAAACCATCGTGTAATAATTTGTCAGCGGCGCATCGTAGGTTTGACCAAAAAGCGAATCAAAGTCCACGCGCTTAAACTGGATCCGCCCGATGCCCTGGTACAATTTGGGCGCACCGGCCAGCTCCGCGCAATTCACCGGGTGGATCACAAAAATATAGTTGGTGAAGTAGGTGATCTGGATCAGCGTGGCGGAGAATGAGCTCGAGTTGGTGGCGGTTACCACATTGGTGGCGGTGCTCGTCAAGAAATTGGTGGTGGTTGTGACATTGGTCAGGCCCGTGTAAAGAAAATCAATCGGGCAGACGTTGGTGTGGAACAGCGGCAGCACAAAAAAATCGCCCGAAGGGATGTTTTGAACAATTGTCTTGGTCGTGGTATTGGTCACGAGCGGAGACGGAAACGGCGCCCCGGGCTGCGGCTGCACGACGACGGTCTGCTGTTTTACCGTGGTGGTGGATTTCACCTTGTTGGGGACCACGTTGGCAAAGGTCGTCACATACTTCTGAAGCAGGAAGGGATGTGCATTGCTCACCGTCACCAGTGTCAGCGGCGGCGGGAAGGTGGTGCCGACGCCAGCGTTGGTGAAGTATTGCCTAAAGGTATAATTGGTGGCCAGGACAAAGTAATTCGAGGAACTGGCAATCACAATCCCGGGATAAGCCGCCTGTATGACCGCGGGGCTGTTCGTCATGGAAGCCGCAATGAGAGCCCCGTAATCGCCATAGCCATAGGTGCCGTCAAAGACATAAAACCCGAAGGGGTTGCCGGTAGGGGTGTTTGTCGGACTGGGAAGCAACGCCTGCACGTTGAAATTGGTGACCACGCTGAACAACAGGCTGGCCGCGGGAATGGGCTCAAGATTGATGTTATTGGTGCTGAAAAGATAGCGCAATCCCGCCACATCATCCCGCGTCAGGCCGGTGTAATATCCACCAATCTGCAATCCATAGATCGTGGGCAAATGCAGGGTCTCGGCGGTATTAAACTCGTCGCTGTTCCAATCCCCCAGGAACGTGTTGGCGGAGACCGGGCCGAACAACTGTCCCGCCGGATCGGTCAAATACGGCACCGTGGCGGCCAACAGGGAAGAGCCGCTGCAAACCTCGCTGATATAATAGCTCAACAATGCTCCGTTAACATAGGGCGAATACTGTACCTGCTGCAAGCTGGACGGCACCACGTCAAAATTTCTTTGAATCACCATGTACACCTCGCCAATTGGACATGGAAGGCCCGGCACGTCAAAGCGATCATGCAGGGTCCATGTATAGCGCGCCGAATCGGCCAGCCCCAGTTGTTCCACGAGCAAATGGAGCGTCATGGATTTGATGTCCGTCAAATACAATGCCTGCGCCGTGAAATTATATTCCTGCGAGCTCAACGGAAATTCCGAAAGGTTTCCGCTGTAACTATCCACGTTGTTCAAGCTGTTCAAGATTGCAAAGGCCCCGTCTATATTCGTGATGGCTTCCAGGCCAAAATAATCCTCCACAAAACTCGCATCGTAGGTGTAATAAAGCACGCGCGTGTTCCGGCGGTATTCCTCGCCCAAATTATGCGGTCCGCCAATGTCCTGAAGCCAGACCGGACCTCCAGGTATCGAGCCAAAATAACTGACGCCGCCTTCCGCGTAACCAATGGCAAATATCTGCCACGGCTCGCCGCCCGCATCCGGCGGCAAAGGCCCCAGCAAGGAAAATCCCCGCGCGGCCTGCCAGCCAGTCGCCAGCAGGACAATCCAGAAATAACGCTTGATGATTTGCAGCATACTAATTTTTTCAACGCAGGAGCTTGACGTGGTAGTAACTGGCCGTGCCGCCGCCCACGTTAATGGAATCGGTGGCGCCCGCGGCATACCGCGGCGAACCCAGATTGTTCCACGTTGTGAAATTGGTTGTGACCTGCACCTGATAAGTTGCGCCCGGCTGCGTGTTCCACGTGAGGAACATCCCTTGCGGCGTTTTGACCAGTTGCTGCTGCAGCCAGGTCGTGGGATCCAGCGGATTGCCCCCGCTCACGAACACCTGGTAAAGCGACAACCCGCCGGAGATCAAAGGCGCGTTCACGTTGGCCGGCCAACTGCTGAAGCTGAGGCCATAATAGTTCTCCATCCATTCAAACGGTATGCCATAGTAATTGGCCCCGCTCCAGGTCGTGCCACTGGCCGAAGGCGAGAGTGGCGAACGCCGGCCATCCGCCGTGACGTAGTCCACCTGAAATAAATGTGTGGTGCTCGCCTTCAGACCGTTGGCCCCCGTCATGATCCATGAATTGCTCGTCACCAGTCCGGTCGGCGAGCCCAGTCCGTCCACATAAACTTCGTAGTTCGTCACCGACAAACCCAGCACTGGTGCCCACGATACCACCAATTCCGGCAGATAGACATTGTTGCTGAGCACAAAAGGCACCCAGACGCACGGCGCGGACATGGGCTGCAAAATCGCGGACACACTGATATAGCGTTGCGCAAACAAATCATACCCATATGGCGAGCCGGTAAAACTGGTCCAGACCCCCAAAAATTGGCTTACGCCATCGGACGCCAATGTCGGTTGCATCTGGCTCCCCATGATCGTTGTGTTAACTTGAAATTCACCGCCCACCAGCGAACCGTTGTTATGAACAAATTGCGCGAATACGCCCTCCCGCGAACCATCCTGTCCAAGACTGGTCCAAGTCACCAAGTAATCAATCCCAATGCATTTGATGCGCGGAACATATTGATCGCCAAAGACATGGGTATTGACCAAGATCGCCGAGCCGCCAATCCCCCCGCTGTTGAATGGGCGCGCATGAATATCCCAGCCATTCGTCCGGTTCGAGATGTCCTTCTCATCCCACGCAACCATGAAACCTCCATCCGACGCCACGGCCACATCTGGATTGGCGCAGGCATTGGCGCCGAGATTCACGATAAACTCCGAAGTGGCTGGGGTTCCATTGGCGTTAAACAGCCTCGCATAAATGTCCACACTGGGAAACGGCAGGGATGATGATGAAAAAACTGTGGTATTGGACCCCCAATTCGGCGCCGCTGCGCGCTCCTGCTCCGAAACCCAGGCAACCACAAAACCGCCATTCTTGAGGGGTGACACCGCAGGCGTCCTTTGGTTGAACTTGGTGAACTGGTTTATCAGGAAATTGGTGCCGATTTTTGTACCGTTGGTGGCTAGAATCTGGCCATAAACATCCATCATGGAGTTGGTGCTGACCTGATTGAAGCTGGACCAAACCACGATTACATTTCCGTTGGTCAAGACGGCCAGCGCCGGATTGATCTGAAGATAATTGGTGAACGTGTTCACCGCTAGGTCGTTCGTAGTATAAAATGTGTTGCTGGCCGTCAGGAAACGGGCGAAAACATTCTGAAACCCCAGCTTGCCACCCTGCCAGACTATCGCCGCGCCGCCATTTTTTAGCAACGCAACCCGGGGATTTGACTGATCGTTTGCGCCCGTCGCATTCACACGAAATGTGCCTAGCGTGCCGGACAACGTCGCATCCAGCCGCCGTGCGCTGATCCCCCAGCCGCTGCCGTCGGTCGCATTGTCCTGCCACACCACGATGCCGTTGGTCGGCGAAATGGCGGCATCCGGAAATACTTGGTCTCCAATCAACGAACCGACGATGGGATATTCGGTGCCATTGGCGGAAAAATAATTGGTCGGTTGCCCGGAAACTGTGGATGTCACCCCCAAAACCACCGCCCAAACAAGGCACACGGCTACACTTTGGGCGCGGTCTGACAACAACTTCATGATGTGCGCAGATAATACACCATCTGGGGAGATTTGTCGAAAAAAACGTTCAAAAAAATTCATCCTGGCCGCTGCGGGAATTCCCGCACCGGCCACGTCGTTAAACCAGCTTTGCAAATTCATTTTCAAATCAACTCCGCCTGCTGCCCGGACGCTGCCCGCTCCAGGCTTTCAATCATTCCCTTGAATCCCCATCGCCGGAACAAATCACGCAATTGGTCCCGGTTTGCCGGTTTGATCGCCAGTTGCTGCGGCGCAAACTCGCAGGGCACTTCGTGCAACTGCACCAGCCTCAAATTTCGCATTACGGTCTCCGCCGACCCCTGCAGGGCGGCCCGCAATTTCTCCGATCTCACCTCGGCCAGCCGCGCAAACAGCGCGGTCACCGACCCAAATTCTTTCAACAACTCCGCGGCCGTTTTGGGACCCACGCCCGGCACTCCGGGAATGTTGTCCACCACATCGCCCATCAACGCCAGCCAGTCAGCCACCTGTTCCGGCTCCACCCCGGCCTTGGCCAGGACTTGTTCGCGCGACCATACCACCGCCGCTTTATCATTCGGGTTCCACAACCCGACCCGGCCCGATACCAACTGCATAAAATCCTTGTCAGAACTGGCAATCACCACGTTCCAACCGGCCGCCGCCGCGCGCCGCGCAACGCAGGCGATGTAGTCATCCGCCTCAATCCCGTCGGCACAAAAACTCGCCAGCCCGGCCGCCGCCAGATAATCCCCAATCTCGTCCAGTTGCGGCTGCAAATCCGCCGGCATTTCCGGGCGTTGCATCTTGTACCCCGGCAAGGCCGCCATGCGCTCGGCGCTCAAGCCGCCGTCCCAGACTACAATCAAATGGGCCGGCTCCAGCGCCGCCCGCATCTTTTCCAGCATCTTGACGAACCCATAAATGGCATTCGTGGGCCGGCCTTCCGGTCCGCGCAAGTTACGGATGGCGTGAAATGCCCGGTACGCATAGGCATGGCCATCAACAATCAGCAACCGGCTCACTGCACTCCCTGAATCGTTCCCGGCACCTCATAAGTTTTCACCGTGCCAACGGGCGAGACATTTTCCGCCGGCTGCACCGGAACCGTAGATTGCGCGAACGGCAGCTCTTCGTCTGTATGCACCCGCGTCCCCGCCGGATCCACAATGGTCGCGGTCACAAAAATCATCAGGTTGTTCTTCTTGGCCTGTTTGCTCGCACTTTGAAAAAGCCTGCCCAACAGCGGTACATCGCCGGCAATCGGGATCTTGTCCTTGGTGCTGTTCACTGACGAGGTAATCAGGCCGCCCAGCACCACGGTCTGGTTGTCCCAGACGTTCACCGTCGTGACCAGCTGCCGGACAGTAAACTTGGGCAGCACAATCGGCAACTGGACGACATTCAAATTGCCGGTCACCTGGGGCAACGCCAGTTGATCGTACCCGCCAAATTCCGTATCCGAGGGAATGAGCGCCAGATTGATGGTATAGCCGTCGGCCAACACGTAAGGCACCACGTCCAAAATGGGTCCGGTTTCCACCGTCTGCGTGATTGCGGTAATGGCTGCGGCGCCCGGTTGGAATACGTTATTGGCCTGCGCGTTGGCA
>Ga0207083_1044_pt1 | contig 23694 bp, 21 predicted proteins | sample Alteio_BWMinHeat_57_FD_153516 | JGI IMG/M metagenome (GOLD analysis project Ga0207083, IMG submission 153516) | Enriched cells from forest soil in Barre Woods Harvard Forest LTER site, Petersham, Massachusetts, United States -... | ecosystem: Environmental > Terrestrial > Soil > Temperate forest >... | reverse complement strand
TCTAGAAAAACGTCTTCAACTGTTTTTACAAAAATATGTGCGTATAAAAAGAGCAAACTTTCAATTGCAAACCAGCAAAACTCAAATCGCTAGCGAAAAGGAGCAATTATTAATAAAGCACAAAAATGCAGTCATACAGATTGAAAGTATGGTTACACGTCTTAAATCAATTGAGGGGTTACCATGAGTGAGGAAACAGTAGGAATTTCAATTGAAATTATGGACAAGATTTACCAAATAAAATGTCCAGAAGCAGAGATCAATTCCTTGCAACGTGCTGCACGCTATTTAGAGGAAAAAATGTGCGTCATGCGTCAAGCAGGAACATTAAGCGTAGAACGTATTGCTATTATTACAGCGCTGAACATCGTGCATCAATTATTAATGACGGAGCAACAAACAAACCATCATTTTCAATTCATTAATCAACGATTACAGGATTTACATTTAAAAATAGATCAATCAATCACTGAGAATGCACAAATGGAGCTGGAAACTGCAAACGCTGACTAAACAACAACTCCGTAAAACGTTATTAACTCTACGCGACACCATTTTACCTGTACAGTGTGATTCAGCAGCATGTTCAGCCGTGCAAATATTTCTGGATCACCCTTTGTTTGCCCAAAGCCAAAATATTGCTTGTTATGCAGCAAAAGGAAATGAATTTGATTGCACACCGTTTATTAAGGCGATTTGGACTGCTAAAAAAAATTGTTTTTTACCTGTGTTATTAAACAATCAAAGTCTCCACTTTGTCTCTTACCAAGCGGATGATTCTCTTCATTTGAATCGCTATCAAATATTAGAACCACGACATGGAAGAATAATTTCGTGTGCTGAATTAGATGTAGTATTTTTGCCGATGGTTGGTTTTGATTTGCAAGGAGGGAGATTAGGTATGGGGGGTGGTTATTATGATCGGACATTTTCTTTTTTAAATAGAGAAAAAATAAAAAAACCTTATTTAGTGGGATTAGCTTATGAGTGTCAATATACACCACATATTTCTATTGAAAATCATGATGTGCTTGTAAATGCTGTTTTGACGGAGAAGCAAATGTATACCTTTCACAGCAGAAATTGATCTTGCTATCATTTAATAGACACACCTGGTAAAAGTATAATTTTTAAATGGCTTAATTTCTTGTTCTGTGTTGTGCGAAAACTATTTTCTAAAATGGCCTGAAAGCTACTAGAATATGAGATTATTTTCGATTGCTCTGAGAAGGAAATCATCCCGCATTTTATAATCTACGGGATGATTTTTAGCATGTTGTTTTGGTTTTTTAACTCAGCTTATTAATAGCATCAGCCAATTGTTTTTCATCCACACCACCCGGAATGAAAATAACATTCGCTGAATTTCCTTTGATAAAAAAGACAGGAGTCCACATTAATCTTAATTTTTTAGCTAATTCCATATTGGATTTGACTTGATTGTCTACGGAAGTCCCCTTCATGTCCGTTTTTAGCTGATCGACATTTAAACCAGATGATTTAGCTAGCTCATATACAACGTCTTCTGTCAGTGGTTCTACTTTAGAAGTCATTAATGCTTTATGAAATTCTGAGAATTTTCCTTGCTTTTGTGCAGCTAATGCAGCGCGTGCAGAAAAATCAGACATAGGGCCGCGAATAGGGAATTCTTTGTAAATGACTTTTAATTGAGGATTGGTTTTCATTAAACTTTCAACAATTGGCACCATATCAATGCAATGAGGACATTGATAATCAAAAAATTCGACTAAAGTGACTTTACCTTGAGGATTACCTCCAGTGGGATCTGTTGTTTGATTAAATAATTTGTCTGCATATTTGGGCGCTTCTTTTTGGATATCTTCAAAGGATTTCTGAGTTTGTTCCATTTGTTTTTGTTGGTAAGATTGCAATGATTGTACGACTACTTCAGGATTATTAATGATGTAATCATGAATTTGTTTATCTTGCACTGAGCTATTGGATGTTTGTGCACTGGCTATTGTACTAGAAATAAATAAACTGGCCATTGCCATACCAATTATATGTTTAGCTTTCATCGTATTCCTCCATTGATTATAAAATGATGACTCACATTAATGGAGGTATAGTGTGATGTCAAGATAAGCTGTTTTTCTATTGATGCGATTCTTAAGATAGAGTTGTTTTGCTTTTTTTAAGGGCGTGGAAAAAATTAGCCTATTAACGGTTCACCGATTCTAATAATTGTTCAATGACGTCTGTTCGGGTTTGCTTAATTTTTTCTCCAATTTCTTTTCCCTTGAGTTTTTTGGATATATTTTCAACTGTAATATTGGCAGCAGCTTGAAAAACATTATATAACCAAAGGGATGTGGAATAAGGCGAACAAATTTCAGAAGCGGTTAAAAATTCTTTAAACCGTATAGGACGTCGAAAGGCATCTAAATAAATGAGTAATTGCAAAAGTTCTTCTGCAGTTAATTCCTTTGCCTTTTGATAATCAGGTAAATACTGTGAAACTAAAAGAGCTAATTCACGATGTTGGTTTGGTATACGGTAGTGATCACAAAAAATATTAATTTTTTCCTTGCTAAGGGCGTGTAATAAAATAGCCAAATGAACTTGACTATTAGTTGGTAAATGAATATCTTGTTTTAAAGCCAAGATCCCTGGATTATGAATAGAAAGTTGTGGAAACAGAATGTTGAGTGCACCACATTTTTCTAATACAGAAAAAAATTGAAAAGGATATTTTTCAATAAGCGCCCGTTCTAATTCTTTCCAAACACGTTCAGGAACTAACGCATCGATTTCGCCTGCTGTAACCATTTTTTGCATTAGAGTAATCGTTTCTTCAGCCACTGGAAAACCAAAACGAGCAGCAAAACGCCCCACGCGTAAAATTCTAACAGGATCTTCTGTAAAAGCCGAAGAAACATGCCGGAGGATCTTTTTTGCTAAATCGTCTTGTCCGTGATAGGGGTCAATGATTTCCCCTTCAGGCGTTTGCGCAATAGCATTAATGGTTAAATCCCGGCGTAATAAGTCTTCTTCTAAGGTGACGGTAGGAGATGTATCAAATGTAAAACCGGTATAACCTCGGCCAGTTTTACGTTCAATACGCGCTAAGGCATATTCTTCATACGTTTCTGGATGAAGAAAAACAGGAAAATCTTTTCCTACTTGGCGAAAACCTTGGTTTAGCATATCCTGAACAGTTGCTCCAGTGACAACCCAATCCTTTTCTTTGATGGGGATGCCTAATAACTGGTCACGAACAGCGCCGCCTACTAAATATATCTTCATTTTTAAATGGCTATCATGAATTGTTGATAACACAGTGTAATGGTTGATAAATGAAAAATAAATTCAATAAACAAGATAAACATAAAAATTATTCGAAACCTGTTTTAAAACGAGATGGGACAGAGCGCGAGGGAACAATTGTTGCACACTTTGGTGCGGTTGTTGAATTAGAGGATAAAGCGGGTCATCTTTTTCGTTGTCATTTACGTAAAAATCAAGATCCAATCATTACCGGGGATTATGTTTTATGGCGTTTAGAGAAAGATAATACTGGAATAGTGTTGGGTCATCTACCACGCAAATCATTGCTGATACGCGAAGAAGACCGTCATAGAAATAAATTGATCGCAGCAAATGTGGATAATATTATTATTGTCTTAGCGCCTGGGCCATCCTTTTCAGAGCATCTCTTAGATTGTTATCTAGTTGCCGCAGAAGTCAGAAAAATACAACCCATTATTTTGTTGAATAAAATGGACTTGTTAGATGAATCGAATTTAGCAGAAATGAAAAGACGTTTCACACTTTATGTGGAAATGGGCTACAAAGTCATTTATTCCAGTATTTTTATGCAAGATGGCTTAATAGAATTGAATCATGTATTAAAAGATACCGTATCTGTTTTAGTCGGGCCATCCGGTGTGGGGAAGTCATCCATTATTGCAAAACTAACAGGCTTTAATGATATCAAAATAGGTGAAGTGTCTTCTAATAATCAAGGTAAACATACGACAACAATGACTCGTCTTTATTATCTTTCACAAGGAGGAGCCCTAATTGATTCGCCAGGAGTGCGTGAATTCGCATTATGGAATATGCCACCTGAAGATATTTTTAAGGGATTTATCGACTTTCAAGCTTTTCGTGGTTTATGTAAATTTCGTAATTGCCAACATGAAACAGAACCTGGTTGCGCATTGCAGAGAGCCATTTCTGAAAATAAAATTAGTTCTCAACGGTGGAAGAGTTATTTAGAAATGATTGCGGGGAAAAGATAAAATCGCATATGGCGATAAAAAGTATAGTATCCCATAATCCTAAACTAACATGATTAGGGATTAATCACCCGCCAACCATGAAACACCTATCCATATCAGCAGGGTGTTAAAACGTAAGTAACTGCAACATTTTTATACCGTTATGATATTGTTTTTATTCATATTTAATCAATAAATCATCAAAAAGTATATTTTAATATAAAATTTATCCTATCCTATTGCTATACTCAAAGAAGATCTAATTGCCTCAGAGATAAAACAATGCCAAATCAAACAGGAACACAAGACTACGATCCACGTGAATTGCCTCTTTATTATGCAATTTCACCAGAAATTAATAGTCAAGTATTTGAAAATGTAGCATTTGATAAAGAATCAAAAGCATTACTTGAAAAAGGCAAAGAATTTGTAAATAAAACGGGTAAAACACAACGTTATGCTGTTGTAGGTTGGGCCCTAAAAGATAAATTTATAGGCGAACAAAAAAAGCCCACACTATATCTTCGAATATTACCAGGGTTTGGACCTCCTCAACCTTCCGCTGATGAAATAAAAGAAGCTGAAAGTTTTTATGGGGAAAACAATATTGTTATAGCCAAAAATACAGCTGTTTCAGGTCAAGTACATACAGAATTGATAGATAAAGCCCAACATGAAGATGTTGTTTTGAAAGAAAAATATAAAGTTATTACTGGATTTTCATTTACTCTTCTACAAGATCACTCATTATTATTTACAAATCGATCTATGCAAAATTTTCGTTCATTTCAAGCGAATGATTTAGCCTTGGCTTGTTTCGAATTCTCTTCAAATCAAACCATAGAAGAATATAGACAAGATAAATATACTCTATCTTATCATCTTACCCGATCTATTCCTGATTCTGTATTTACAACAGTAGCCGATAAAGTGTGTGGTACATTCGGTCTATATGGCCATGTTAGACCCGATGAATGTATCAACATATCCTTTGAAAAGGAATGGCAAGAAATAATGGACATAAAAGATCCTGATAAACAAAAAGCAGAAATTAGCGCAATGATTATGAGAAATATTTATATTAATTCTTCTCTAGATAAAAAGAGTCCACTTTATGCAGCATCTGCTCAGCGGATCAATCACTTATTAGAAATATCGTACAAATATAATATTCCTTTACAACTTAATACTATCCCCGACAATTTAAAAGCCGAAACAAATGGTGCAACGGCTCTTATGATGGCTGTCAATGAAGGAAATATAAACGCAGTTAAAGTTCTTATTGAAGCCATTAAAAACGAAGTAATACAAAATACAAGAACTCATATAGATTTAACAAAACCAGAATACAAAGAAGATAAAATTCAAGAATTAATAAAGGAAAATATTAAAAAATGTTTTGATTTAAAAGATAATGATGGCAATACAGCATTACTTACTGCATTTCATTCGGGACATGTCGAAATAATAGATTTGCTTGAAGAACATGGTGCTACTTTCAATATTAATATTGAAAGAGCATTACTTATCGCATTAGATGAAAAAGAAAAAGAATTTCTCGATCCCAAAAAAATAGATGATCGAATCAAATGGGTGTTTTTAAAAGCGATAGATTTAAATAAAATGAATGAATCCCCCGGTAGGGATTTTTATTTAAAGCCCCTTATTCAATTAAAACCCGAATTGAAATATGAAATAATCGGTAAAATACTTGCTAAAAATCCGGATGATAATGAACTTATTGCAATCATTAAAAAAGATTTTTTATTGCACTTAAATTTAAATGAATTAGATTCATTAAGAAAATTAAAAGAATCTTTGCCACAAGAGATATTCAAGACAATTTTTAATGAAAATGAAGAGGCATTTAAAAATGCATTCATAAATGCAGAAAGAAAAAATGATACAGAATATTCAGCATGGTTAATCAACCAAGCGATAGAACAAAAGGGTAATAAATATACGGATGATCAGATAAAAATACTTCAAACAATATCTAACATTCAAAATGATTATACTATGTTGAGAAAAGAATCTACGTTTTTTTTAGCGGATCATCCTATTTTGGGGACAAAGATGGATGATATTATATTAAAAACAATGTATAAAGCATCTGTATCCGATATACATGAATTTAGTCAATTATTGTTTAAGTTATCAGATAAGACAATTTATCCTGAGCCAAATTTTAAAAGATTGATTGATCAGCTTTTATTAATGACAGTAAAAGATAATAACTCTCAAGCGATGGAACTTTTATTGCATTTTGGAGCAGATAGAAACATACAGGATGAAAAAAAACAAACACCTGTAATGATTTCCATAAAAAATAAAAATATTGTCTCACAAAAATTATTGTTATGTTTTTCAACAGATGAATCGAGACCATTAAGTACTTTAAATATTGACATTCCTAAGGCATTTTACGAATTAAAACCCTATAAAATGTTTAAGATAGGTACTGTAGAAATGCAAAATTTATATGAAAATAACGCATCTAGTCCTCAATTAAAATCTATCATCACTATCTTATCAGAAGTAACAAATGATTTTAAAGTATTGAGCACTCATTTTGGATCGATTCTTAAGGATGGAATGAAAGAAAATAAAGAATTAAATATCGAAAAGACAAAAAAAGAAGAAATAGAAAAAAATCTACATCAATTTTATATTGAGCAAAAAAATGATATGAAAAAACAAATTGAAACGTTAAAAAATGTAATCATTAAAGAAAAACCGTCTGAGAATTACAAAGAACGGCTCGTTATGGACTATAAAAATATCTTGGACAACGCAATAAAAAATAAATCTAGCTGGATAAATGTATTAAATGAAGGCATGGAAAAAATAGTTAAAATAAATAATTCTGATCTAGATAAATCTTTGGACATAATTGAAAAGATTATAAATGATATGGAAAAAAAGACTTCTCCTATTCTTAAAATGCATAGTAAGTCATTGCCTGAATTAAAAAAAATGGTAAAGGAGAACAAAATAAACATATTAAACAACGCATTGAAGTGGAAATCCTATAGAGAAAATGTTGAGATCAATAAAAATCAAATAGAAGCTCTTAATAAAAAAATGACAGAAATCTCTAAACTATTATCTCAGCCAGAACATAAAGATGAAAAACGAATGGCTGATAAAAATAGGATTAATGCAAACATATCAACAACATTATCTGATCATCACAGCACGTTATTTACAAGAAATTTAGATTCCACATCAAATGTATCTAATGAATATGCCCCCCGCACCAACAGAGCTGGATCTAAATAAATCATGCATTATTTCATCTATACCCGTAGCGTCTTGGTTTTAGGTGTTGCAGCGTTCAATTAACAAGAGATTTAAACTTTTTTACTTCGAAAAAGACGTCGGAATAGCCAGCTATTTCAAGTCTTTTTCGAAGTAAAAAGTTTACTCGAACTATACTGTTTTTTTAGTTAGTTCGAGTAGTTCATTTTTGCTAGGGATGTCTAGGTTGTATGTTATATTTTTCTTTCTTTGTTTTCTTTGTAGCGTCTTTAGAATGCTTGGGCGTTTTGTCAAATAGTTTTTTTTGAATAATAATATTTTGTTTTTTTATTTCTTTTTCCTTTTCTTTACGCTCGCTTTCTGTTGCTGCCATTGAGCGTAAAACAGTTTGGGGGTCTTCGCTGAATAAAGCAAGGGCTAATGAAAGTGTTGTTCCAGCCATTTAAATTCTCCTTAAATAAAAAACGGTTTATCCTAGCACGAAGAATATAAAATACAATTAAATGTTTGTTATAGCTCTTCAGATAATTATCTGAAGAGCTATAGAAGATCTCAGCAATGAAGATGCATATCAAATGTGATGCTATTTGTGACCTATCTCATGTTGCCTAGTATGCATTGCACATTGTGTTCAAGATGTTTTTTGTTCAGTGTGCCTAATATAATACTGGTCACTCCCTTTTCTTTAAGAATAAAATCAATTGCTGTTTGGATAGGATCATTTCCTGTTATTTTTTGTAAATGACCACTGGCAAATGCTTTTTTAATAAATATCCCAGCATTTTTTTGATAAGCATAATCGATGACAGGTTTTTCTTCATGATTAACAGGATTGAAGGTGATCATGACGGCATCAGCACCATGATCGATGGCCAATAATCCGCCTTCAATGGTTTTTGTTGACATGCCGTAGGCACGAATGAGGCCTTCTTTTTTTAAATTTTTTAAGGTATCTAGAGCGCTGTTTTCTAGGATAATTTTTTTATCTTCACCATTGGAATGAATTAAAAAGATATCAATAAAATCAGTTTGTAAGCGTTTTAAACTTCTTTCGATGCTGTTGCGAATTGCCGTTGAAGAAAAATCATAATAAGATTCACCATTAATAAATTCTTCACCTGCTTTAGATGAAATAACCCACTGGTGTCGCTGATTTTTTAATAACTTTCCTAAACGTTCTTCGCTCAGGCCGTAGGCTGGAGCGGTATCTAATAAATTAATACCTAATTCTTTTGCATATCCCAATAATTCAGTAATAGCATTATCAGAAGGTAATTCAAAGGAAGAGGGATAATGCATTTTTTGGTTGCGACCCAATTTAGCTGTGCCTAATCCTGCTTGAGATACTTTAATATCGGTTGTGCCTAGTAAAATATGTTTCATGAATAGTCCTTATTTAAATTTATGATGGCTGTAAATCATCGACTGATCTTGATTCACTGATTACACCATACATGCTGAATTCGTTAATCAATTAAAAACATCACGCTAAGGAACGTGCACGATAACTCGAGTATATAGGAATTTCCATTTTTTAACGGTTCAATTGAGCGAAGATTAGCATAAGCCCGCGCATAGCGCGTTATATTTTACAATTTTATCCTTGTCAGTGGAGTTGGCTAACATATAAAGTGCAAAATGTTCGGGTTATTTCGTGCACGTTTCTAGTGAATGATCAACAAGCCTCGGGTTAAATAGAACTTTCCACTAGTGGAGGTTCTGTTGTTATAGGTTCTAGTATTTGATCCCAAATAGGTTTTGCTAACGCAGGTATCGGCCAAGCGCGTAATTCCCGGGTATCTGTCATTTGCGATGTCATGTTGGCTGCTGATAAATGCTGTATGATTTCTTTTGCAAGTTGTGGAGCGAGTGCCATTTTCGTCGGCCATGCAATTAACATATTTTGAATTTCTTTGACATAACACGAGGATGGACGGGTGCCGCCAGGAGATGCATTTTCAGCTCGATCAACATAAAAAGAATTGAATTCAGCATCACTAAAATCGATCCAAGGAAATAAAAGTTTCAATTCTTTTTTGGCAAATTGAATTTGAGCTTCTGGATTGCGCGTCATGCCTTCTTCTGCTATTTGTCCGCCTAGGTACCAAACTGTTTTTCCATCGTGTGCTTTGTGGGTTGTAATGGTAATGCGTGGTGTTTCTCCTAGGCCCAAGCAATGTCCGTATAAAGGTAATAAGTGAGGATGTTTGACCAAGATCATATGAAGCGGACGACGTTGCATTTTAATAGGCAGGCGTTTTAATTTTTTTAAAATCATTTCATTGCCGGTGCCACCAGTGAAAATATATTTTTGTGCCCGTACTTCGAGAGGAGGTAAAGGCTCTGCTTTGATCGTGAAACTGGTTAAGCGATCATTTTCATCTAATTGTATTTGTTCTGGGTCTAGCAAATCAATTTTGAAAATAACATCTTGGTGTGGTTTCATTAATTCACGTAATAGGGCAGGTACATCGATTATCATTTCATCCAATGAATAAACATGGCCTTGAAATTGTGGATGTTTAAAAATCTCAGGATAGGATTCTTTGCTTAAAGATGCCATATGACTTTTTAGAGCAAGACCTGCAAAAAAAGCAGTGAGTTTTGAAGTCAATGTTCCTGTGGACCATAAATATTGTTGCTTAGATAAAATGGGAACGTTTGATAAATTAATTTCACCAAATCCGTCTAAGCATTGCTTCCAGATCAAAGGCATATTAGCAATCGCATGAGAAGAAGCCGTTAAAGAACCCTGTAATGAATACTTTACCCCACCATGTAAAATGCCTTGTGCTTTATTGGTTTGCCCACCCCCCAGTGTGCCAGACTCAAGTAAAATGACTGAATATCCTTGTTGTCTTAACCGATTTAATAACCATAAACCTGCTATACCGCCACCGATTATAACAATATCGGTTTCTACGCTATTTTTCATTCATTCCTCTTTAAATTCATGATGTTAATCCATAGAAAGGTTGCTTCATGTAAGATTTACTTGCACAAAAGGCAAGATTATACATGAAATGAGGGGCTGAGGACATGGTTGATGTTTTAAACCGCTATGACTGAAATAAAATCTTGCTTGGCATAGTTCAATATTTTCTTATCGTGTGTTAATAGAGTTAAGCCGTGAACTCTTGCGGTAGCAACAATTAAACGATCTGCAGGGTCGCCTTGAAATGTATGGTTACTAGGCAAGGAACAGCTTTCTACAGCAATCTCGGGGGTTAACTCTTTTAAGTTAATTCCAGGTAAAGAAAGCATTTGATTAAGCCATGTTAATAGGGGTTTTTCTAATACAATCCTCTGTTTCATAACTAACATGCTCACTTCCCACGTTGAAATCGCCGCAATATTTACGCAGCTATTTTGCGCAGCATGATTAATTATTTTTTTACACTTGTTATCCAGTTGAGAATGCCCCTCCAGCAACCATATTAAAACATGCGTATCTAACAGTAGTTCTTTCATTGCTCTGCATCCCATTCTTCATCAATAGGAGAGATAATGTCTCCTTTGATTTTTATCGTTCCCTTTAATGCACCAAATAAATCAATGGGTTTTTTTTCTTCCATGGGGACTAATTTTGCGATAGGAACCCCATGTTTAGTAATAATAAAAGAAGCATGTTTAGTTTTAACATACTCCATTAATTTCAAGCATTCAGCTTTAAATTGTCCTGCCGCAATTTTATGTTCCACGCGACTTCTCCAAAAAATATATCTATGGTCATGTAACCATGGTAATAAACTTTTTCAGGTAAGTCTAGGGTTTGTGGCAAACTCATTATAAATAGCCCTTATATAGATCGACGGCTTGTTTTTAATACTAAATAAAAAATCCCTAACGATAAGATAGCAATGACCCCAAAATCTATTCCAAAAGGAATCCATGCCATACCAGCCCCAAATGTTCCTAAATAAGAAATCAATGTCATTAAAATAAAATAAGGTGCTACCCAAATAACCGCAAGCCAATCTTTTTTTGGAACAAGTGATTTATGACGGATGCAATAAATTACATAAAATAAAACACCGATGCTTAATGCAATCATTATTTTTAAAACGGTCTGCCAACCCGTCCAAAAAATTAATAAATTACAAATATAAAAAGCAATTAACGCAATCGTTTTTCCAAAAGGCAAAAAGAACGGTCGATGAATATCAGGTTGTGATTGACGTAAACCCACTAACGCAATTGGACCAATCACGTAGGAAACGATAAAGCAAGAGATGACAAAGCCAACGAGTTGTTGCCATCCCGGAAAAGGTAAAAATAACAATAACCCTATACAGAAATTTAATAAAATATAACGCGAAGGAATACCATTCTTAGTTATTTTGGCCAAGGCGTCTGGTAAAAAACCAATTTGGCTTAAGCCATATCCTATGCGTGCAGTAGACGCAGTAAAGATAAAACCGGTACCAAAAGGTGAAATGATGGCATCAGCATAAATAATCATGACAAACCATCCTAACCCTAATGTCATCATAAGACCGCTGAAAGGGCCTGTATCTCCAGAAAAATGCAAGTGACTCCAGCCCGCAGCGAAACTAGAAGGGGTCAATGCACCAATGAATGCTATTTGTAATAATGTATATAACAAAATACAAAACAGCATAGAGCCAATCAAAGCAAATGGGATGCTCCGTTGAGGATTTTTTGTTTCTCCTGCTAATTGCAGTACGGTGTTTGAGCCAATAAAGGCATAAATAACTCCGCCCAAAGGAAGGGCTGCAAAAACGCCATGCCAGCCAAAAGGAGCAAATCCGCCGGTTGATTCATTATGAAAATTAGTGCTATGAAAGCTCATGCTTATTAATACAATGATTGTTAAAATGGGAACGATTAATTTAATGGTCGTGATTAAGTTATTTGAACGACTAAAAAATTGAGCGCCAAAATAATTTAATATGCACATTAAAAACATGATTGCTGCAGCAGTTAACATGCCAATATGGGTCAGTATGTGAGAGCCTTCTTTACTAATCATTAATCCTGGAATGTAGTTAGCAACATATTGTAGTAATCCCATGGTTTCAACCGGCGCTACGCTAACACTAGAGATCCATACCATCCAGCCAATTAGAAAGCTGACTAGGGATCCATGACTGACTTGTGCGTATTGAATCATTCCTCCTGCCACAGGAAAAGCAGTGCCTAATTCTGCAAACGTTAATGCAATGACAATCATTAAAATGCCACCAATGATCCATGATAGAGCTGCGGCAGGCCCTGCTATTTGTGCGGCATAAAGTGGTCCAAATAACCATCCTGATCCAATGACACTGCCAATGCCTGCTAATAATAATCCCATGGGGGTGATGGTGCGTAGAAAATTCATAAGTTACTTCCTCAATATATTTTTACAAGGCGATTGTTAATTCGGAGATTAACTAAGTTTTATCTGGAAATAGTTTTGTAAGTTGTTATTCGTGTACCTGTCCTAGTGATACAAAACAATGCACTAAGACAGGTAACTAAGGCGAATGGATAAAAAAATTATGGTAGAAATACCAAACAATAGTTCACTTTGCAGAAAATCCTGCTTGGCGAAAGCTTTGTGTTGATATGCATTCATGTATATGTCTCTGAATAAGTCATTCGAACGTAACATATATGTGCATGTTTTGTCAACTTATCGCGCAGCGACCTGTAGGCGACCTTTTTAAATGATTTATGCAAAAAATTATGACTTAATCATGGATTTTCATTCAGGGGATTAGGGCAACCTTCTTTGCTTTTTTTCATTTTGGGATTAATAAATCTATTAATCCTCGAACTAGATTATTTGAATGCTTGAATTCCAGTTTGTGCATGCCCTAGTATTAATGCATGAATATCTGCTGTCCCTTCATAGGTTTTTACAGATTCTAAATTTAACATATGACGAATAACATTAAATTCTTCCATGATGCCATTTCCACCTAACATGTCACGTGCTTCACGCGCTGTGTCGAGTGCAATTAAGGTAGAATTTCGTTTAACAAGAGAAATTAAGGGGGTGGGTGCACGGCCTTCGTCTTTTAAACGGCCGACGCGTAAGCAGCCTTGTAAGCCTAAGTTAATATCCGTTTGCATTTTTGCTAATTTTATTTGAATGAGTTGATTGGCCGCTAAAGACTTGCCGAATTGTTTGCGATCTAGTGTGTATTGACGTGCAGTATGCCAACAATATTCAGCGGCACCTAATGCACCCCAGGAAATACCATAGCGAGCATTGTCCAAACAACCTAGAGGGCCTGACAAACCTTCTGCATGTGGTAATTCATTGTCCTTGGGAACAAAAACATTTTCCATAAGGATTTCACCTGTAACAGACGCACGTAAACTCATTTTTCCATGCATAATAGGAGCGGATAATCCCGGCATATTTTTTTCTAAAATAAAACCACGGATACGCCCGGCATCATTCTTCGCCCAAACAATAAAAACATCTGCAATGGGCGAATTAGTGATCCACATTTTGCTGCCTTTTAAAATAAAGCCACCATTGGTCGTTTTTGCGCGTGTTTCCATGCTAGCTGGATCAGAACCATGGTTTGGTTCTGTTAAACCAAAACAGCCAACCCATTCGCCTGTGGCCATGAGCGGTAAAAATGTTTGTTTTTGTTCTTCAGATCCATAAGCGTAAATAGCATGCATGGCCAAACTAGATTGAACACTCATAGCAGATCGATAACCGGAATCAACGCGTTCAATTTCACGAATGGCCAGGCCATATGAAACATAATTTATTCCAGCGCAACCATAACCTTGAATCGTGGCGCCTAAAAAGCCTGCTGCCCCCATTTCATTCAGTATGTCTCGATCAAATTGTTCATTATGAAAAGCATCGTGAATGCGTGGTTGTAATTTGGATTGAGCATAATCGTAAGCTGCATCTCGGATCATGCGTTCTTCTTCAGTTAATTGTTCGTTAAATAAAAAGGGATCATCCCAGTGAAAAGAGGGTTGTGAAGTCGACATACTTTTCCTTTTGTTATTCCATTTGATGCGGCGAAGTATATCAAAACTAAATTTCTCTGCCCAGTCGGCATAGTGCGTAAGCTTTCATTCTATCCTAGACTCAGCATATTAAAGTCGTTGCAGTAGGATTCTACTGCCGAATATAATTTTAAGAGCCTTTGAGCAGGCTCTAAGGAAATGTTTGCTTTCGAACCCAATTTATCAAACCGCCATCGAATAACACGTCAATTTGACGTTTTGATAATTTATGATTTAACAACATTGAAATGTTTTTATTTGAGATAAAGGCTGTTACCTCAGACTCTTTTCGGATGGTCTGATGAATATCTTTCATAACAATCAAATCGTTTTGATCGATTTTATTATAGTCTTCTGGATTCACAAACGTAAGCGGTAAGATGCCAAAATTGACTAGGTTTTGCCAATGAATGCGCGCAAAACTTTTGGCAATCACAATTTGTAGTCCTAAGTAACGCGGTGCTAATGCAGCATGTTCCCGGCTGGATCCTTGACCATAATTATCTCCTGCAATAATCGCATGACCGTTGTCATGTTTTTCTTGGGCCCGTTTGTGGTAGGTTTCATCTAGTACATCAAAAGCAAATTCACTGATTTTGGGAATATTACTACGGTAAGGTAGTACTCGTGCGCCGGCCGGAAGAATTTCATCTGTTGAAATATTGTTACCTACTTTTAACATGACAGGTAATTTCACATCGTTGGGGATGGGAGTAAGTGATGGAATGGAGGCAATATTAGGGCCTTTAATAAGGGTTACTTTTTTTGCTTTTTCTTCAGTGAGAGGAGGTAGCAACATTGCTTTATTGATAATACGTTTACGTGGCAATTTAACCTTAGGATAAGGCATATTGAGTGTGCGTGGATCGGTGATTGTTCCTTTTAAAGCAGAAGCAGTTGCGGTCTCCGGGCTGCAAAGAAAGACATGATCTTCTAATGTGCCTGAGCGGCCAGGAAAATTACGTGGTACCGTTCTTAAGCTATTGGTTTTTGTCGCGGGAGCTTGTCCCATTCCAATGCAACCATTACAACCTGCTTGATGAATGCGTGCCCCACTATGAATTAAATCAGCGAGCAAACCATCGCGCGCTAATTCTTCTAATTGATTACGTGATGCGGGATTAATATCGAAAGAAACGGTTTGGCAGGCTCTCTGCCCTTTCATCATTAATGCAGAAATAGCAAAATCACGATAGCCGGGATTGGCAGAAGAACCAATATAGGCCTGTGATAAGGATTGGCCGGATACATCCCGGACAGGAACGACTTTGCCAGGGCTAGAAGGCAATGCAATTAAAGGTTCTAAGGTGGCTAAATCAATTTCATCATGTAAATCGTAGGTTGCACCTTTATCAGCAACGATTTCTTGCCAATCATGTTCACGTTCTTGTGATTGTAAAAAACGGAACGTTTCTTTATCGGAAGGAAAAACAGTTGCTGTTGCTCCTAATTCTGCCCCCATATTCGCGATAACGTGTCTATCCATTGCAGTTAAATGTTTTATGCCAGGACCATAATATTCTAATATACAATCTACCCCGCCTTTGACGTCGTGACGACGTAGCATTTCTAAAATAATATCTTTTGCGCTGACCCAGTCGGGTAATTTGCCCTTCAGTTTAATTCCAAAAATACGTGGCATTTTAATATTAAGAGGATGTCCTGCCATTGCCATGGCGACTTCCAGTCCTCCCATGCCAATGGCTAGCATACCTAAACAACCGGCGGCACATGTATGGCTGTCAGAGCCTGCTAATGTTTTGCCTGGTTTGCCGAATGTTTCCATGTGTACAGGGTGGCTAACGCCGTTTCCAGGCCGGCTAAACCAAACACCGAATCGTTCAGCGGCGCTTTGTAAAAAAAGATGATCATCGGCATTTTTATAATCTTCTTGAATGAGATTGTGATCTACGTATTGAGCGGAAATCTCTGTTTTAACCCGATCAAGACCCATGGCTTCCAATTCTAGCATCACTAATGTACCGGTTGCGTCTTGGCATAATGTTTGGTCTATTTTTAAAGCGATTTCTTTGCCAGGGATCATTTCGCCTTCTAAAAGATGGGATTGGATAAGTTTTTGTGCGACCGTCATGGCCATAGGGAGAGCTCCTTTGAGTGTTTCTTAGGGATATTTTATCATTGATTCTGGATTATAGCGGAATGTTGTCTAGTTAGAAGTCGCTGGCTATTGCAAACAAATGGATTTATGATATCATAATTTGATATCATATAAGAAATAGATAATGAACAAAACACATCAAAAAATACTGGAAGCCATCTTTTGAAAACCAGTCTCTGCCAACCTTGAATGGCGACGCATTGAGTCGTTATTCACGGCGGTAGGTGCTAAAATTGGGGTATCACCATGAACAAAATGAGTTATAAGGGCTATGCAGCACGCATAGAATATAGTGATGAAGATGATTGCTTTGTGGGTCATATAGTGGGAATCAATGACGTAGTTGGTTTTCATGGGGATTCTGTATCCGAATTGCATGCGGCTTTCGAAGAAGCAGTGGATGATTATCTTGAAACTTGCAAAAAAGCAGGAAAATTGCCTCAGAAGCCTTACTCCGGTCATATTATGCTACGTGTTCCACCGGAACTTCATGCTAAAGCTGCAATGCTGGCTGAAGCACATGGAAAAAGTTTAAATTCATGGGTAACGGAATTGCTCTCTGGTGCGGATTAATTTTAATTATGAGTTTTTTTACAGTACATGAAAGCTTATACTCAAATTAATTGCGAATCTCGGCACTGGATATATGAGAGAAATCAAAAAATGTGGTTCCGTAAATCTTATGTGGACGGTCGTTCAATTGGAACATAGAAAAGAATATACCAATAGTTTAGGGCATGCTCATACAGAAATGGACATTCATTTATTTCTGAAATTTATTCTAGAAGAAATGAAGCGAAGTAAAAAAATTTGGAATCGACCCACGACAAGAGGTTAAAAAATGAAATTACGCCCCTCAAAAGTGAGTATAACGATAAAACGAAGTATTTGTGATATTTGGCTGCAAGTGCACAAAGATGCAAGGACATGTTTTTCATACCTGATATTTTCATTGTGCGTTGCTGTAACAACTAGCGTAGCTAGTCCAACGATTCCCCAGACAGCTGCCCCGCCTGTAACGCCAATCATTGGAAACGAAACAGATCCCATCCCTTCATCAGAAGAACGGATATGGAATCTACAAGATGCCGATATTTTAAGTATTATTAATGAAGTCTCCCGGGAAACAGGGAAAAATTTTATTGTAGACCCTAAAGTCAGTGGTAAAATTTCCTTGATATCAAGTAAACCGATTAAGTCCGATGAAGTGTATCAATTATTTTTATCCGTATTAGAAGTTCTTGGTTACTCTGCAATACCGAGTGGCAAAGCAATAAAAATCATCCCTAACATGCAAAGCTCTGAATCAGCGACCAGGGTTGCTTCATCCTTTAATCCTGGCAGTGGCGCTGAAGTTGTCGTGCGCGTGGTTCCGCTAGAAAATGTAAATGCCAATCAACTCATTCCTATTATTCGGCCTTTATTACCGCAATGGGGAAATGTTTCTGCTTATACGCCTGGAAATATTTTAATTATTTTGGGTTCAGCGAATAATTTAAATCGTATTGTTAAAATTATTCAAACAGTCGATCATGCATCACAAAATAATATTGATATTGTTCCTTTGCATCATGCAATGGCCACACAACTTGTCACGGTCTTAACTAATTTGCAAAATGCAACACGTACAACAGGCGATACGCCTCAAGTTTCTATTGCTGCTGATGAACGTAGTAACAGTATTTTAGTTAGTGGCAACAAATCGGCGCGTCTCAATGAACAATTGCTTATCAGACAATTAGATCATCCTGATGAACATTCACAAGGAAACACACAAGTTATTTATTTACGTTACTTACAAGCAAAAAACTTTGCGCCTGTTTTAGGAAAAATAGCACAAAACATTTTAAGCAAAGAAAATGTTGCCGCACCTCCTTCCAGCGGAACGGCAGATGCATCGCCAAAATCTTCGAGTAATACAACAAGCATACAAGCCGAGCCCGATACCAATGCTTTAATTATTACAGCACCGCCCACTCTGATGGTTGCGCTCAAAAGCGTTGTTACAAAATTAGATATTCGTCCAGCACAAGTGTTAGTAGAAGCCATTATCGTTGAAATTGATCAAGACGATATGAAAAATTTAGGTATCCAATGGGGATCCTATTCTACTAATTCTGAATTAAATAGCGCGCTTTCAGCTGGTGGTTTTATGCCTTTGGGTTTAGGTTCGGTTGGTATTATCCCTAGCCAACAATTCGCAGCCATCATGGGAATATTACAAAACACAACAGGTGTTGACATTTTATCAACGCCTTCTGTTGTTGTCCTAGATAATCAAAAAGCGTCTCTCGCTGTTGGTACGCAAGTTGCTGATCAAACCGGTTCTTATGCGACAACAGGCAGCACATCGACTGTCACTCCTTTTAATACAGTTAATCGCTTAAATGTCGATTTAAAATTGGATGTCACACCACAAATTAATTTAGGGAATGCTGTTAGACTCAAAATTGTATTAAAAAATGATTCTTTAAAAAATCCTGATAATCCAGGCTTAAATCCTACTCTTAATACAAGTTCGATCACTAATTCTGTTATTGTTAACAGTAAAGACGTGTTAGTCCTTGGAGGATTAATGAGTAATAACATTACCGACTCTAATACCCAAATTCCCTTCTTAGGTAAAATTCCCATCATAGGGAATCTTTTCCAACATAATACCCGTCGTTTAGAAAAGAAAAATTTACTCGTTTTTATTAAGCCCAGTATTTTACATAGTGCAGAAGATGCGACGACAATTACAAATACCAAATATAATTATATTCGCGAAAAACAAATTGAATGGCCAGAAGATTTAGCCAGTGAAGGAAAACAAAAGTTTGAAAATATTTTACCTCCTTTCCGAAAAAATATAGCATTACCCAAACCATTTGAGGTCAATTAATGCCTTCTGAAATGATACCAGGCCCTTTGCTACCTTTCTTATTTGCTAAACGATTTGGCATTGTTGTCACACAGATTGAAAATAACGTTGCTAATATTGTTTACCGTCATCCCATTGAAGTCACTGTTTTAGCAGAAATACGACGTCATTTGGGAGTCCCTATCGTATTAGAAAAAGTCGATGATGAAACATTTAATCACTGGTTAGTACGCCACTATGAAACAAATACAAATAAAGCGATGCAGTTAGTCGAAGACATGGGTGACGCAATGAATTTGCAAGAACTCATTCAAGATTTACCTAGCCCAGAAGATTTATTAGAAAATAAAGATGATGCGCCTATCATTCGCTTGCTGAATGCATTATTAAGCGAAGCGATTAAAGAAGGCGCATCTGATGTGCATATCGAAATATTTGAAGATCGTATTATGATTCGTTTTCGTGTTGATGGTGTATTGCGTGAAGTTTTAGAGCCTCAACGTGTTTTAGCACCTTTGATTATTTCACGCGTTAAAATCATGGCCAAATTAGATATTGCTGAAAAACGGTTACCGCAGGATGGGCGTATTACTTTACGTATTGCGGGCCGTGCTGTGGATGTTCGTGTATCCACCATGCCAACGAGTCATGGCGAGCGTATTGTGTTACGTTTACTTGACAAACAAAATGCACGTCTCGATCTGGCGCAATTAGGCATGGCATCTCATACTTTACAGGCTATGCAAAAGCTTTTACAAAATCCTCATGGTATTATTTTAGTAACAGGCCCTACAGGCTCAGGGAAAACGACAACACTATATGCTTCACTGACTTCACTAAATAATTATTCACGTAATATTCTAACGGTAGAAGATCCTATTGAATTTGATTTACCAGGAATAGGACAAACTCAAGTCAATTACAAAGTAAATATGACATTTGCAAAAGGGTTAAGATCCATATTACGTCAAGATCCTGATATTGTGATGGTAGGAGAAATACGTGACGTAGAAACAGCACAAATTGCCATTCAGGCCAGCTTAACAGGCCACTTGGTTCTATCAACGTTACACACGAATAGTGCTGCGGGGGCGATCACACGATTGGTTGATATGGGAATAGAGCCTTTTCTTTTATCTTCTAGTCTTATTGGTGTTATTGCTCAACGTTTAGTAAGGATTTTATGTCCTGCCTGTAAAAAAGCGATTCCAGCCAATAAAAATGAATGTCATATTCTCGGGGCTTCCATTGAGCAAGCTCCTATGCTTTATCACCCTGTCGGTTGTTTGCAATGCAGGCAAACCGGTTATCGTGGCCGTAGTGGAATATACGAATTAATTCTCATTAATGATTCATTACGAGGGTTTATCCATGGCCGGGAATCAGAACAACAATTAAAACAGTATGCGCGAACTCTTTTTCCTAGTATTAGACAAGATGGATATCGCCGGGTATTACAGGGTGATACGTCTTTAGAAGAAATTTTACGGGTCAGCAGTGAAGAATAAATGAGGTTTTTTTGATTACTATTAGTGAGAAATAAATGGGAATTTTTCATTATTGTGTTCCTAAATAACTTCAGCTAACTATTTGATTTTTAGTACTGAAGTTATTTTACGATGCATGCCCCGCAAGGGCTAAGACGCTATTAGTGAGGAATAGATTGGAATTTTTCATTACTGTGCTATTAGTGAGGAATAAATGGGTATCTTTCATTACCATGCTATTAATGTAAAAGGGAAAAAACAATCCGGCATTATTGAAGCAGAGTCTCTCAAACAGGCAAAGCAATTATTACGTGAGAAAAACATCACATTGCTTAGTATTCGTCTCGCTCATGAAAAAAACCAAAAAAACCCCAAAAAATCCGGTCGTTTTTCTTTATCAAGCAAGGAATTAGCACTAATAACACGTCAATTTGCTACATTAATTTCTGCTGGTCTGCCCATTGAAGAAGTGCTTTCTGTGGTCGCTGAACAAACTGAAAAATCGACCAGCAAAGTATTATTATTGATGGTGCGTAATAAAATGTTAGAAGGATATTCTTTCGCTGCCAGCTTGCAGGAATGTCCGGCGGCATTTTCAGAATTATATTGTTCAACTGTTGCAGCAGGAGAACAATCAGGTCATTTAGATCGTGTGTTGCTGCGGCTTGCGGATTATACGGATCAACAATTTCAATTGAAACAAAAATTGCAGCATGCATTAATTTATCCTTCTATTATGATTTTTGTTTCGATAAGTATTATTGTATTTTTATTAGAATATGTTGTTCCTAAAATGATTACTGTCTACAGTAATGTTGGCCAAGCATTGCCAGAAATGACTCAAATATTATTGACGATTAGTGCTTTGATTACACAATATGGTTTATATATTTTGGCTATTATATTTGTTATTGGATTTTTATTTTTTCGTAAAATAAAAAAAAGCATTTCATTCCGTGAAAAAATCCATCGATTTTATTTACATATTCCTATTCTTGGAAATGCTATAAAAATTGTGAATACGGCGCGTTTTTCCCGTACATTTGCTATTTTATCTTCTTCTGGGGTTCCGGCATTAGAAGCAATGACAATATCATCGCAACTGGTTTCTCATTTACCTATTCGTTATTCTGTTGTCGATGCTGTCAAACGAGTACGAGAAGGCGCGGCCATTCACTTTTCGTTAAAACAAACGGGTTATTTTTCTCCAATGAGTATTCATCTGATGGCAAGTGGCGAAGCTAGTGGACAGTTAGAAAAGATGTTAGAACACTCGGCGACGAATCAAGAAAATGAAATTACCCGGTTAATTGATACCAGTCTCGCATTGTTTGAACCTATGATTATTTTAGTTATGGGTGCTGTTGTGTTATTTATTGTATTAGCCATATTATTGCCTATTTTTCAGCTGGATCAGTTGGCGAGTTAACAGCGGTTCTCGATAACATTTCGCGATGGGATGTATAAAAGGAAGCAGTTCCCGCGCTCTTAGCGGAATTGCTGTATGTGTCAATCATGTTGGGATGAGTACCCAAGAGCAATTGCCCTTGGGTTACTTCAACAAACTACATTATTAAGCATCGATTAGTAATAGAGGTATTATGCCGCGCTGCTTTTGTCTTTTTACATAAGACTGAAAAATAGCCATCCGTATCCGTCGTCCCATTTATATCCCAATCTGTATAGCGGCCGCGTTCCTCAGCACGCCCGACGCTATGCGTGCCCCCGAGTATACTCATGAAAGAATTTACTCCAGGATGTAAACCAGAACTGTGAGAAGAAGTATAATAAGAAGAAACGTCCGTACGCAAAAAAACATTAAAACCAGCTAAAATATCACCAATACCACAATGTAGCACTTGCATACCCCATACCCCTAACTTAATGTCAATCGCACCATATATTTGAAAGGAGATTAATCTATTTTTATCACTGTTATAAGCACCATAAGCCCTCCATCTCTCGGTGGTGTACTTTTGTGCCGAATAGTCCCAGAGTTGCGGGATACAATTCTTTTTCGCCTTGTAAACAGCTGTTTTCAAATATTCTTTAAAATATTGTATCGCTTTCTGAAGCAGAGTATCTTTATTAAGTTCATTTTCGATCCTTGCATTTGAGTCATCAAATGCTTTTAATACTTTATCAAATTCAGCTTGCAATTCTTTTACATGCGCTGTTTCATCCCAGCCTTTAAACCATTCTTCTTTTTGTTGCTTTTCTATTTCGGGATCAGGAAAATAGGATTTCGCCATTTCAAGGAATGTTCTACCTTTTTTGTCTCTAATATAATTATCGTCCTCTCGTAATAATAATTGATAAGGAGTTGCTTTGATAATATTGCCATGCGGTTCTGTTTGTTCAACATGTGGTCCTTGTATTTCAACTTTAGACGTTAATACTTCTGGGCAAAACTTTACAATCGCTTCAAATTGTTCAGGTTGACCCCATAAAGCATAGTAAGCCGCTCTATGAGCATATAAAAGACTTGGTTTTTCAAAGAAAGGGGAGAAAGTGAGTGAGGCTAATTTCTCAGAAGTGAATGAAGTCAATTTTTCATCAGTAGTAGGTTTATCATCACTGAGCAAAGCCTGAATTATTTCAGAAAGGTCATTGGGAAAAATGAGTTCCTCTTTTTTTTCTTCTTTAGCAATAGGTTTATCATCATTGAGATAAATCGGAATTATTACGTCATTAGAAAAAATGGGTTCTTCTTTTTTTTTTCTTTTTGTTTAT
>Ga0207083_1043_pt1 | contig 24097 bp, 25 predicted proteins | sample Alteio_BWMinHeat_57_FD_153516 | JGI IMG/M metagenome (GOLD analysis project Ga0207083, IMG submission 153516) | Enriched cells from forest soil in Barre Woods Harvard Forest LTER site, Petersham, Massachusetts, United States -... | ecosystem: Environmental > Terrestrial > Soil > Temperate forest >... | reverse complement strand
GCGTGGGCGGCCACGGCGGGCACGCCCGCTATATGAAGGTGCCGGTGTCGACGCTCGTGCCGCTACCGGATGCGCTCTCCTTCGTGACGGGTGCGGCCATCTCCTGCGGCACCGGCACGGCCTGGGGCGCGCTCAGGCGACTCAACCTGCAGGGCGGCGAGACGATCGCCATCTTCGGCCAGGGCCCGGTGGGCCTGTCGGCGACGCAGCTCGCGGTGGTCATGGGCGCGCGCGTCATCGCCGTCGACATCGCGGCCGAGCGCCGCAAACTCGCCCAGCAGTTCGGCGCCCACGAGGTGCTCGATCCCGCCGTGGGCGACGTGGTGGCGGCGATCCGCGACCTGACCCACGGGGAAGGCGCGCACAAGACGCTCGACGCCTCCTCGGCGCCCGACGCCCGCGCGGCGGCGGTGCGCGCGGTGCGCTCGTGGGGCACGGCCTGCTTCGTCGGCGAGCGCGGCGAGGTGACGCTCGACGTGAGCCCGGATCTCCTTCGCCGGCAGGTGACGCTGGTCGGCTCCTGGACCTTCTCAAAGCAGGGGCAGGCCGAGTGCGCCGAGTTCGTGGCGGACCGGCGCGTGGACGTGGAGCGGCTCTTCACGCACCGCTGGAAGCTCGAGCAGGCGGAGGAGGCCTACCGGCTCTTCGATACGCAGACCACGGGCAAGGCCGTCATCCTGCCGACCTGACCCTCGACCACCAAACGCGAGCCAATCATTAACCCAAAAGCTATGTGGTGAAGACAATCTAAAGCGCCTGATTGAGTTTGGATGTAACGAAGGACAGGCTATCTGTTTAGCAAGGCGATGCCGGCTAACGAGATCTCTCAATTCCTGGCTACCAAACGGACCGCCGTGGCGCGTGATCGGTAGTACGCCGTAACTAAATCTCAAATCAGCAAAGTCTTGGTTCAGCGCAGTCGGATTCGCATTATGACAGGTTACGGAATATCGCCGGTTGGCCAATGTCTTGGCGGCGGCGTGCGTAGCGACAGCACCGCCGCCAAGCAAATGGCCTCGTTTCTACATAGGACGCAAAAAAGCGGCCCCAGCGGGGATCAGCGTTGGGGCCGTGAGTCCGCGGGTACAGGAGACGACCTGCGGACTGCTAAGTTGCAAGGCAGAAGCCGGGCGAGCCGACTATTCGCCCTCCGCACCAATCGCGTAGGCCGTCTCGCCGTGGACCGCGCTGTCTCCCACTTTGAGGGTTGCATTGTCCATACGTAGCGGCACGATGGCCGAGATGACCTTGAGGATGATGTAAGTAGCTATCGCGTTGTACACAATTATGAACGCCGCTCCCTCCACTTGCAGCAGGAGCTGACCGGCGTTGCCGTAGAGCAAGCCCGTCACGTTGATGCCGGGTGCTTCCTTGTCGGTGCCGATATATTGAAGCATTGCCGGGTTGGCCAGGATTCCGGTCAGCAAGCCGCCAGTGAGACCCGCCACACCGTGGGTCGAGAAGACACTCAGCGTATCGTCCACTTTCATCATGAACTTGGTCTTTTGCAGCCTATTCATGCTGAGCCACGGGATCATGCCGGCGACGACGCCGATGATAATCGCGCCCCAGCCATCCACGTAACCGGCGGCGGGAGTGATTGCGACCAACCCCGCGATCATGCCGTTGACCGCGCCGAGCACCGACGGCTTGCCATAGGCAATCTTGTCCATCAGCGTCCAGACCAGGAGGGCTGCTGCGGTGGCGGTGTTGGTGTTGAGCACCGCCGCGCCTGCGTCAGCATTGGCAAAATAGGGATCGCCGCCGTTGAAGCCGTTCCAACCGAGCCACAGGATTCCGGCACCGACCAGCGTCATCAGCAAATTATTAGGCGGGAAATGCTCGCGGTCGGCTTGAAGCCGCGGACCGATGACCCATGCGGCAACGAAGCCTGACGTTCCGGCGGCAAGATGAATTACGTAGCCGCCCGAGAAGTCTGCCACGCCCATGGCGGCGAGCCAGCCGCCACCCCACAGGCTGAAAGCCCCCACCGTATAGACGAGTGTCATCCATACCGGGCAGAAGATCATCCACGCCGCGAAGTTCATGCGACCGAGCACGGAGCCGGCGAGAATGATGACGGTGATGGCAGCGAACACGAACTGGAAAAAAATCAGGGTTGCCATTGGAAAGGTGAGGGGCGGCATGCCCGATGCGGCGGCCGGGATTGTCGCTTGGCCGGTGGTATATATGGCGTCCGTCGCCAAACCAGGTGTGCCGATGAACGGGAACCATTGCTCCCCGAACGCCATTTTGTAGTCGAACAGAATCCAGACAATCAAGACCGACGCGAAAGCGTAGATCGACATGAAGGCGGAGTTGATCGCCCATTTCTTCTTGACGATGCCGCCGTAAAGAACCGTTAGTCCGGGAATGCTTTGCAGTCCGACAAAAGTTGCGGCCGCCAGTTGCCAAGCGTTGTTTCCGGTATCTAGCCATTGTGGTGATGGTACGAGCGCCATGTTATTTTCCCCCAATAAAAAGCCCCTGCGCGCCGATGACATTCAGGCGGGCAATTGAAATTCCGCAAAAATTGTGCCAATTAATTGGACATTGATCGGCCTATGTTTTCCTGGCTGAGCTTAGGCAATGTGAATACGAAATATGCAATTTGACTACAAAGTGGGCAGCAAAGTTTTGCGGCAATTAGTTCGGACTTGGCCACTGGCAGCGGGAATCGGCGCATTGGTGCTCGGGATGACTGTCCCGGCCGTGAGCGCCGAGACTGCAATTACCTGCACCAACCTGACTAGCGGTGCGAGCTTTCAGATCAAGATCGACTACGATCGCAGCACCGTCGATAGCAATCCGGCCCAGATCAGCGACCGCGAGATTACGTGGCGTGACGCGAACCGCTGGAACTATACGCTTGATCGAAGATCCGGAAATCTTACGATCATTCTCGCCTCAGCCACCGGTGGCAATTTCCTCTATGATCGCTGTAAGCTGGAGAATTGAAGCTGCGATCGCGGAATTGAATTTTGCACCATTGCTTGCGTTACGATCCGCACCTCCTGCCGCCCCGTGGAAATTGGAGCGGTGGTGATGGCTGATGGGGTCTCTAGCGTTAGGGCAAGCGTGGGTTTCGCCTCCCAGACTGGGCCCCGCGAACGCAACGAGGATTTCGCTGGCGCCGTTTTCGGCTGGGAGCTGCCGCAACCGCGTCACGACGTTGTGGCAGCGATCGCAGATGGAATTGGCGGAGCAAAGGGCGGTCGCGTCGCGGCCGAGACGGCTGTACGCGGCTTCCTGGACGGATTTTGCGACCTGCCCGAAACGCTCGAAGTCCGGCGTGCCGCTGCGAACGTCGTCACCGCACTGAACGGCTGGATTTACTCCCACGGCAAGCGCGATCCCAATCTGGCGGGAATGGGATGCACCTTCACCGCTCTGGTGCTGCGCGGCCGTATTGCACACATCCTCCATGTCGGCGACACACGTGCCTACCGGCTAGGCGGCGACCGCCTTACCTGCCTCACCGTCGATCATGTGCGAAAGGATGGCGCCGCTCGGTCGAGCATCCTTACCCGCGCACTCGGCGTCGAGACGGAGGTGCGGCTCGACTATGTGATGCAGCCGTTGGCGCGGCACGACCGCTTCCTTCTGTGCAGCGATGGCGTGTACGGTGTACTGACCCCCGACACCATCGCTGACATCCTGCGTGAGCGCTCGGCTTCGGACGGTTCCGCACGAGCGTTGGTTTCGGCGGCGTTGGATTCGGGGAGTGCCGACAATTGCACGGCCCTAGTGGTCGACGTCGTCGAATTGCCGACGGTCGAATCCGCTGATATCGGAGCAGCCATCAGCCAACTGCCGCTGGTACCGGTACCGATCGACGGTGAGACGGTCGATGGTTTCCTGCTCAAGGTTTTGGTTTCCGACGGCCAATACACCAGACTGTTCGGTGCGATCGACGAAATCGAAGGCGGTGAGGTGGTGTTGAAGTTTCCAAAACCGCAGATGGCGGCGGTTTCCACCTATCGCGCCGCATTCGTGCGCGAGGCATGGGTTGGCGCACGCGTGCACAGCCCGTGGGTCGGCCGCACAATTGAGCTGCCGCCCGGCCGTCGGACCTGCCTTTATACGGTCATGCCACTCTACGAGGGGGAATTGCTGGAAACACGGCTCACGCGGCGTCTCGGTTTGGAGGAAGGACGCAATATCGCGATCAAGCTGGCTCGCGGTGCCGCGGCGTTGCACCGCGCCGGTATCATTCACCGCGACATTAAGCCGGACAACGTAATTCTTGAGCGTGAAGGATCGCTAAAGCTGCTCGATCTGGGAGTGGTGCGCGTACCCGGACTGGAGGATTTCCCACCTGAGAACGTTCCAGGCACCCCTGGCTATATGGCGCCTGAAATGTTTGACGGCGAACCCGGGAACGAGGCCACTGATCTTTACGCGCTAGGCGTCACCTTGTTCCGCGCCTTCACGGGCGAGTTCCCATATGGCAATCCAGATGCCACCAGCCCGCCGCGTCGAGACCGACCGAAGGCGCTCTCTGCTCTGCGCCCGGACCTCCCTGCCTGGCTCCAGGCTGCAATCGGGCGAGCGATCGCAATTGACCCCGCCGAACGTTTTCGTGACATGATCGAATTTGCGGTGGAGATGGAGGCGGGACCGGCGCGCGCACCAGTTGCGATCCACGGACCGCGGACGCTCTATGAACGCAACCCGGTTCGATTCTGGCAGGGTGTGGCCGCGCTGCTCGCGCTCGCGTTTCTCCTATCGCTGCTTAGGCATTAAGGTAGTGATGTCTGCTATTGGCACTTAGCGGACAAGCGAGCTCTTGCCTTGAATGGTCGCTATTGGACTAACAACGGACAATGGCTTGCACCGGGGCGGAATGGCGCGGCAGCGAATGACCTAAAGCGGACGAACGGGCCACCCGATTATACGTTAATGCCGATGGAAACATTGGGTCGGTGAGGCGTTGCACCCATGAGGGACACGCGAGTCCTATAGGTAGGAAATATGCATTCCCAGTCGCCGCTTTGCCCAAACTGCTGTCGACCGATGATCATAGCCCGAACGATACCGGGCGTGCTCGGTGAGCCAGAGGTCAACGTGTTCGAATGCAGTCGTTGCAGGGTCGACTTCATAACAGAAGACCATCTAACGATAGCGGGAACTACCGTGCCATAATTCGCGGCGAGCCTTATACTCTCCACGCGTTTGAACGCGATGAGGCTGCTATGAAACCCGTAAAAAAGCTCCCATTCGATCCCCAGACATTTCTCTCGAAAGTGAACGGAGGACAACGAACCATATCCCAGTACCACAGCAATCAAATTATTTACGAACAGGGCGACCCTGCGGATTCTGTTTTTTACATTCAGAAGGGCAAGGCCAAGGTCACCGTCGTCTCCGAGCAGGGCAAAGAGGCGGTGGTTGCGGTTGTGGGAACCGGCGATTTCTTCGGCGAGGGATGTTTGGCCGGCCAGACGCTGCGTTTGGCAACTGTGACTACTCTGGCGGAATGCGCGATCATGCGAATACCTAAGACAGAAATTATCAGCGTGATTCACAAACAAACAACATTTGCCGAGTTGTTTATTGCCCACCTCTTGGCTCGCAATAGTCGCGTTGAAGAGGATTTGGTTGATCAATTGTTCAATTCGAGTGAGAAGCGCCTAGCACGAACCCTCCTGTTACTTGCGAATTTTGGGAAGGAGAAAAGTGAACCCGAGCCGATCCTAGCGCAAATCAGCCAAGAGACACTCGCTGAGATGATCGGCACGACACGGTCTCGTGTGAGCCATTTCATGAATAAGTTTCGTAAATTGGGTCTTATTGATTACAACGGCCACATTGAAGTCCACCGTTCCTTGTTGAACGTGGTTCTGCATGAGAACCCGCAAATTAGAACTTAATCGCAATCTCCGATTCAGTTCCGATGGCCAAAGGCGCTGTGTTGACCTAGTGGCCTAGTTTGAAAATCCCAGTGGCTTAGTTTGAAAGTGGTCTGTTTTGACCAGACTTGACCAGAACGTTGGTGAATCATGTCCCGGTAGAGACCCCTGATGCATACCCGCCCTATGCAGCCCCCAATTCACTGCATAGTGGCGGGCACTCACTGCGATAGAACCCCAGATGGTCTAAGGCCGCCTCAGTTGGCGGCCTCCTTCATTGCAAACAATGCGCTGAATGGACCGGTAGCGAATGACCCAAAAAGTGTTCCCTTTAAGATTTGGCTGTGGCCTGACTTGAAAGGTGGTCACTTTGAACAGACTCTGATGGTCCTTCATTGACAGATACCGGAAACTATTCCAGCCCGCATACCTAGGAGCTAATGCTTTGAGTAAAGTCATTCAGCGCGAAAATCTGAAGTATCTTCGCAAGGTCCTTGCGCGGACTGAGGACGGAGCAGAATGCCAGCGGATTGTGAACATGATCGAAGAGGAAGAGGCAAAGAGGCGTGGGGAAAAGTAGGCCGCCTCAGTTGGTGGCCTATTTCATTTTTATAAATAACGGTCGCGATGTCCGCAATTGGCACTTAGTGGACGTTCCAATCTCGCCAGCATTTGGCCGCTTTTGGACCAGAGCGGACAACGGTGGGTTTTAGCTCGCAATGCTTTGTCCGCTAATGACCCAAAGCAGTCCTTAGCATGTGACGCCATCGAAGATCAGGCCGGAACAAAACCGAGGGTCTGCTCGTTGGCAATCAGGGATTTCATAGTGTTATTCAAACCAAGTACCCCGCCTGCATGGGACGAGGCGCATCTGCATCTCGCTATTGATGCAGCGGGCGTCGCTTTGTGGTCGTGGGACGTCGATAACGACAATCTCACGATGGACCAACGCGGGTATGGCCTATGGGGCTTGCCCATCAGCGAATTCGTCACATTTGACGACCTCTCATCGCATATTCATCCCGCCGACCGCGACCGCGTGCGAGCGGCCTTTGCTGCGACGCGGGCCATTTCGGGTCGGTATGAGATCGACTTCCGCATCATGCTTGGAGATCAAGTGCGGTGGGTTTCCGCACGGGGGCGGGGGTCAGACGAAGGTATGGTCGGCAGTCTTATGTTCGGCATCTTCATCGACGTGACGGGACGCAAGCAAGCTGAAGAAGGACACGAATTGCTTGCAGGAGAAATGAGTCACCGCGTTAAAAACCTGCTGGCCATCGCCTCGGGACTTACAGTCATCACGTCACGCTCTGCAAAGACCGCCGCCGACATGGCGCGTGAACTGACGCATCGCCTGACTGCGCTCGGGCGCGCCCATGACCTTGTTCGTCCACTTCCCGGCCATGAGGGAAAGGCCGCGCTTCTCGCGGACATATTAGCGGTTTTGCTTGCACCATACGATGATATGGGTGCGTTCAGCGGGCGCATCCGCATTTCTGTGCCGAGGATGGGAGTCGGGGAAAAAGCGGCCACGACATTGGCCCTCGTGTTACACGAACTCGCAACCAACTCGCTTAAATATGGTGCGCTTTCGTCGGAAACGGGTACGCTTGATGTTTCGTGTCCTTCTCCAGACGATGAAATGATTATAGTTTGGACCGAGCGTGGTGGCCCACCCGTTACGGCTCCCGACGGCACCGGAGGCTACGGTAGCAAGCTGGCCACTCGCGCAATGTCGGAACAATTCCACGGTACCATCCAATGCGACTGGCCTGTAGAGGGTGCGGTCATCACGCTCAGAATGGACAAAGCGCGCCTCGCTTCATAAGCAACGGGCGCGTTACAATTCATTCAGGTCGTATTTCGGCACCGTGTAGCTTTGGCGGGCGTCCAAGAATTACCGATGAATGTCCGTTATTGGCACTTAGCGGACATTCGGGGCACCGCAGCATTTTGTCTGCTTTTGGATCAAAGCAGACATCGCGCGTCCACGCTCAAGAGGTAAAGTGACGCCTCCGGGCCAAAAGTTATTTCATGCAGTTATAAAGAAACGACCAGCTGTCCCGACCTGAAAGTGTTTTTTTGTCTGCCTGCTTTTGGCAATCAGCCCACTTCGCTTTTTCCTCCGACCATTTCGCCTTCGCTGCATCCCACTGCTTTTGGGTCCATTTCGAAACGTCATCCATTTTGTTCGCTGCGGTCTCGGCAGGCTTGGTTGTCGATTGAGGTTGCGTCTGAGCAAATGCAGTGGCACTTGCGAACAGTGTCAGCATCGTTATCGATAAAATTACTGTGCGTATCCGGGTCATAGTCATAATTTTAGCCTCCTTGAAAACTCAACTCATCTTGAAGAAGCGCGCAATAAGAACCGACAGATGTGTTACATCCGTAATAGTGCCAGGCGGAACCAGCCGCACTTTTAAACGCAGTGTCCGTCGTTTTGTTCCTGAGCGTCGGGATCTTTCCCCGCATCAAAATCGTTTCATCTCGGGGGTATATCTTGTCGCAACACCGCCGGATGCCGAGAGCACGGTTTATTAGAATTGAATGAGGTGCGTTATGGCCGCAATTACTGAATGGCTCAACCAATATAATATCAGTCTCCTAGCGGTCGGAATGACCGTCGCACTCATGATCGTGGTAGGCATCGTTATTTTCGTGCTGAACCGCCTTCTTCGACAATGGCTCAATTATCTCCAAGTGCGCACTCATTTGACTGATGAGACCACACTGCTGATCGCGCGAATGATCACTGGAGGACTTTGGCTGATCGCGGTTATGCTGATTTTCAATATTTGGGGGGTGAGCCTTAGTGGCCTATGGACCCTCTTGGTTAGTACAGTAACGATCATTGGTATCGGATTCCTTGCTACTTGGACGATGATTAGCAACTTTACGGCCAGCTTGTTCCTTACACTCTGGCGACCTTTCCGTCTCGGTCAGACCGTCGAAATGCTTCCCGAAAATTTGAAGGGGCGGGTAACTGACCGGAGCCTAATGTTCACGACGTTGCAGGAAGAGAGCGGAAGTACTCTCCAAATTCCGAACAATCTTTTCTTTCAAAAACTGTTTCGGGTCAGCGGAGAGCCTGCCTCAGCCTGGTTAGAGCCGCGTAAAGAGGTCCGCGCCGGCACTCTTGTCCAGACCTAATGAGTTGGCTTGGCGAGCTGACAAATAAGGTGTTTGGCCTAAATTGATTGGCCGCGCCGACAAGAAATTAGAAATTATTTTAAAAGCCCCGAGTTAATGCCCGGCACTTCTATGCTTTGTATCCGCTAAATCTGTGTTGCTCAGCGATAAATGTAAACAATGCGACGCGAAGCCGGATCGACGAGCACTCGCTGACCATTTACGTAAGCGTAGCGGTAGTTGTAGTCCGGCACGGGCCGAAGTTGTACAGGTTCTGGCAAACCGGCACCCACCACAACCTCTCCGTCAAGGTAGACTGGATCGCCAGGGTTGCTGGTCACATAAGTTTGGACCTGTTGAGGAGGAACGAGCGCGGCTCCGGCAACGCCGCCGCCTACAGCGCCCACGGGACCTGCAATAAGTGCACCTGTGACCGCGCCGGTGGCAACCGCTGCTCCCGTGGTAGGTGTTGTATACGTCACGGTCGGGATAACACCCGGCGGACGTTGGGAGACAATCACTCGACTGTCCGCTGACTGCGTTGCTAGATATTGGGAATAAGCCCAGCCCTCCTGGCCCTTATGTGTGACCTGGCACCAGAGGCTGCCTTCAATACAGCCGACCATAGTGACCGGGTCCTGGGATCGGATGAAGCCGATAATCGGATATTCCGGGCCAGGACCAGAACGAATATTAAGATCCGTGAGAGCGCTGGCCAGCACAGCCGCCAAAGCCATGCCTGGGAAAATGCAGGTCGTGAGGCTCGCAACAGTGAAAAGTCTGAATTTGTTATTCATCACCCAATCCCTCATGTGTGCGTCTAGTTTAACGCTGCGCGCACTCCAGTGTTCCGCCGATTGGGGACTTAATTATCGTTGGGGTCACAAGCCGCGAGGCCATGGACCCCCCGGAGGACTGGGCGCGTTGCGCACAGAGCGGAGTGCGCCAATTTCCTGCGGCAAACCTATCGTCCTGATGCCTTCTTGACCTCAGCTTTTTCTTCGGCGGCTTCCTTGGCTAACCGAAGTGATTTCAGCCGGGCGGTCCTTTCGCGAACGCCGTTGATTTGCTCCTCAAATTGCTTCATTGCCATAGTGATTTCCCGAGCCCGATCTTCCTTTTTCTTGAAGATTGCTTCGGCTCGATCCTTGGCTTCATTTGGTTTCATCATTGTTACCTCCTCGTCAGAGGTAGTGGCAGGCCCAAATTCTCGTTCGTAAAAAATGCAGGTCTCTCGACCGATGTACATGACGGTCGCTAATTCAACTTTCGTGCGGCCCACGCATTAGCTTCAGTGCCGCTTCAATGTGCCTCCAAGTTTCGGCGTCTTCTTTCTTGCCTTCCTTTTCGAAAGCACTAGCTGTTTGCGCGGATTTGGCTATTGCCTTTGCGCCTTGTGATTCAAACAGTTGTCGCGCGTAGTCTTGGACGTCGATTTCATGTAGTTTCATGGCTTCATACCTCACTTCATCTGCACGATTAGCTACCGGATCGCGGTTTGCGAATTTCGCGTTCACAGCCAATTGACAACCGGTATGCCGTTGCAACGCTAGCGGAACAGCGAAAAACCAATGTGGCTGCATGGCGACCGCTTTCGCAGCTGAAGGGTTAGGTCCCAATAATTCGCAAGCGGTAAAATTGTTCCATGCAGCAGAGGCGCTGATCTAGTGATAAGCCGCAAGCCAACAGGCTGCCACGCTCACTCCGCGTGGATTTGGCGGGCAAGCTTAAATAAACATCAACGATTGCAGGGCTCGACTCAGATCGCGGACAAAATCCGTCCAACCAGCCACGTGGCAATTGCCCAGCCCGCGCCGGTGAAAAAGCCGACACAAAACCAGACGCCAATCAGTTCTAGATTAACCTTGAAAGGCATTTTGAATTCTCCACTATGACGTGGGTTTCTCCACTATGACGTGGGTTAGTGTACGTCCGCTGAAAGCGGAAATGAACTCCGCTTGATCGCATGAAAGAATCAATGAGTGCGGTGGGGCCTAGACTGTGATTGCAGGTCCGCCGAAGCCACAGCAAGAACTCTGCCGAGACGACGTTGCACATTCGGATCATCCGAATACGCAGGCAGGCCGAACTGCGGAGACGCTAAAAGCGCACGCAAAAAATCAACTTCGGATTCCCATTCAATAATCATGGTGCCCTTCTCATGGGACTAACAACTTCAGAGGCAATTCGTTCAAGTTCATTAGGTCAGGCGTAATTGACCCTCAATTTCGTAAGTTGATGGAATCAGCGTCCTGATCGCAATTATTTGTGGCCTAATTTGAAACCGTGAACGATTCGAGTTCCACTATTTGGAACTCGCCATAACCCGGAACAGTTAATCCCACCATTGGCTAAGGACCCGTTCTACAGGCGGTCTCGGCGACTAAACAGATTAAGTTTTTCTAGTTTCCCACTTCATGTGGGCTGGGCATGAACCGGACGCCGGTCGCAAAGCCTTCGCGCCAAATAACTTCACAGCGGCGTTTTACTGATCCTCGTAAATTCAAGGTCAATAAAAAGTGAGTTGGCAGCGCGACGTTTGGCGCAAAAATGTTAGCGCCCGAGTTCGATATGTCCACTATGACACAGGGAAATGTCGGTTCGTCGGTGGCTCGCTGCACAACCCCAGCGGCGCGGAGGATTCCCCGCGGCGATAATCTTCGTTCTCCAAAATGATGATCGCCCACCATGCGGGCATAATACTAGGCAGGACGTACAAACCCGGCTTAATCGGCAGGTTTGGTAAATCTTGGGACGTTAGTATCTGAAGTAAACGAGGACGTGGTGGTTACCCATTATAATTTAGCAGCGTCAAGAAGCTCCGCACTCTTGCGGGGGCTGAAATTTTGTCCGCTTTCGGACAACAGCAGACAAAGTCGGATTTTGGCCCACGATGGTTTGTCCGCTAATGACCCATAGCGGACATCAACCGGTCGCCACACCCTATTGGCTGACTCTCTTACTTTTTCGACGACTTACGATGGGGCATTAACAGTGCATATGCATTTGTGACGGCTAGGAGCAAATACGCCGAGTAAGCAGCCAAAGGCAGATATAGTCCACCGCCCCAATGGACAATCAAACTGACACCTCCCGCGGCCGCAAGGAGATAGAAGGACGCTGCCAGCGCGGGAATGCGAATAGGTAGTCCTTCGCGGTTACGTAGTTCGTTGACGATGATAGGTCCGGGTAGCAGACACGCGCAGGTCAGATTGAAGACGATCAATTCAACACCAAGCAAAGTGACGTCCTGTGGCAAGAGAACGAGATTTGAACCGATCATAATGGTGATCATGCTCATAGTAGAATTCCGAGCACGCAGTCGCCAATGCAACGAGGACAATATTTGATTTGCGCGAACCGCTGTCGCGACAATTATGAGGCCAGCGATCACCGCGCCGCCGCTTGCAAGTATCGCATATGCTTCATGCCAATCTTTCGGGTGATACATGAATTCCAAGGCAGGAAACCCTTTCAGTGTGGATGACTTTGAATTCTCCTTCAATTCTTGCAGGTGTGAAAGGGGTCGCAGTGGTCCCGGGATCGCTGGCGGCCGCTATTGGACCAACAACGGACAGAGGCTTGCACTGGGGCTGAATGGCTTTTGGACGATATTATACTTTGCAAACCCAGCACATTTTGTAGTGTCCGGCCGGTTCCCGACAGGTTGACGCATTACTTGACGTTATTTTATAATCTTCGAGGACGAAACTTTGTCGGCGTGCGGGGGTACGTCATGCCAGAGTATCGGTTCTATTTTATCGCTAGAAGCGGCCAAGTTGCGGGGCCGCCAGCGACCCACGACTTGCCGAACGACAGGGCCGCTAACGAGAAGGCAAACCAGCTTCTCGACGATCGCGACATCGAGATTTGGCAGGGCGCTCGCTTGGTCACCTATATCGCCCCGGATCAAAAAGCCGGTTAGCCAGATTTTGAGGTGGCGCTTCATGCCAATGGATTCTCTGCTTGAGGAAGGTGGGTTCGACCCTGAAGCCGCCCGCATGTTGACGACAGCGTTTGACAGGGCTTGGGCCAGATTCAAATTGTCCGGAAGCACGCTTGCAGGAGAAGCCTGTGCGCCTTCGACACGAGCCCTGCTCGCCAAGAGAATTATTGAACAAGCCCAGACGGGAGAGAAGGACATTGAGCGTTTAATCAGGGATGGAGTGGCCTACTTGGAGGGCGTGATCCCGCCATCTCAATCACATTAGTCACGCATGACCGAAAAGCTGATGAGCAATAGTGCACGCTGCGATGGCATACGCGGTGCTATCGTCGGGAATGTCAGACGCCCTTTGGTATCGCAACAAAGCCGCAGAATGCGGTCGCTTGGCGGCTTCCGCGACTGATGTGGCTGTTAATAAGGGCCACCTTCGCGATCAAGCCAACTGGAACGAAATTGCAAAGAGCATTGAAATTGCTGAAGAGGCGATAAAGGCGAGGAAATCAAAGTAGTTAAGATTGAACCTAATAGGCCGCCTCAGTTGGCGGCCTCTTCCCGTCCAATGTCGCCTATTGGCACTTAGCGGACATTTCGACCGAGCCCGCAAATGTCCGCCATTGGACAACAGCGGACAAATCTGAATTTTGACCTCGGATGCTTTTGTCCGCTAATGACCCAAAGCAGACATCTTCCGACTTGGCCGCGGAGACGTTCTCAGGTGGATTTTACGAGCCTGCGGTACTCGCTAGGTAACGAACCAAAAGTCGTTCTGAATCGACGGCCAAAATGGGTCATATCGGAAAACCCCCAGCTCTTGCAAACTTTAGCGGTCTGGTTCCGCACGGATCGCCCGCCAAGGCGGCAAATTCTCGACGCTCGTTGATTTGAACATGTCGCAACACGTCTGATAAAATGGTTTCAGGTTGAATAGGGAGCGAGGGCAATCAGTGGCCAAGAGAACTTCGAAACGGCGCGCGTTGGGTCTGCGGGGCCGCCCCGGTTTGCCGGGCAAACCCGGGCCTCAAGGCCATCCCGGAAGGCCCGGTCCGCAAGGGCCGCGCGGCCTGGCCGGCAAATCCGGGCCACAAGGCAAGCGCGGCAAAGTTGGAGAGCAAGGAAAACCCGGTGCACAAGGAAAGCCCGGGCCACCCGGTCCGCCGGGACAATTGCCTTCGATTAACGAGGTGATGCCTTGGCTGCACTTGGTTTTCGAGGCCTGGGAAGACTACAAGCAGACGCGAAAGCGAGAAGCCAAGGACGCCGAAGACACTAAGAAAGGCAAAAAGAAGAAGCGTAAGCACAAGAAATAGCCTCGGCCGTTGCGTCAGTTGGACATGCGAGGCGGCCAACGGAGGCCGCCTCTGCCGTTTTTCGGATAACAGTTGTGATGTCTGTCCTTGGCACTTAGCGGACAATCGCGGCGCCGCAACATTTTGTCCGCTATTGGAGTAACAGCGGACAACGTTCGGCACTGGCGTGAGATGAGTCGGTCGGCCAAATTTTCTAGGAATGGTCAAAAGAAGCGACGAAATTATTCCTGCCGCCGCTAGATCAGGTCGGGCTAATGCAATAGTCTCTCCATCGCGGCTGGTAGAAAAAATCCGACAGGCTGCGAACACCACGCGTACGGGGAGGACGTCATGAGTAGAAGCATAGCGCCACGGATCAAAGGGGTGCTTTCCCCGGTCGTCACGCCTTTCAAATCCGATTACAGTCCGGATGCAGAGCGCTTCGTGCGCCATTGCCGGTGGTTGTTGTCGAACAATGTCGGCCTTGCAGTATTCGGGACAAACTCGGAGGGGAATTCACTTTCCGTAGAAGAGCGTATGGCTCTCCTGGAAAGGCTGGTCGAAGCGGGCATAGATCCGGCGCGTATGATGCCTGGCACGGGCTGCTGCGCGATTTCTGACTCAGTGCGCCTTTCGTCACACGCGGTGAAGCTGGGCTGTGGTGGGGTTTTGATGCTCCCCCCATTTTACTACAAGGGCGTTTCCGACGAGGGACTGTATCGCAATTATGCGCAAATCATCGAGCAAATTGGCGATGCCCGCCTCAGAATTTACCTCTATCAGATCCCGCCAGTAACGCAGGTGCCTATCAGCGTTGCGTTGATCGAGCGACTGCTTAAAAATTACCCGCAGAACATTGCTGGCATCAAAGACACCTCGGGCGACTGGAGCTACACCAAGACAGTACTCGACGCATTCCGCGGAAGCGGTTTTGATGTTTTTGCTGGGACCGAAACCATCCTTCTCGCCACCATGCGCGGTGGGGGCGCGGGCTGCATTAGTGCCACGGCAAACGTCAATCCGGCGCCGATCCATAGCCTTTTTAAAACATGGGAAGGCTCCGATGCCGACGCACAACAGGAGAGTCTCAATGCGGTGAGGCGCGTGTTTCAGAAGCACCCCATGATCCCAGCGCTTAAGCAGGCTATTGCTCATTGGAGCAACGATCCGGGCTGGTCGAAAGTTCGGCCTCCGTTAGTCGAACTCTCAAACGACCAGGCGTCAGTCCTGGTTGCAGAGTTGACACAACGCGGCTTCCACATGCCGGGCCTGCGTGCGTTGGCTGAAGCCTAAGCCTGAATTCCAAGCTGCAATTGTGACACTTAGCGGACAATCCAACCTTGCCCGTGTTTGTCCGCTATTGGAGTAACAGCGGACATCGATCCGTCGCTCGTTACGGCGTTATTTGGGTAGCGCGCTTCGCTCGCCAGGCTTAAGATTGATGATCGGAAATGGCCGTGAGAACGAAGTGACGTCGTCGACCCCGCACACCCCCAATCTTATCGCTATCCTTGTGCTCGTCCTCGCCGCCACAGCGCTTGCCGGTTGCGGAGCGTCGGAGCGCACGTGGGTCGCCGCCGACTGCTGGAAGTCGATCGAAAAGAACAACGCCAAAATGAATATCGACAAGCGCGCCGACATCGTCAACAAATGTATCGATGACAAGATGAGATGAAGGCGTAGCGGCGGAGGGAGTTTCACTATGCGCATGGTTTGCCTACTAATGGCCACTGCGCCCCATCTGACGGGCCCAACGCACGGATCGTTATAGCTGGACTCTCTTACCCCAATGCATGAAATTCGTTCGCCATGGACGAATTGACACAAGCCTTTTTAGATACGCTGCTACGCACTCAATTCCTGCCCCCCGACCGGATGCTCATGTATCAGCGCAGCCTGATGGAACGGCTGGTGCGGCATGCGCGTGTGCAGGTGCCGTTTTATCGTGACAGCGGTCGACTAAATGTGTTGTTCACGGCCGGCGACCAAATCGACTGGGACCGCTGGAACCAAGTTCCGATCCTGACGCGATCCGAAGCGCAGGCGAATAACGAAGCTCTGTACGCAGAGGCCGTTCCCGCGGACTGCGGCGATGTGCAAGATGGTCAGACGTCGGGCTCAACCGGGCGGCCGCTGAAGTTCCGCGTCAACCGTCTGATGGCTGCGGCGGGGACCGCGGTGCTCGAACGTGGCTTGGTCTGGGCGGGCCTGTCGCCCCCGGCGACTATCGGCTGGATTCGCTACGACTATGCTGACACCGCCAGCTATCCGATGGGTGCAATCTATTCGTCAGTGGTGCGCGGCGCCCCGCGGCTGCTTCACGTGTTGTCGGTCGCCACCGCAATCGAAGACCAGGCGAAATGGCTGGTTCGCGTCAAACCGGACGTGGTGATGGGATATCCGAACGCCCTCGCATTGGTTGGACAGGCATTGCCATCCGGGCTCGATCATTTATTTCACCTCGTCGTTTGCAACGGCGAAGTGACCACCGACCGTGCGCGACGGGAGATCGAGCAAGCGTTCCGTTGCAAAGCTATGGATATCTATTCTAGCTCCGAGATGGGCACGATTGCCGTCGAAGATGCGCAAAACAGAAAGATGTTTCTGTGCGAAGAGACTGCCTTTGTCGAGGAGCATCAAGGCGCGGCATCTCCAGACGATGGGCTTGCCGAACTGATCATTACGCCGTTCTACAATTATGCGATGCCGCTGATCCGCTACGTGACCGGTGACTATGCGGCGTTCGATCGCTCCCCTTCGCCGGGCGCAAAAACTTTGCGGTCGCTCCACCATATCGCCGGCCGAGAACGCAATCTGTTCGTCCTACCGAGCGGGAAATACTGGTGGCCGAACCTGCTTACTATCAGGCGTATGACTGACTATCTCGCTTTCGACCAAATTCAGTTCGTACAGACGCAGCGCGACCGCATCGAAGTTCGCTATGTATCGCGCGAGACGGAGCCAATAAAAAATGCCACCGAATTGCTCAGCGGCCTACGCGGCTCCACCCCCGAACCGATGGAATTCATCATTCAGCGCGTTGCGCAAATCGCGCGGCATCCGTCCGGGAAGTTCGAGGACTACATCTGTGAGATCAAAGGAGAAACCGTGCGATGACCGCTTAGGCGGCGAGAGGCGCCGCCATCTCGGCCTGGATGGCGGTCCATTCGTCCCAGGTCAGCAGCCGCATTCCGAGCCGCGCATAATCGACCCGGAAATAACCGTCCTCGGCAAGGATCACTGCGTCCGGCACAATCGGCGCCACTTCCTGCGCCATCACGCCGACATAAATAGTGTCGCTCCAGATATATCGGTAGCGGTAGAGGCCGATGCCATTGTCGAGGCGCGCCAGCAGGACGATGTCACGCTTGAGACGAATATCCGAAGTGCAGACGCCGTTGATAAACTGTTCGCCTCCGCTGCAGCTGTGGGTTGTCGACCCTGGATTCCCGATCGCACTGACAAGGTCGAATAAGGAGTCCGGCGTCCAATCGATGAGCGGGTCGTCTTCGCGGTGACGCCGGATCAGCGATTTGTCCTTCTGGCCGAAATAGATCCGCAAACCGCCCCAGACCCCGTAATTGTTGCTTCCTTCGCCGAGCCGTCCTTCGGCGAACAGCGAAGCCTTTGTACCGCTGCCGCTCGCCAGCGCATATTCGGACCCGAGCGCGAGCGCGTTTTTGCCGCCCATATAACGGTGGCCGGCAAACGCTTTCCAGTCATCGGTGACGTAATAAGACAGATCGACCTTGTCGAAGAACCGCGTCGCGTTGGCGGGAATGACCGATGGCGTCGTGGTCGTGAGCGTAAAGCCGCCCGATGGGCCGGTGGTGCTGATAGAGCCAGAGCTAGCGTCATTGTTGCCAAACTCGACACCGGTGACGGCGTGCAACGACCAGCGGCCCCAATAAGCTTCACCCTCGCCGCCGACATGGCTGACATGAATGCCGCCGAGTTGGTCCCAGCGCGAATGGTCGGCATAGAGCCCGAGCAAACCTTGGGCGGGATTGCGCCAGAAAAAGTGCCCAGCGACGGCACCAACGGTACGGTCGTCGAAACTTCCGAGTGCGCCATCGACCTGCGCGCCGAACTGGCCATCCAACGGGACCGCGAGCGAGCCCGCGACGCCGTAGAGGCTCTTTTTTGCATAGGAGCCGCCAAGCGCTTCGAACTTGCCGTTGATACCGTCAACAGCCGGCTTGGTGAGATCGGCGGAAGCTGTGGGATAGATGTCGGCAGCGGTCGCCGGCAGTGCGGCGAAAAATACGGCTCCGACAAGTCCGGACAACATGGTTGTCGAACGCAATACCGCACGAAGTCGCATGTTTACGCCCCGAAACTCGTCACCAGCCAGAGTGGTTTAGTTTTGCCTAAAACTGAATGGAAGTAAACCAATATCCCGGGACTGAAAGCTGGATAAATTAGCCGACAAATCGCCTGGCGGGTTAGGAACCAACCCCATTGTTTTGGGTGGCAATAGGGTGAGTTTTTTTATTGCGTCGCCAGGATAAAAACCGGTTTCAAGGCCGGTCTCGTCGCTTTTTGCGAAATCATTCAACAAAAAAAGCCCCGGACCGAACCCGGGGCTTTGTGTTCCTAAGTCTCGGCCTTGCGCTAATCAGAATTAGCCGCCGAAGCGATAGTTCACGCCAGCCCTCACGATGCTGTCGGTCACATGCATGGACTGCGTGATGTTGCCGGCGGCGAACGGGGTGCCTGGTGGGATTGGTACCGCGAAGTTTGTCGTGCCGAGATCCATGAAAAGATATTCGATCTTCCACGTCCATTTGCCGGTGATGGCAGCTTCCACACCGGCGCCCAGCGTCCATCCGGTTCGTGTTGTCGAGCCCCCCGTGATCGGAAACACGGTTGTTGAAATCACAGGAGCAGACTCGGCGCCGTTCGACTTCACGCCGCCATACGCGAGGCCGCCGGTTGCATAGGCAAGCCAACTGCCGGAGGCGAAGCCGATTCGGCCGCGAGTCGTGCCAAACCAGGTCACTTTATCGGTCGCGGAAACCGAGCAGCCAGCGCCGCAAGTGGTCAAAACTCCGGCACCCGTAGAGCTGCCACTTTGGGTGCTGCCTTGGATGTCGGTTTCGAGACCAAACACCCATGAATTAACCTGCCAGTTGTAACCAAGTTGGCCACCGCCGATGAAACCGTTCGGATTGCTGGAATCGTTGGTAATGGCGCCTACCACCCCAGCAGCTGTCACGAAGTTATATGAATTGGTCGCCTGTCCCCAGCTGCCGCCAGCATTTAGACCACCATAGAAACCGGTCCAATTATAGACAGGCGCGGGCGCATAAGCGGGCGCCTTGGTGGGCATATCTGCAGCGTTAGCAATTTGCGCCACACCGACGCTCAAAACTGTAGCACCCAACAAAACAACCACAGAACGACGCATTGCATTTCCCCAAAGTACGCGGTTTACGATATGAAACCGCTTAAGACACAAAAGCTTGATGTAAGTTCTTCCACGCATGCACGACCGCGACTACCCTCTAAATGGAGGGATGCGGGGCTTTTCCTTGCTTTAATTCTTTCTGTTGTTCCGGCGCATCTCACGCAAGACCGAGTGAGACGCCGACTGCGACGGCCTCGGCGCGGTTGCCGACCTTCAACTTGCGTTTGGCGGCTTCGACATGCTCATGGGCGGTGGACTGGGCGATACCGAGAACGGCGGCAATCCCCTTGTCCGAGTGACCGCGGGCGACAAGCCGCAGGCTGTCGAGTTCGCGCAGGCTCAATGCTGAGAGGGCGAGTGCTACCCCCAGGCTCGGACCAAGGCGTCGCGCCTGCTCGTGCAGACACATGGACATCAAAGAGAGAGCGTCCTTCTCTTGCTGATGAAGCGGCCCGCGGGCGCCGACGAGACTGACCAGGCCGAAGCGCGTAGCGCTTCTTGGGAGCGGTACGGCTAAACCTTCCGTCCACCCTTGTTCGGCAATGCGCGCCAGCATTTCACGGCCGGCTCTCGATAGGAACTTGTCGCGAAGCAGCTCAGACCATGCAAATGGCGCGGAAACTCTTTTGAGTTCATCGATAAGCGGATCGCGGTTTATATACCCAGAACCGACGTAAAAATCGAACATACGCTTCGGCCAATCAACCATATAAAACACGCTCCGATTGCGCTCGGCCACATCCACCTCGCCACTGGTAAAACTATCAAATCCGTGACGGGAGATCGTATCGCGGAACAAAGCCGCGCACGCGCCCAGGCTTTTGCAATCTCGAATCGCATTCGCGAAATGAAAGACTTCGCGAGCAAGTGCGTTGAACGTCGGTTTCGCTCGGCGATGTATTCGAGGCAAGGCGCTTAATTCCCATTCCGACGCTACGCACCCGTATAGAGCCGTCGCCCACATAAATGCATAACCGCGATATAAATTCACCTGCGGTTAGTGGTGCTAGCTCTCATGACGCGCGGAACCGCACCCTGTGTCTGATCAATCGAGCTTTCGATAGTAAAAGGTGGTACTACAGAGGCCGCCGTGCGGCCACAGCGCATAGTCGGGGACGAGACCCGCCAATGTCCAACCCAACCTGACGTACAGGCGCTCGGCATCGCCACTTGCGGTGTCTAGAACCAGTAGTGACTTCCCGGACTGACGCGCGGCATCCTCGGCGGCATGCATCAGAGCAGCCCCAACACCACGGCGTCTAGCGCGACGGTGCACCAACATTTTTGAAATGTCGGCGCGATGGGGCTGGTTTTCGGGTTGGGCTAGTACAACTTGGACTGTGCCGACGATGCCTGCGGCATCCTCGGCGACTAGCAAGGCGCGAGCACCGCTGTCGATGTCAATTGCAACGCGACGCCAGAATGCCAGCGCTTTCGGCAGCGAGAGGGGATGCATGAAGCTCACCGATGCTCCGCCTTCGACACAGTCAATCAGGACCAGCGCAAGCTCACGGGTCTGGGCATCTGTCAATTCGGTTATCCGCCGTACCGTGTAGGGGCCGCGTTCCAGGTTGTTCATGATGTCGCCCATACATGTATTTTGTAGATTTGAAGCCGCTCGCTGCACCGCAAAGGCCCCAACTGGAATGGGCCAGGGCCTTTCATCAGTTTGCCACGAAGCGCAGGAGCACGCGGCCCTCAAATACGACGGGCCTTGTTTTCCCCGCAACCGTGGCTACGCACCGGACTCCTGGTTGTCTTTAAGTGCGCTAGCTATAGCGTCTCGACAAACGACACCATCTTTTGGCGTTGATCGGAAGCGGGCAAAGGGCCGCGCATTGCGCCGAGATTGTCCGTCATGTGCGCCGCATCGGAAGTGCCGGGAATGACCGCAGTCACGCGCGGATCACCGAGCAAATATTTGAGGAAGAACTGCGCCCAGCTATTGGCGAACTCGCGGGCCCAGTCGGGAATTTCCTTGCCACGCACCGCACGAAACAGCCGGGCGTGGCCGAAGGGCAGTGCGGTAAGTACGCCGGCCTTGACCTCGGCTGCCAGCGGCAAAATGCGTTTTTCGGCAAGCCGATTGTCGAGAGAATAGTCGATCTGTACGAAATCCGGTTTCTCGCGCCTCAACACGGCTTCGACAGCGGTAAAGTCGTCATGGAAAGTCGACGTGATCCCGATGTAGCGGCACAGGCCTTGCGATTTCCATTCCTTAAACCGGGCAAGCGATTGTTGCGTGTCGCTTACATTGTGGAGTTGCAGCAAGTCGACTTTCGCGGTCTTGAGCCGTGCCAATGAGCGCTTGAACTCCGCAATGTCGGGCGCCTCGGTTTTTGTGGCGATGAAGAGTTTATCGCGTAGACCAGCAGGCGCGATTACGTCGCCCAGCACGACCTCGGCACCGCCCAGGTTTTCGACACCGCCAATGCGGTGACCCGACAGAAGGCGACCGCCATTCGCGACGAGCGCATCCAGCACCGCGGTCGCCTTCTGTCGGGTCACCGCATTGGCGGTGTCGAAAACCTGGGCGGTGCCGAGGCCTACTGCAGGTAGACGCTCGCCGCTGTTTGGAATGGCGCGGGTGAGAAGCTCTCCCCCGGTTTGCGCGAACGCCGGCGGCGTCAATGCCGCCGCGCTTGCCAGCAACGCGAAGTCACGTCGCGTCATATGCACGGCCATCTCGCTCTCCTTTCACGACCGCCGCCTGCGCCGCGGCGCGTCGCTCCTGTGCTCGTCCGAGCGCCGCCGACAGCACGAGCCATCCCACCGTTACCGGCAGTACGCACAATGCAATCGCGCCGAGTTTTAATCCCAACGCTTGCAAGCTGTCGAACACCCAGCCAGACAGCGCATCGGATCCGCGATAGATTACTACGTCAATCAGATTTTTGGCTTTGTACTTCTCTTCGCGCGAGATAACCGTAAAGAACACTTGGCGTGCCGGATTGGCGATGGCAAAATTCATCCAACGCTGCAGTACTTGCACGACCAATACGACGGCGAGCGTTGGAGACAATAAGAGCGCAACAAAGCCCCCGACATAGATCGCCGGCAGCGCGCCGGCGGAGATGCCGGTACCGAAGCGCTTGAGCAAATGGCCGGTGACAAAGACCTGCGTTGCCAGCGTCAGCAAGCCAACCGCCAGATCGATGCTGGCGAAGACACGCGTCTGTGCGCCAGCCCCGCTCACCGCGGCTGAAACGATATGGGCCTGCTCGAAATAGAGAATGGTCGCTGCGAACGATAGCAGGCTGACCCACGCGCCGATGCCGAGCAGATAAGGCGAGCGGATCAGCTCGGGCAGCGCGGCAAGGGCGCTACCGCCGATGCGTTCCTGCCGGGGATGTGCAGCTGCTTGCGGCCTCGTCACACGTTCAAGCCGGTAGACACAAAACACTGCCAGCTCGAGAAATGCCGCCGCCGCGATCAGCAGGTTGGTTGGGCCGAGCGGCGCCGATAGCACGATCGTGATAACCGGACCGAGTAGTGCGCCAGCCGTACCGCCGGCTCCGATGAAACCGAACAGGCGCTTGCCCTGCTCGGCGTCGTACAAGTCGGCCATGAACGACCAGAACACCGCGACTGCGAACAGGTTGAACACGCTGACCCAGACGAAAAATACGCGTGCGATAATCTCGGTCTCGATGCCGAGCGTAAACAGCAGCCAGAATACGGCTAGATTAGCGACAAAAAAATGATAGACGATGGGAATGAACCGCGCGCGCGGCAATTTCGCCACCAGTGCACCGTAAATTGGCTGAGCAATCAGCAGCGATACGAAGGTGGCAGTAAACAGCCATGGCAGGTTTTTGACGCCGCCCGCGATCCCCATCTGGTCGCGCAGTGGGCGTAACACGTAATACCCGGCGAGCAGCGTGAAGAAGTAGGAGAACGACCACAGCGCCGCCGCGCGTTCCTGCGGCGTCGCTGGCATCGTCCAGCCCAACCAACGCTGGAACGCGCTCATGGCGCAAGGTTAAGTTTTTGTTTGAGTTCAGCCGCGCTCACCGGCTGGCCATAGCCCGGATTACCGCGTTGGAAACGACGCGCATCCGCGAGCTTGCCGACCAGCACCGGGTCGAAGCCCGCATCACGGATCAAAGCCGTCGCGATCCGGACTGCTTCGGGATCGTCACCGGCAATTGGGATCGCCAGTTTTGGATCGGGACGGTTCGCCTCGCGCGCAAAGATCATATAGGACATCGTATTAAAACTACGCACCAGCCGCGTCCCGGCGAGATATTTCTGTGACGTGACTCCAATGCCGTCGCGCTCGACCTCCTCGGTGATTTCGCCGTCGCGCGCGGCTACCGCGTTACAGGCGTCGAGCACGATTTTGTTCTTGAGTGCCGCGCCGTAGTCCCTGCCGATCTGCGGGATCGCCCCGTAGGGCACGGCGATGAAGATCACGTCCCCGAACGCGATCGCTTGTTCGACAGTGCCGGCTTGAGCGAGGGCGCCAATGCCC
>Ga0207083_1041_pt1 | contig 24860 bp, 26 predicted proteins | sample Alteio_BWMinHeat_57_FD_153516 | JGI IMG/M metagenome (GOLD analysis project Ga0207083, IMG submission 153516) | Enriched cells from forest soil in Barre Woods Harvard Forest LTER site, Petersham, Massachusetts, United States -... | ecosystem: Environmental > Terrestrial > Soil > Temperate forest >... | reverse complement strand
ATTTCATGGAAATCAGCGGTCAATGATTTTAATTGATTCCAAATTGCTTGCGCTGTTTTAACCTGTGCATTAGTAAATATCTCTTCTATTAAAAACTTGAGGGCATTGCCAGAAGATCTTGAAGACTTATATGTAGTTGTTGGGAGTTCTTTTTTTATAAATACCAAATCATTAACAGTTATTTTTTGGTCTCGTCTCAACTTAATACATTTTGTAGTTCCCTGCACACATTCAATAAGAGAGGGCTGCAGTGGTACACTCAAATAAGGCTCATTTGTAATGATTTAGCCGCCATCAAATAATTGCTGTACACATGCATTTGGATATGCTTGTGATGTTGTGTATAAACGCACTAGTCCCTCATATGGATAAGAAAAAGAACTAAGTGAAGATAATTCAATAATCTCTCTCGTAACCGGCCAGTGCCTTACTGGGCTCACTTTAAATGCACGATCTTTTAAGTAAGCACCAAATTCACCTAAGAGGCATTTTCGCAGTACTTCATCAGAAGATACATGCATCAAATTTGCTGTTTCATATAGATTAAGACGCTCAACAAATTGATGTTCTGCTTTTGCTGTTTCAGTGTTAATACCATAATGGGTAAAACGAATTAGTTCTGCTAACCAAGGCACAGCAAGACATCTCGTTGCTGAAGATCTGAGCTCTTCTTTTGTTTGTGGTAACGAATAATGTTCAGGTAACGTTGGGGGTATTACTTTGGGTGGTGGATAGCTAACGATGTATATACGTGTTTTTCTTAGCGAGATACTAAAATTACGCTCAATCACTTCTAATAGCATGATGGGTAATGCTGTTGTAGTGATTCCGTGTGTTCTCATTAGCTCATCAAAACGTGAACAAATATCATCAAAAATGGCCTGAAAAGCGTTAACTGTTTCGTGTATTTCATAATAAGAAGGCGGGTAAATACAGCTTACCCCTCTGGCTCTAGCACTCAAGTCCACACTTGGTTGAGAGTTATGGGCTTCTGCTAAATCTTCAGCAAGAAAAGTAGCCCAGAGAAGAATAAAAAAATCTTTAACTTCCCACTCCGTTGTGTAGGATTTGGCTCTTGCCGCTTCATCTACTGTTGTTTTAAAAGATAAAATCGAGGGAAAATCCTCGATTTGGTTTAATTGCTCATCGAGCCACTTTTTTGTCAATAACATATTCAAGCCTGCTAAATCTTAAAAATTGCTTCGTTCATTCTTGCAACTACCTTACTGGTGTGAGCCTCAGATAAGTGAGCATATCTCTTAACCATTTGCAGTGTTTTGTGGCCAAGTATTTCAGCGATTTCTGCAAGGCTCGCGCCGTTCATTGCTAAGTACGAGGCACAACTATGGCGAAGGTCGTGCCATCTAAAATCAGTTATTTCTGCACGCTTTAAGGCTGTTTCAAAGGGGGTACGTAGATCAACTGGCGCTTTTAAATTTTTCCCAGGAAAAACTAAATCACAACTTACATGACGTACTTTTGCATGTTGTTTCATGAGCTCAAGTGCATGACCAGCTAACGGTAAAACTCTGCGTTCGCCATTTTTTGTTTCATGTAATGTGATGACGCCGCGATCAAAATCTACGTCTTTCCAGGATAGGCCTAAAATTTCCATGCGTCGTCCACCCGTAGATAAGGCTAGGACTACGGCTGTGTAAAGGTATGTGCTTTCGCTGTTTTTGCACTCAGCCAATAAGCGTGAACGCTCGTCATCTGATAAGAAACGGACGCGGCCTCTAGGCTCTTTAGGTTTCAGAACGCGGCGCATGGGCGAGTCTTCAATCCATTGCCATTCTTTCATTGCGATGGTAAGCGCATGGGACAATGCGGCTAGATAACGCACCACAGTTGAAGGTGAGCGTAGTTTGTTACGATTGGTCATCTCAGCGGCTAGTTGATCTCTCTTTTCTGCGATGCGTGCGGGTGTTATTTCTGAAAGGCTATATTTTCCTAACTCTTTTTTCCACCACTGTAGATGGAGTATGGTATTTTTATTATTTTTTGGTTTATGAGGGGTGATTTCTTTGATGTAACGATCAATCAACTCGCCCAGCGTGCGGCGTTTAGCTTCTGTTGTTTTGAAATGGCGGCCTTCTCGAATTGCGGCTTCTGTTTGCTGGACATATGCTTTTGCATCAGTTAGCCGTTTGAAGGTGGCCTCTTGAGAGGGAAATCCTCGAAGTCTAATTTTAACTCGATAGTTGTACTTACCATCTTTACCCATTCGCTTTTCTATTGTTGCCATCTTCAAAATTCACGCACAAATAATCAATGGCGAGAGAGTACAACAAGCTGCAATAAATGGCAACATAGGACATGCAATCCGATGTTTATTTTAGTTAACTTAATGTTAAATAACAGGTTTTATTTTTTCATTATCTGAAATGGGACAATTTTGGGACGATGAGATAAATAAACAGCATGTTTTAGATCTAAAATAGTACAATAAAGAGCTGGTTTTAATCACCAGTGATAGCATCATCAAGCAATTGTTTTATTTCTTTTGACAGTGTTTTTTTGTCAGTTGCTGATGCTAACAAAGAATGAATCTTTTCTGAGTCTTCAAATAATCGTATTAGATGCGTTTTAATGTTCTTCATGAGGGGCTGCAAAGATTTGCTAATTTTGAGTGCTTCATATTCTTCGATCAATCCATCAACGTCGGCAACACCATCGTTTACATTTTCTTTGATGTATTGAATGTAACTTTTATCGGGCACTTGTTGTAGATTGGAATGATCTAAAAGTAGATTGATGTATTGTCTTGTTGTCTTATCGTTCCAGCCGAAATCATGTAAGTCAGGTGTTCCGATTCGACTGTATAACTGACCGATGATATGGCCTACCTTAGCTTGAAATTCTGGTTTTATTCCCAGCACTCTATTTTCTATGAGTAAGTCGTAATGATCTGTTCGAAAAGAAAAAGAGAGTGGTAAGACAGCCACCATATCTTCTTTAAATGGTGATTGTTTTGGAAGGAAGAAATGTGTTTTTTGATCAGTGTTATTGAGTAATTTTGAAAGTTTGTCCTTGAGCTGATCCAGCGCATCACGAGCAAGCACTTTTTTATTTCCAACTTCTAGCGGCTTTATGTCATCGCTAATCAGCCGTTTAATGAGACTATCTAATCTTCTGACCAAGCAAACATTGATATGACTCAGTTTTGGTTTGCGTTTCTCAGCTTTAACCAAATCACAGGATTGAGTCAAAATCATGACATATTGAATTTTACCATCTGAAGGCTTAATAGCTGGATAAAACTCATCAAAGTAATCGCGAAATTGTCCATCGACTTTTAAAATGTCGCCTTGTAAAAGAGATGGTTCAGTGGTGCGATCTTCATAAATGTAGGGTGGTATGGTTACATCGGTCACAGCGAACTAAGTTTCCTTTCCATGTCTGCTCTAATGAGAAAAGCCTCATCGGTTTGTGATTCAAATTCTTTTAAATTTGTTTTCGCAATACTCAAGACCGCCTTGGAGAAATGGGGGCGTTGATGCGTTTTCTTGCTCTCGCTTGTCGCTTCTTTTTTCAATGCAGAATTTTGTTTGGCCATGTTTCTCTCCCTTTAACTACAAGTATAACCGCATTTTGAGAGAAAATCATTATAGATGATTGTGGTGATTGATTGTAGCTGATTACTATTTGTTATTTGTGAGTGTCCCAAAAGTGTCCCATGAGGGGGTGTATCTATTTTAATTTTGCACTACACATTTCGTAACTACTTGATTTTATTGGTGGGCCCACTAGGACTTGAACCTAGGACCAACGGATTATGAGTCCGCTGCTCTAACCAACTGAGCTATGGGCCCGCGCTCGGTATTGTAATTGGAAATGCAGTTTAAAACTACAATTTTATTGGTTTATTTATAAAATTTTTGTATCGCGTAAGCGTGTCTTCAAGTGGAATGGGTAGATAGGGTTCGGCCAAGACCAAACCCTATCGGCAGAGATTTAGCTTTCATCCCCCTCTAGGAAACTGCGCAGTTTCTCTGAGCGTGACGGGTGACGTAATTTACGTAAGGCTTTTGCTTCAATTTGACGTATGCGTTCACGAGTGACGTCAAATTGTTTGCCAACTTCTTCCAACGTATGATCAGTATTCATTTCTATACCAAAGCGCATACGCAATACTTTTGCTTCTCTGGGGGTGAGCGTTTCTAGAATTTCGAGCGTTGCTTCTCTCAATCCTTCTGCCGTAGCGCAATCAATAGGAGATTCGATATTGCTATCTTCTATGAAATCACCCAGATGAGAATCATCATCATCACCCACAGGGGTTTCCATGGAAATAGGTTCTTTGGCAATTTTTAAAACTTTGCGAATTTTATCTTCACTCAGTTCCATTTTTTCTGCCAATTCTTCTGGCGTGGCTTCACGGCCCGTTTCTTGCAGAATTTGTCGTGAAATACGATTCAATTTATTGATTGTTTCAATCATATGCACGGGGATTCGAATAGTGCGGGCTTGATCGGCGATGGATCGTGTAATTGCTTGTCTAATCCACCAGGTCGCATAAGTTGAAAACTTATAACCCCGACGATATTCAAACTTATCCACGGCTTTCATTAAGCCAATGTTCCCTTCCTGAATTAAATCCAAAAATTGTAAACCACGGTTGGTATATTTTTTAGCAATTGAGATAACCAAACGTAAATTTGCTTCAACCATCTCTTTTTTTGCACGACGTGCTTTAGCTTCGCCAATCGACATTTGCCGATTGATTTCTTTAATTTCGCCTATGGTCAAACCATATTCTTGTTCAAATGCAAGGAGTTTGGTTTGTAATTGCTTAATTTCTTCCATGAAATCGCTGATTCGATCGAGATCAAGCTTTTTACCGTGTTTATTGATCAAAGAATCCAGCCACAAGATATCTGTTTCTTGTCCGGGGAAGGTGTCAATAAAGAGCTTACGTGGTATGCGCGCTTTTTCGATGCAGAGACGCATGATATTACGTTCGAATTCACGGATATGATTACGCAATTGCCGAAAATGGCGGGTGAGTTTGTCAACTTGTCTTGAGGTTAATTTTAATTTCAAGAACGACTCTGACATGTTATTGAGTAATTCGACAGTTTTTTTCGTGGTTCGTCCATGCTCCCTCAAAGAGACCATGGCTGTTTCAAAATTTTCTCGTAATTCGTCAAAGTAAGCTTTGGCTTGTTCTAGCTGTGGGCCGTCATCGACTTCAGAAATTCCACCTTCACCATCGTCACTTTCATCATCGGTGAGAAGAGCCGCGGCGCCACCACCAGAATCATCATCTTGATCAACGTCTTCAAGCATTGAGCCAATACTGGCAGGAGGAGCCTCATCGTCAGAATCAGAGAACCCACTAATGATTTCATTTAAACGCATCTCTTCAGCGAGTACGCGCGCGTAGTCTTCCAGAACCAAATGAACCGTTTCTGGATAGTTGGCTAATGATTTGAGGACTTGGTATATGCCTTCTTCGATGCGTTTAGCTATTCGAATTTCACCTTCACGGGTGAGCAATTCAACGGTACCCATTTCTCGCATGTACATGCGAACAGGATCAGTTGTTCTTCCCGTTTCTTTGTCAACAGAGGCAAGAACGGCTGCCGCTTCTTCAACATCTTCAGGCGCCTCTTCAGTGTTCCCCAATAGGGCTAATTCATCTTCGCTAGGGGGTAACTCAAATACCTTGATATTCATGCCTTCCAGCATGCTAATAATCACATCAAAGTGTTCTGTATCGACGATGTTGGGAAGAAGATCATTGATTTGGGCATAGGTTAGGTAGTTTTGATCTTTTCCTAAGCTGATTACTTTAGTGATTTGCGAGCGTTGCTGTTCTTGTTCGTTCATAGTCATAGGTTGATCACTATAGGAAGTTTACCCATAAAAAGCTGCCACTTTTCGTTTATAGGGTTTTAGGTCAGAAAAATGATACGATTATAAACCGGCTTTGTTAAACTTGCTAGTTTATTATGTTTTATTATTTATCATTGGGAATACGATGGCGTTCTTTTAGCATGGTTTGCAAATCGAGACGTTCAATTTCAGTTAAACCTTGCTCATGGGCTTTTTTTAGGAGTTGTTGAATGACGTCTTCTTGGTTTTGTTTTGCTAAAAACAGCACAATATCGATAAATTCCTTTTTTAAAGCACTTTCAGGAACCAAATGTTCCCAAGAGGCAAGTTGGGTAAAAGCATCAAACAGGGTTGTATCACGCCATAATTCGATTAACTTTGCAGTATTGATGTCTGGATTTTCTGTGACTTGTTGTAAAAGCTCTTTCAATACGCGGTATCTTTGAGTATCCAGCAATTGAAGAGGTAGTTGGGACGCACACTCAATCACTATTTCAGGGTGTTGCAGTAAAATGGCAATCGCAATTCGTACGGGAGAGCGTGTTATGCTCTTGTTGGTTTTAGCCATTGAATGAGTGGTTTTTTCTTCCATTAATTGCAGAATACGATGGGGCTCAATGCGAGACAGCCGAGCAATTTCATCAATTAACAATTGTTGATAGGGGCCTTCTGACATTTTCAATAAAAAAGGTTTGACTTTATTCACCAGTTGACTTTTCCCTGCGAGTTTTGAAGTGTCTATATCCGTTGTCAGTGATTCGATAAAATATCGATGCAAAGGAATCGCATTTGTAATACGCTGGATGAATTGTTCTTGCCCTTCCAGACGAATGAGGCTATCAGGGTCATGGCCTTCGGGTAGAAAAATAAATCCTACATCGAGACCAGCATTCAGGTGAGGTAAGCAACTTTCCAGCGCTCGCCAAGCGGCTTGTCTACCGGCTTCATCTCCATCAAAACAAAAAATCAGTTGTTTCGTGTGTTTGCTTAACAATTGTATGTGATAACTGCTGGTGGCGGTACCCAATGTAGCGACGGCATTGAATACCCCATGTTGTGCCAAGGCGATGACATCCAGATAGCCTTCAACGATGAGGATATTTGTGATGGAGTGTTGTTTCTGTATGACATGATGTAGCCCGTACAATTCGCGATTTTTTTGAAAAATAACCGTTTCAGGGGAGTTAATGTATTTGGGTTTTTGCGTTGACTCAATGGCTCTCCCACCAAAACCGATGATTCTTCCATGCCGATCGTGAATGGGAAACATGATGCGCTGGCGATAACGATCATACGTTCTACCATTATCTTGGGTAATCAACATGCCGGTTGCAATCAATTCATGTTTGTTGTGTTTAAAGTGAGTCTCCAACAGTTGCCACCCTGCAGGGGCATAACCGAGTTGGTATTGTTTGGCTACTTCTCCGTTTATTTGGCGTTGTTTCAGGTAAGCAATGGCGGTGGCACCCGATGTTCTCAATGTGTGTTGATAAAATTGAGAGACTCGGTCGAGGAATTGGTAGAGACTCGTGGATTGCTGTTGTTTTGTGGTTCGTCCTTCACGTGGGACCTGCATCCCTAAACGAGATGCCAAGGTTTCAACTGCATCCGAGAAACTTTGGTGCAAATAGTTCATTGTGAAACTTATCGCATTGCCACTCTCACCACACCCAAAGCAATGGTAAAATTGTTTCTTACTAATGACATTAAAAGAAGGGGTTTTTTCTGTATGAAACGGGCAGCAAGCAATGAAGCTAGAGCCTTGTTTTTTTAAAGGAATATAGCCGTCTATCAATTCGACAATGTCCGTGCGGTTCAGAAGTTCGTCAATGAATGGTCGGGGGATTAAACCGAGCATAGTGTTTATCCGTTGCGATCAGTGATGACCCATATAAGTATCTATAAATCATAATAGGGGACGGAGGAACTTAGGATCGTGCCCATAATAACTTCCTATTCTAGCATTAAACTGTGGCATCATCTTTAAATAAATTTTCCTGGGGGAAACCTCAAAAGACTGCAAGCATTCCTTCGGCTTCCCCCCAGGAAAATTCGTTTAAATCTAATGCGCACATTTTGCGCTAGAATAGGAAGTTATTATGGGTACGATCCTTAGTTCAATTTAGATTTAATCATCGCGCTGACTTTAGCCATGTCTGCACGACCTTGCATCAATGGTTTTAGTTGAGTCATGACCTTGCCCATATCGCTCATCTTCTTTGCTTCAACAGTGGTGACAGCTTCATCAACCAGTTGAATAATTTCTGCTTCAGTCAATGGTTCTGGCAAATATTTGGAAATTAGATTCAATTCAAATTGTTCTTGATCGACCAGATCAGTGCGCCCAGCCGCTTTAAATTGTGTAATGGACTCATTACGTTGTTTGGCGAGTTTATCCAAGATGACCAACATGCGAGCTTCATCTACGTCAATGCGCTCATCTACTTCAATTTGCTTAATGGCAGCAGTAATGAGGCGCAAAGCATTGAGTGTCTCTTTATCTCTGGCACGCATGGCGTCCTTGAGGTCATTGTTGATCCGTTCTTTGATCGTCATGTTTATTTGCGTCGATGTTTGATTGGATTTTTTGCAGAAGTATCACGGGATAATTTTTTTAAGTGGCGCTTAACAGCCGCTGCTTGCTTACGTTTACGTTCAGCTGTGGGTTTTTCATAAAACTCACGACGACGCAATTCAGTCAATATTCCTGCTTTCTCACAAGAACGTTTAAAACGGCGTAAGGCATATTCTGGGTTTTCGCCTTCTTTGACGCGAACGGTAGGCATTCAACAGTCCTCTAAAATTAATTTATATCACAGCAAGTTGGCAATTCTAGTGCCACATTCATCAATCGTCAAGCCCATTGTCTCAATATTTTGAAAACAATCTCGCTTAAAAATTGTAAAAATGGCTGCTTGTTGCTAATTTGAATATTTCCAACACCTTGTATTTATGATGAATTATCGTACAACTACGCTTGTTTTCAGTCTAATATGTTCAAGTGGTGTATTTGCAACCAGTGATGATATTGCAGCGCTCACAGGTAAAAGTGCAGCAAATCCACCGAGCATTGGGAACTTTGCACTCCCAAGTCCACAACAGCCTGGACCTTTGCTATCGTTTGGACAAACATTGATTGGTAGAAATCAATGGCAGCTGGATTACTCTACGTTTAGTCCTTACCACGTGGTAGGTCCTTTTAGAAATATGAATGCTTCAATGACTTTTGGGCTGACAGATGACACATCTGTGTATTTTAATGTACCGGTAGCGGCAGACTATCGTGCTCGCTCTGTTCATGCTACGGCTTTAAAAGATGTGACCCTCCAATTAGAGCATGCTGTTTACACCTACGGAAATCAACGCTATCAAGAACAAACCACAGTGGTTGGTGCGATGACTTTACCGATGGAAGACGTCAATCTTACAAAAAAAATTACAGGGTATGGCTCACCCTCCTATTTTTTTGGAGGGACCTATAACCGGACCTATGTGGATTGGTTATTCTTTGCTTCACCGGGGTTTTGGCTGACAACAACCAGTGATCATTTAAAAATTGGTTCTCAATGGCTTTATCAAGCCGGATTAGGGCATTCAATCTGTTCGGTCACTGATCAATCAATGTTATTTGGTTTGTTAGAAATGGACGGCCAGTACACTTATCATGATCAAGTTTTTGGGATGTTTCGTCTAAACACTGGGGGAAATGTTGTGGCATTCACTCCCTCGTTGTCTTTGGCATTTAGGCATCTTATTACGCAGGTGGGTGTTGGTTTTCCAGTGATACAGGACTTGAATGGTAACCAAACCAAAACGGATTATTTCATTGCAGCCAATTTTATATGGACCATTACTTAGCGGACGAGGTCTTTATGGTTTGCACACAAGCGTTGTTCCACCAGCCCCCTCCCAGGGCTTGGAAAAGTGCAACCGTGTCAGATAATCGATTCGCCCGTGCTTGGATCAAATTTAACTGGGCTTGTAGATAAAGTTGTTCATTAATAAGCAGGGTCAAAATACTGCTATCTCCCAATTGATATTGTTGTCGAGAAATCGTCACACTTCTCAACGTTGATTGTGCTGCTTTACTAGCGGCTTGGAATGCCATCGTATCCGATCGGATAGCCTTTAAGCTATCCGCCATGTTTTGAAAAGCATTTACCACGGTTAGGCGATACAAAGCTGCGGCTTGTTGATAATTGGCTTCGGCAATGCGTTGTTTATGCCGCAATGTCCCTGCATCAAAAAGGGGTTGGGTGATGATCCCAGCCAAGGACCAAAACAGAGTGTTGGGTTCAAATAACGTAGACAGTGAGGTGGCGGCGGTACCTGCATTAGTAAAACCAATGGTAACGTTGGGTAACCGGTTAGCAACCGCGACTCCAATTAATGCATTGGCGGCGTGCATTTGTTCCTCTGCCGCACGGATATCCGGTCGATGCTCAAGCAGCGTTGAGGGAAGAGACACGGGTAGATTGGTAGGTAATTTTAAATCGCTTAAATGAAATCCAGGCGTTCTGGCATCATCGGGGAAACGTCCAGTTAAGGCATTCAGTAAATCACGTTGGATATCCCATTGTTTTTTGAGAGGGGGCAAGGTTGCCTCGGATATGGCTAATGCGGCTTCTTGGGTTGAAATATCAAGCGTATCTGCATCTCCTACTTTTTTTCTATGCTTTATCATGGTTAGAATCTTGGTTTGACTAGCAATGATTTTTTTTGTAATGAATATTTGTTCTTTTAAAGCGGCTTCTTGTATTGCCGCATTTACGACATTAGTGCTGAGCGTCAAATAGGTTGCTTCCAACTGAAAATGTTGATTGGCGGCTGTGGCAATGGATGATTCTATTTGCCGTCGAATGCCACCAAAAACATCCGGAGTATAAGAAACAAAAAGTTGCGCAGTATACAATGAAAACAGATAAGTATTGTTTGCGAGCACGGTTTGGAGTATTTGAGATACCTGTTGCCTATTGGGTAGAAAGGATGCCCCTACAAACGGATATAAAGCACCTCGTTGGGCATAAACATTTTCCAGCGAAGCGCGTAAGTTGGCTTGTGCGACTCCAACACTCGGATTATGTTGTAAACTGGCAACAACCAAATCATTCAAAGGTTTTGAATGAAAAAGAGACCACCACTGCGCAGGAATATCTTCATTAGCAATAAACTGTTGGGTTTTCCCGCCACTCGATAATGAAGTTGATATATACGTGTTAGGAAGTGGTATCGTTGGTCTTTTATAATTTGGACCAACAGCACAGCTGCTGAGCAACAGAAATAGGGTTAAATAAAAAAATTGAATCACCTGGAGACGCAAGACCTTAATCATCGTTTCTTTCCCCAACGCAAGGGTGCGCTATCCTTATTAAAATACTTTTCCATGGCGTAATAATAAGTGGGTAAAATAAACAAGGTTAGCAGGGTTGAAACAGCCAATCCTCCAACTACTACAGTGGCTAATCCCCGTTGAACGTCGGTTCCTACACCCGTAGCTAGGGCTGCTGGGAGCATGCCAAAAGAGGCTACAGTTGCAGTCATTAAAACAGGTCGGAGCCGTTCTGTGGCTCCTTCAATCACCGATCGACTCAGCGATATACTTTTGGTTCGAACACGGCGAATATTTGCAATCATGATGATGGCATTTTGAACGGAAACTCCAAACAGAGCGATAAATCCGACAGCAGTTGCCACGTTCAATGTTTCACCAGTGATATGCAAGACGATCAATCCACCTAACGTTGCCATGGGTACCACAGTTAAAATGAGGACCACCAGGCGTAATTTTTGAAATTGAAAAAAAAGCAAAAAGCCCATGAGAATTAACATAAGAGATACAATATAGACTAAGCGTTTCTGAGCACGTTGCTGACTTTCAAATTGTCCCGCCCATTGCAATCGGAATTTACTTTTATCAAATTTGAGTTCTTTATCTATCCGTTGTTGCGCTTCATTGAGATAAGAAGAGAGATCTCGACCGCGATTATCGATGCGGACGGTTACTTGACGCTCAGTTTCTTCATGAGAAATATTACTTTCACCCGTTTCATAGTTAATGTCAGCTATTTGCGATAATAAAATGTTTGCACCCGTGCTACTTTTTAAAAATAAATGCCCAACGGCTTCTATATTGCTTTTATCCGATTTAGGAAAACGTACGGTTGCATTGTAAATTCGATTGCCTATATACACGGTAGCGACAGATGCGCCCCCCAGACCTGTTTCAATCAAGTTCATGACATCTGCAATATTAATGCCATATCGGGATAATTTCTTACGATCAATTTTGACGACCAATTGGGGAATCGGAGGTTCTTGAAAAATAGAAACAGATGCTGTTCCATGAATGGTTTTTAAAATGCCAACCACTTGATTTGCAATGCGGCGCGATTCTGTTAAATCATCACCATAAACGCGCAAGGCTAAGGGGCTGTGTGCGCCGCCAATTAAATCATTCACATTGTCGATAATCGGTTGACTAATGCCAATGGAGTATCCTGGCATTAGTGCAAATTGTTGAGACAATTTTGCGATGAATTGGGATTTGGTTTCTTTATTAGGCCATTGTGAATAGGGTTTTAACCCTACAGGAACTTCTATGTGTGAGGGCGTCCAGGGATCCGTTCCTTGATCACTTCGACCCAATTGTGTGATGACATAAGAAACTTCGGGGTGTTGCAGTAATGATTCGCGCAAGTTAGATGCCATGTCGTTGGCTTTTTCTAAAGAAAGTCCAGTTGGCATTTCGACCTGCAGCCACAATGCCCCTTCATCCAAATCCGGTAAAAATTCACGTCCGGCTGTGCCACCTAGTATCAGCACGGACAGCAGGGTGATAACGCCTAACACGTAAGCAAGCCATGGGCGCATCAAAAGTCGACCTAAAGCAATACGATACCGTTTGGTCAACCACACCAAAGGACGATTATCAAAAATACGCTGTGGTTTATGTAAAGCCGTATAAGCTAATCCAGGAATCAAAGTCATAGAGCAAACCAATGCCCCAAAGAGAGCAAAGGAAACCGTATAACCCATAGGGGTAAATAATTTTCCTTCAGCGCGTTCAAAGGCAAACAGGGGCAAGTAAGCAGAGATAATAATAAGTGTTGCAAAAAAAATGGGACGTGCCACATAGCTCGTGGTTTGTAGGACGTCATCCATGGACAGCGTTATGTTTGGATTGTCTTCTCGACGTCGAAGGATGGCTTCCATCACAACAATGGCGCCGTCTACAATCACGCCAAAATCAATCGCACCCAATGAAAAAAGGTTGGCCGGCATGTGGGTCGCATTCATGATAATAAATACACTCACTAGCGCGGTTGGAATTGCAACAGCGGCAACTAATGCACTCCGAGGATTACCGAGAAATAACATGAGAATAATGCATACAAGCCCTATACCCTCTATGACGGTGTGTGTTACTTTTTCAATGGTAAGATGAACGAGATCGTCACGATCAATATAGGGGACAATTTTGATCCCCATGGGAGTCAGCTTATCTTGAAGTTCTTTAATTTTTTCATGTACATCTTCTAACACTTTCGATGGGTTTTGCATCAAGCGCATCTGCACAATGCCTTGAATCGTATCTGGATTATGGTTTTTCCCTAAAATACCTTCACGTTCTTTATGACCAAATTGCAAGGTACCTAAATCACGAACTAAAACTGGTATTCCACCGTTTCGGACGGTGACTACAATATTACCCAAATCATCAAGGGTATGAATTTGTCCTATTCCACGAACGATATAACTTTGTTCACCACGTGTTACTCGACCCCCACCGGCATTGGCAGTGTTATTATTGATGGCATTAATAACATCATTTAATACCACGCTTTTGTTTTGCATTTTTTTTGGATCAATCGTTAATTGAAATTCTTTGGTTAAGCCACCAAAGTTGCTAACATCTGCGATTCCTGGTACTTGCTTAATTCCTGGGATAACCACCCATTGTTGAATATCTGACAACTCCATTAAATTTTTGCTGTCTGATTCGAGGGTGTACCGATAAATTTCACCGCCAGAGCCCGTGAGAGGTCCCAAACTGGGTTCAATGCCTGATGGAAGTGTAGCACCATTGATATGGTCCATCACCCGTTCTCGTGCCCACCAAGGATCGACTCCATCTTTGAAAACCAAGGTAATCAGGGAAAGGGCAAATGTGCTACTTGATCGTAACAAAAATATATCTGGCGTGTTTATCAGAGCACGTTCGAGAGGAATGGTAATTTGTTTTTCAATTTCTTCTGCGGCAAGGCCTGGAACTTGAGTGGTAACAAAAACGGTAACATCGCTGAGCTCGGGATAGGCTTCGATTGTCATTTGGGTGGCTGATATATAACCATAAATCGCAAGAAGTATTGCGAAACCCCAAATCAAATGTCGGCGAAGAAAACAGATCTCGATGATTTTGTTAATCATTCACCAATACCCCACCCAGTACCACAATGCGATCGCCTGCATGCAATCCAGAAGCGACGCGTACATTCTCTCCATCCTCTTGACCTAATGTAATATTGCGTCTAACAAAAACCCAAGGCTTGGTTTCCACAAAAACGGAAGTGGTATCATTATTCATCAGTATCGCAGAAAGGGGAATTAAACACTGTTTCGCTACTGGAATGGCGATTTTTACGTCGGCAAACATGTTAGGCATGAGTTTGTTGTTCATATTTTTAACCAAGATACGTGTTTTACTGCGTCGATTATCCGCTTCAAGAAGAGGATTGACGGAATCTATCTTGCCATGCAGGACTTCATGGGGAAGGGCTGGGAATGTCATGACAACAGATAGATTTTTTGTCATATAATTTGTATAATTTTCGGGAATTTGAGCTGTTATATACACTGTTTTTATGTTAGAAATGGTCATTAAAGTCGAGGTGACATCGCTAATAAATGATCTTTTTCCGTAGTTAATCGCGGTGATGGTTCCCTCAATAGGTGATTTTATTTTTAGCGTGCTGAATTTATTTTTACCAAACGTTTTAACCGTAGCTGTTGCACGTTTAAACTCAGCCAATGCCTGTAGATAGTTACTTTGGGCAAGTTCTATGTCTTTCTTGGCGTTGCCCCCGACCCGGTTAACACTGATTGCGCGTTTTAAAACGTCGTCGCTCAAGCTGAGCATGCTTTGAGCTTTCTCCTGATCAGCATACGCTTGGGCTAAGCCAGGTGATTTAATCGTTGCCAAAGTTTGGTGACGTTTTACAAATTCTCCAAGTCTCACGTTTATCTGAAGTAGTCGTCCTGCGAGAGGAGGTAAAATATTAACGCTATATAACGGGTTGATTTCAACGATCCCGGGAAAAGAGACAAAATGGGGTGCTTGAGTGGCGCTAACAGCCTCAATGACTAATTGTGAACGTAAGGGAGAATGCTGTGGAATAATGATGGTATTTCCTTGACGAAGGATAATCGGTACATTATTTGAATGCTTGTGATGAAAAAAAAGGGCTTGGCAACCATAGATGAGCAAAAAGAGTATTCCTAGGCTCAACAACGAAGCAATGAAAATGGCAATGGGCTTTTGTTGTGGGGAAAGGCTTCGGTATTTATTTTGAATCGATGAAGCCAAGTTATGGATTTTCATGCAACCAATCCTTGTTATTTTTATTCACAGTCCCTTGAGGCGCTGTATTAGAGAATAACATAAAAAGTTTGGAAAACCAGCGGCTATGGCGTGCTATGAAGGCAACCGTATCTGAAATGAATCCTAGAATAATCCATTATAATTCCGCAACCTGGCGCTGCAATATTATCCAAACTAAAAGCGAAATACGAAGCGGTTGGTGATCCTAATATATTAGCCATATTGAAAAATTTCCCCGCGCCGATGGACATTAGTTATCTAAATCCGCCTACCATAGCTGTTGGTGGTGTCGAATGAAGAATGCCTTCCGCTTCTAAGTGAGCTAATGCGGCAAGCGCTGTGTCTAGCCCGGTAGAAATTAATCCTATCGTCGAAGCGGCTATACACAATGGTACCCCAGAGGTCGTATCACATTTTGTACTCTCAGCTAACAATGCAACAGCAATTCCTGCCTTAGCACACGCTAAAAGTCCCTTTATTCCAAAAAGAACCCTTTCTGTTATGCCAGCACTGCTACTAGCAACGGCTGTCGCAAAAGTAATAGCGGCATTGCTAATGCCGCTTATCACATCGGCAGGTGGTCCGGCCACCGTCGCGATAGCACTTCCTACTGCATCAATACCTAGATTTGTAGTCAAATGCCAGTCTAAAGCAAAAAATTAAACAATACAGTTTTGATACCCACGCATCGTAACTTATCGTTTCAAGTTAGTTTAGACAGCATTTCTTGAATTTTATCCCACTTCCACAATGACAAAGGTCATTTCGTCCCAGTTTAGGCGTTAGACGAATAAACGTGGTTGGAGTTTTAGACTCAAAATGGTTATGGTATCCCATATTCCACATGTTATGCTGTGAGTCTTGCTCAAGATTCAACGGCCGAGACGGCTTCTTACTGAATGCGCTCATCCAAAGCATTTCTTGCTCGACGTCGTCGATTGGCAAATGAAAATGATCATTGTAAACATGCTTATTCAAGCATTCCTCTTTACCCATCGCCAGCATGCGGTTTATCCAAGCTTTATCAACACAGAATGTATCAACTTTGTCTTCTTCGAAAGCTTTATTGACTTCTTCCATAAGTTCTTCTGGATAAATATCGGAAGAAATTTCTACAAGACGCGTCACAAAATCTTCATCATCAGCTAAAGGAGAATGAAACAGTGTGCGAATATAATTAACCAACTCATCGCGTTTAAGCTTGTCTAATGCAACAAGGCCTAAAAGACTTTTTAATGCGGCATTTCGAGACCATTCATTTAGGTCCGGATTTTCAATTAATTTTTTTATCGCTACTAAATCGTCGTTGAAAGTAGAAACAATGAATCTTGCCAAGGCTTCTGTAATACAATCGCCTAATAGTTCCTCAGGCCATTCATCTGGCAATGAAGCAAGCGCAAGAATATAAGGAAATGCTTGTTTTTCTCTGAATTTTGACAATATATACAAAGAAAAGGTGTAGTCCATTTGATAATCATCAACAGCTTCAAAGTTCGAAATCGTATCTTTCAAAATGGACAGCAAGTAAGGAGTAATCGCCTCTTTCTGCTCCAGTGCCGCGTTTAATGCTTCTTTCGGAAAGCACCCCTTGGGATCATCAAAATGATTTAGAATGTCTTCAATATGCATAATAATCCAATTGTTCGATAGAGCTTCTTAAATCCACATTCATCGAATGCTGTACCGCGCTATTATTACATATGCTCATGTCTTTGCAACGCTAGTCTCCCATTTATAATCATGGTCTTTTTCAGCATCAAAGAATCAATAAGGATGTGATATGGACTGGGAAATTGAGTTGATAACGTTATATCTGTTCATATGCAAGCATTATGAGCAGAATCTATCAATGTATTGCGTGAGAATAGCTTATTACGCCGATTTAAAATTTAGTGATGAGGAGGTCATAACCTTATATCTTTATGGAATAATTGAAGGAAATCGCTCGTTGAAGACGATCCATCGATATGCTCAAAAACACTTGAATTCCTGGTTTCCTCATCTACCTACATACAAAGCGTTTATCCATCGAATTAACCAATTACATGATGTTTTTTCCCCATTAGTAGCGCTTATTTGCGAACAGCTTATCAAGACAAAAAATACTGAGCAATTGATTGGCCTTACCGATGCTATGCCAATTATTATGGCTCAGCGAGGTCGACGTTTTCATGCAAAAGTAGCACCAGAAATTGCTACAAACAATGGATATTGTGCTACCAAGAAACTGCATTATTATGGGGTGAAATTACATGCCGTTGCTAGCCGAGTAAAAGGGGCCTTACCTATTCCTGTGTGTTTAGGTCTTACGAATGCAGGTATGCACGACCGGAAAGCTTTTGAGCAAATCCTTCCCTTCTTGCCAGAAAATATGCAGGCCTGTTACGCTGATAAAGCCTACCAAGTCGAAAATGAAGCTATTCATCAAGAGCAACATGTTACATTGTTCACTCCTGTCAAAAAAGGAAAAGGGCAAACTCACCTGGATACTGCAGAGCAATGGCTATCAACTGCCATTGCCCAAGTCAGACAACCTATCGAGTCTTTTTTCAATTGGATTCATGAAAAAACAGGTATTCAGATTGCAAGCAAAGTTAGATCTTACAAAGGGCTAATGGTGCATGTATTTGGGAGATTATCCGCTGCCTTATTTATTATGCTGAGACAAAAGCAATATCTGTCTGATTTTTAAGCTTTAGATTGGCATTATAGATTCATTAAAATTAGGATTAGCATCACTACCGGCAACGATAGATACTTTTGAAATTATTTTTGCAACAAAATTTGGTGCGTACAAGAACATAGAGGACATTGGAGAAAAAATACTTGAAAATTTACCATCATCTATTAAAAATCTTCATATTACCATTCAAACAGATATAAACTATCTTGGGTTAATATCATGTATCCCAGCTTCCATTGAGAGTTTGGTTATTGATGATACAGGCAATGTTTCTGAAAATTATTTTAAAATACTAGCCTATAGCTTACCAAAATCCATTCAAACTATCGATTTAACTGCTGTTTTAGCGAATAAATCTATCGAAGAAATAGTAAAAATTACCAAATTATTTTCCGCCAGAGGATTTACTTTAATCCATGGAAAAGATTTATCCATTAAAGCACAAAGAACAGAGGATCTACTGGAAGTAAGAGAGCTATCACCCAGTGAACCTAAAGAATTTGATAATTTAGCACGATTAGAGTCTACTCATTGGAAAGGGATTTCAAATCCAACCTTTAAACACCCTTTCTGGCATAGAAAAACTGAAGCAGTAACAAGGACTCAGACAGAGGATTTACCATGCTATATTCGGACAACTGATGGATTATTAAAGGTTTAAAGATCTACCAAACAATATAAGTAATGGTAAAGTCCTCAATTGGCACAGCGTTACTCTTTGTAATTTTTGATTTTCACGAACCAGAAACTACAGCAAAACATTGTGTCACTCAAATGCCATTCTTTTAATAACACGGGCTCCTGTGACTAATAATTTTAAATTTTCTAAACAAAGTACTATTTTGATTGGGTTCTTATTTGCGAAACTTGCTCATTTATTTCCACATAGCCAGAATTTAAGTGACAAAAAAATTTTTATTGTAATATATGAAAAAATTTTCACCAAAATATGCTTCATATAGGATCTAAATCTAATGACTATACCTTATATAAGTATTTTTAATGGACCAACTATACCGAGCCTCCGCGAATATGACACCTCTATGTTGCTCCGACAATTTTTTTGGTAGAATAAGCTTTTTTTATTGAAGGAATATTTTTATGTTAAGATTTACCGCAGCAGCAACAACCGCTGGTCCAGCATATACGGCTAGAATGCTTTTAAGTGAGGTAGTTCCTTCGATCAAGGATACTGAAGCTCCAAAATTAAAGCCATTCAGCCACTTTACCTTAGCATGCACAGCCGAAGATGAAAGTGCCCGAATTAGTGAAGCATTTGAAGCATTAGCTAAGCATTTGGGAAAGCCTGTTTCATTTACAGCGGAAGAAGTGGTCAACTTAGGGGGTGAAGCTCAAGCTCTTTGGGGTGTAAAGCTCAATTTGGATTCTCATCCAGAACTTCGTGATTTACTCGGAAGTTTTTTTGATTCAATGATGTGTCCTGAACGTAATGGGACTCTTTACACATGGAAACCAGCCTTGGGACAAACTACAAAATGCCCACACATCACCATAGGAGCCAAAATAGAAGATAAAACAATAGCTGATAGGCTAGTAGCAGAAGGATGCGTATTTGTTTTTGATCAAGTAGATTATAAAAAGGTTGGTCCCCATGACCCACACCTCTCTATGTCCTTAAATGCTGAAAAAGCTTTTGGTGCCGCCTTCAGTAGTTGATCCAATGAACACAATTTGGGTCATTGAGGCCCAAATACATTTACCCTGTAATTCGAACATTACAGAGTGTATTCATACATTATGACCCCTTAAATCCAAAGAATTGAATGTCTAAAATAATTTTCGTGATAAAGGGGTAACTTCCAATTTTTCCATTGCTCTCCTAGCATCAGCAATGTGAGTAGGTTTAACTCCATGGCTTTCTTGACTCATAATCATATTGTAATAAAGCTCTGCGTCGTCATGGTTATTTTTTGCAACAGCAACCCTCAACCTATCGATTACTGTGTTGTAATATAAGAAATGATCTTGAGGAAGTCTATCCGCAAATGCATAGGCATATTTTTCCGCATCTTCAAGCAATCTCTCATTTTCATTATGTATTTCAAATTGCTGTAATAATGAATAAGTTAAAATTCCACTTGCAAGAACCTGATGGAACATATTTCCGTTTTCTTGATTGCGGCTCAGGTGCCCACACATGATTTCCATAACAGTAGAAAATGATCCTGCCCTAATATGACGGACACCCTGCTAAGAGAGTAAAATCTAAAGCAGAGGTGGGAAATGAACAATAATAAACCAGAACAAAAAGTAGTCAGGAAAAAATATAGTCCCCAGTTTAAAGATCAAGCACTTGAGCGAATAGCCAAAGATGGTGTACCTCAGGTGGCCAAAGATCTCGGTTTAGCAGAATCACTTTTATATTCATGGAAAGCACAACAGAAAAAAGGTGGTGACTCCATCGAAAATCAAAAGTTACAACAAGCTGAAATGGCCAGACTAAAGCGTGAAAACGCACGACTTGCAGAGGAGAATGCTTTTTAAAAAAGGCGGCAGCGTACTTCGCGAAGGAATCAAAGTGAGGTACGCCATGATTAAGACGCAATCGAGTCAATTTTCTCTCCGATTAATGTGTCGTTTATTATCAGTATCGGTCAGCGGATACTATGGTTGGCGCTGCCGAAAACTATCTCGTCGTGAAGAAGACAATCGCCAATTAGCTATTAAAATCAAAGCGATTTTGATGATGAGAAGTCACGAGCTGGGGCGCTTCGAATTACCAAACGATTAAATAATGAAGGTGTGTCAGTAGGCAGGCATCGTGTTGCAAAAATCATGCGCTCAAATGGTTGGCGCGCACGTGCGGCGAAGAAGTTTAAAGCGACAACAAATAGTAACCACCAATTACCTGTTGCGCCTAATTTACTGCAGCAAAATTTTTTAGCGTATCAACCCAATGAAAAGTGGGTCAGCGACATAACCTACGTGTGGACCGAGGATGGATGGCTTTACCTTGCTGCTGTTATGGATTTATATTCTCGCAAAGTGGTTGGATGGGCTTTGTCTGAACGAATGACGAAACAATTAGTGATTGATGCGCTGCAAATGGCTGTATGGAGTCGAAAACCTCCCAGAGGACTTATTCTTCATTCAGACAGGGGCAGCCAATATTGCTCTCATGATTATCAAAAGCTTTTGACACTTCATGGGCTAGTTTGCAGCATGAGTAAGCGCGGAGATTGTTATGATAACGCCGCGATGGAGAGTTGGAACCATAGTTTCAAAGTGGAAGCTATTCATGGGGAAAAATTTGAAACACGTGCTATTGCCAAGAATCATGTGTTTGAGTACATCGAAATATATTACAATCGAAAACGGCTTCATTCGATGATTGGCTATAAATCGCCGGAGTTATTTGAAGTTAAAAAAGTCGCTTAGTGAGGTGTACGTTTTTTCGGGGCGGGATCACATCAAGGGCATCCATTGTAACCGTATTGATTATATCGTCACTTTTTTCTTTGTCTAAACGCTCTTGACTCTGAGCCTTCTCAGTTAATTCTTTCATAATTATTGCTGTCCTATTTGAATTTATCGATGATGTTATTCCCAAATAATTTTCCCTGTTTTATCAGTTGTTAGATATCTATCATCTGTTGGATAAATTAATTCGTAACAAATATCAGTCAGAGCTTGTTCCATACCAGGTAGTTGACGTTGTAAAACTAATTGATTATTGCTAAACACCGCCCCTGCTCCATGAAGAGACATTAGCGATGGGAGATTAGGAATAGGGATTGCCCGTACAAAAGTCATAAATACATCTATTCCAGATTTTCGAGCAATTTGCTTCATATGCTTACGCATTTCTTTTGCATATCCACGTTTTTGAAATTCGGGATCAACTACAAGCATGTCCGAATACCCTACACGACCCAAGTGGTAATAGGCTTGCAAACGACCCTCCAATGTCGGTGGATTACCTGTGCAATAGAAAATCATATAACTGATCAACTGGTGATCTTTAAAGCCAAACAAAATTTCGGCTGTTCCCATTTCAATCGCTTTTTGGATAGCGCTTTCACATGTTGACTCAAGACAACCGCCAGTGAAAAGATTTTGATCATACAAAGACTTAGGAATGATTTTTCGATTAAGGTTTCTTATTGTCTGCCATTGCTCACGGCTCAATGCATTGGATTTTTTATGAATAATATGCAACATCGATATATGAATTTGAGTGAAATATTAACGTATCTTACTTGATATATTTAAAAGTTGCATGGGTTGGATTAGGGCAATGTAGCCAATCATCAACGATTTCCTCAAGATAAATGACAAGCTCAATTAAATGCATTTATGTTCAAATATTATGTTAAAATAACAGGATTGATGAAATCTATAGCATTGATAGAAGCATCAGGGCTAGAAATACTCAAAATTTAATTTGCAATTTGTTTAGGAGTAAAAAGATGGTTAGCTCATATGATTTATTACACTTACTTGGCCATTTTTCAGAATTAAAAGCGGCATTAACAGATAACCCTGCTCTCGTAGCCGAGCAAGATGAAACAGGAAAAACGTTACTCCACTATGTAGCAAACGCCGCTCGCTTTTTGGGTTCACCCGCTCTCAGCCAAACTTTAACGCTTTTGTTAACAGCACCAGAAAGAAACTTCAATATTCAAGATGATAATGGCAACACTCCGATGCATTATGCTGCTTTGTGTTGTAAACATCACCCTAAAACAGGTGAGTATGTGTTTCCAGCGTTTATTAAAGAGGCCGTTAAAAATGGATTTGATTTTTCAAAACTAAATGACGAAGGCTATACTGTTTTGCATTTAGCAACAACAACATCTTTTGAATTTCCTTTCTCTGGAATCAGTATCAACAATGCAGCAACTGTGTTAAATCATGCACCTGAACCTGGATTAAATGTTCTTTCTACGGCTGGAAAAACCGCATTATCATATGCTTTGTGCCACTTTCGTTTTCAAGAAGCCACCTCATTGTTACAAGCGGGGGCTGATGTTACGTTAACGAGCCAAAATGAGCCTTGCCCACTCGATTTAATCGATGAGCAATTAGGTTATTTCCATAATATTGTCGATAAGAACTTAGCGGAAAATCCTGAACAACATGAAAATTATCAAGCGATTATCGTTGAGCTCGATAAACTAAAAACCACAATGGACTCTATAATTGAGCATGAAAAGACTAAAAGCAGCGCAAAAGTTTTAGCACAGGGAAAAATTTCTGATTTTCCCCTGCTAGCAGCATCACGAAAGGCCCCAGTAAGTGTGGATAGCCCTTTACGAGGAGATTTCCGTGATGACGTTAAAGTAAATAAGCTTAATTTATAGTCATGAAAACTGTAGTGCTCGAATTACTACTGGTAGCACTAATGATGGAGTTTAAAATTGGATTTGGCGAAATCGTGGGTCCGCCCCAAATGTCTGAATCTTCTACACATCTTGTCTATCCCAAAGATACATGATCAAATCATCTCATTTTGAGGTTATCTACCGTTGGGAATAGGTGGGAATGGTGGTTCTTTTTTAGTATCTTCAGAATTACTAGAAAATAATGTAGCTGAAGTTTTATGAAGTGCTTTTAATGAAATTTTATCTTTAATAAATTGCACTAAATGAGGTTTATTTACCATCTCAGCCATTGCTATAGGAGTCAGGTTACCATCATTAGTTTTTAATAAATCAGCGCCTAATTGAATTAGAAGTTCAATCATAGGTAAATCATCTTTAATAATGGCAGCATCAATAGGCCTAAACTTATTGAAAGTAATCTCAATGTTTGCTCCCTGGTGAGCTAAATAGGCAACCATTTCTAAATGCCCACCTAGACAAGCTGCAAATAATGGGCTCTGAAGTTGCGGGATACCATTAATGTTAGCACCTGCATCTAATAAAGCTTCCGCACAATCTAAATAACCTAACCCAGTCGCGCTTGCCAATGGTGTGAAGCCATTGTCGGCTGGAATATCAGAATTAGCTCCATATTTTGCAAGTTCTTTTATTACCCAGGGTTTTCTTGTCGTTGTAGCAATATGAACAGGTGTGTTACCGCCAGGTGCTTGGCTGTTTATGTCAACCTGTTGTTGTGCGAGCAGAGAAATGGCCTCAACATAACCATTTTGTGCAGCAACATAGATTGGAGTGCATCCTTGATAAGATTTATTTAGATCAGCCCCTTTACTTATAAGGAATGAAAGTATAGGGGCACGCCCTAATTGCGCTGCCATAAAAGAGCAAGTCATTCCATTTGTAGCAGGTGTATCAAACTTAACTCCATATTTAGCTAGTTCTTCTAAAATATTAAGATAATTATTTTGCGTTGCAATGATTGCAAGCGTCGTACCATCGTTTCTTGGCGAATAAAGATTTACTCCCCAGCTTGCTAATAATGCAACAATTGAAAGATGACCTTGCTGTGCGGCAAGAAAAATAGGGGTCTGGCCATCACTGTCAGCTGTATCAAAATTAGCACCCTGTCTATAAAGTTCCATAATAAGATCAATATCACCGATACTGGCTGCCATACATGCTAAAGTAGAATTTCCTTTACGCATAGCAACGTCATTGGTTACCACTTGATTTTTCTTTACTTTAGCCAGCGCCTCCATTAATTGACTATGCTTTTGATCCGTGCCATAGGTAATTACTTTAAAATTAAAAGCTGTATATAAAGGATTCGGTTCAATTCCTACGTTACAACCAAACGAATCACGAATTTTATTGACAATTTCTTGCATATCACATTGTC
>Ga0207083_1040_pt2 | contig 25425 bp, 21 predicted proteins | sample Alteio_BWMinHeat_57_FD_153516 | JGI IMG/M metagenome (GOLD analysis project Ga0207083, IMG submission 153516) | Enriched cells from forest soil in Barre Woods Harvard Forest LTER site, Petersham, Massachusetts, United States -... | ecosystem: Environmental > Terrestrial > Soil > Temperate forest >... | reverse complement strand
TTGATAAGAATAGTTTCAATGCTGACTAAAATGGCTAGAACATAAAATAATATGAGAAAAAACGGGCACGGGCACGTTCACGATACTTTTAAATTGGGTGATTTATTCTTTAGACGTTCGATAGTTTACCCACTCAAAACTGCATAGAGCCAATTTTCTTCTTTTTTTCTAAGCGCCCACATTGCTCCTTTTAATTTCTTGTATTCTTCTTCTGTTAATTCTTTATTTAAACGTTTCAATTCTTTTTTGCGAACTGAGTCAATACATTTTCTATAGTTTTTTGCGTTAACATAACCATCATACATATCACAGCATGCGATTTTAATCGTCGACTTCAATTGATCTAGAATGTGCTATTGACTGTAATAATAAAAGCTTCGGATTGGTTTTGTTCAACTCTTAAAATTTCAACATCTGGTATATCTAAAGGGATTTGTAAGAGCTAAATTTAATTAATTTTTCTCCTACAACTTTTTCTGTGGTAATAGCAAAACTAAATTCATAACAAATTTCATTTGCTATTATTTGAAAACTAAAATGTGTTGGTTTATTTTCAAATTTTTTATCCAGCTTGAAAGGAAAGGTATTCTTTGAATCAAACTTTCTGGCTGAGTTATGGTAGTAATAAACTGTCTTGCAAACCAAATAGCACGACAGATTTTAGTTTTGCCCGAGGCATTAGCACCATATATCGCCGCAACTGGTAAAAATCGCAAACCATATTTTTCAATGGAAATTCCTATATTTTTAAATTATACTTCCAACGCCAACATAGGACGCATGTAAGAAATAGGCACTTCAGTGTCATTAAATGTCACATATTCCCACGCATCTTCTTGTATCAATAATTGACAAAGTAATTTGTTATTTAATGCATGTCCCGATTTAAAACCATTAAAAGCACCAATTAAACTACTTCCTAAAAGATACAAATCACCCACCGCATCGAGAATTTTGTGTTTAACAAATTCATCTTCGTAGCGTAATCCTTCTTCGTTAATAACATGAAAATCATCTACGACAATAGCATTATCTAAGCTTCCGCCGCGCGCTAAATTCATTGAGCGTAACCGTTCAAAATCGGATTTGAACCCAAAGGTGCGAGCTCGACTCACTTCTTTAACATAAGAAGTGCTGGAAAAATCTAGGGTAGCGCTTTTGCTATGTAACTTGAAAACAGGATGGTCAAATTCAATAGTAAAGGTTACTTTAAATCCTTCGAAAGGTTCAAAAGACGCCCATTTATCACCATCTTTAACAATCACTTTACGCTTAATACGAATAAAGCGCTTAGGAGCATGTTGCTCTTGAATCCCTGCAGATTGTAGTAAAAAAATAAAAGGTGCAGCACTTCCATCCATAATAGGGACTTCAGAAGCTGTCACATCAATGATTAAATTATCGATACCAAGACCCGCACAAGCCGATAGCAAATGCTCCACTGTTGATACGCGTACGCCATTTTTAACTAAGCACGTGGATAAAGTCGTATCACCTACATATTCAGCACGGGCAGGAATAGAAACAGGAGGATTCAAATCAATTCGATTAAAAATAATTCCAGTATGGGGTGGAGCAGGACATAACGTTAACTCAGCCCGCTCGCCTCCATGTAAGGTAATACCGGTTGCCTTAATGACATTTTTTAAGGTTCTCTGTCTATGCATTAATATTTCACTTTCTAATCAAGATGAAAGGATTTTAACATAAATAGTTTTCAATTTGAAATTTTCCAGCACTGATTAACGGTAGAGTTGCCTTTAAAATCCTCTGGAAGCATTTTTTTGGTAATATTTTCTACTATTTTTTCTGGGCGGTTATTATACATTTTGCAGCGAGGGTGACGGATTATCCAATATAAGGTTCCTCCTGGTAAAAGCAAATCAACAACACTCTGCAGTATTACATTTATTTCTTCGCTTAACTGCTTTGAAATTTCAACAAAAATAAGATCGAATGGCTTTTTTGCGTTGCTTAAATAATGCGCAATATCATCTTTTACAATGCGATGTTTTTCCGTAGAGAAACCATTCATTTGTAATTGATATTGTGTCCATTGAACAGCAAAGTCAGAAGCAACGACGGCTTCTGTCATGGATGCACCACCTAATGCTGCAAAAACATTTACAGTGCCTGATTCTGTCATCAAACTAAGAAATGATTTATTTTTTGCTTCTTTCATCATCAGCGAGCGTAATTGGCGTTCATCCAAATGTAATCCTGTGGACAAACCATCATACTGCAAATTAACGCTCAACTTTACGCCATTTTCCGTGACAGGATAAAATGCATCTAAATTCTGAGCACTCAAATTCATCTGGCCGTTCGGGTAATGAAGAAAAATATCTTTTGGTGAAGCACCCAATACGTCTGGCAGCACAGCCAAAACAGACTGCAATCGTTGTAATGCTTTATCTTTAGCAATACTTTGTGGTGCTTGATATTCTTGAACTAACACAAAGTGTTCATAAAAATCGATGGACACAGCATATTCAGGTAAATCAGCATCATATACTCGATAACATGTAATACTTTCACGATGGGCCCAGCGTTTTTTATGCTTAAGGTTCTTCTTTAAACGATTAATAAACATTTGCACTGCCGTATCTTGGCTTTCTGCTAACCACCGCTGCGCTTTTCGAATACGCCGCTCATTGACAGCAGCAATACTGCGATCGATAAACCATTCAGAAGATAGAGTAAATAATAATAATTGACAAGGAATGGCACCATTAAAAAGAGAATAATAGCGCTCAGCACGTAAGCCCATATTTTTACTAAGATCTAGATTTCCTGTAAAAATAGCCGCACGATACCCTTGAAAATATTTTTTTAATTGATCGGCTAATTGAACATAAAGTGTTTGTAAATGAGTTTCTTCCCCTAACCGTTCTCCATAAGGGGGATTAACCACCACTAAACCAGGTTGCCAATCAGAATTTGGTATACAAAGAGAAATATCACGTTTTTCAATATGCACGATACCCCGCAATCCTGCACGCAACACATTGGCATGAGCCATTGCAACGGTCTCACGATCGTTATCATATCCAGTGATTTTTGCGACAACTGGCTTACATTGTTTTTTTGCTTCACTGACTAATTGATTCCATACGTCTGAGCAATGTTTTTTCCATTTTAAAAATCCAAAATAATGTCGCAAGAGACCAGGCGCCATATTACCCGCTATTAAAGCCGCTTCAATGACCAATGTACCCGATCCACACATGGGATCAACAAAACTACCCTGATTTTCAACAATACGAGGCCAACCGGCCCGCAATAAAATAGCCGCAGCTAAGTTTTCTTTAAGAGGGGCTGCACCTTGTTCTAAACGATAACCGCGTTTATGTAAACTTTCACCGGACAAATCGATACTAATCGTTGCAATATCTCGATGCAAAAAAACATGAATGCTAATATCTGGCATTTCACGATTAACAGTCGGGCGAACATCATATTGCTGACGGAATTGATCGACAATGGCATCCTTTACTTTTTGGGCGCCAAATAATGTATGTGAAATGGCTGACTGTACCGTCACAAAATGAATGTAAATAGATTGATTAGGATCACAATGCGCATCCCATGCAATGGACTGAACACCCTTATATAATTCCTCGGGTGTTGCTGCATGAAATTGCTGAATACGCAGTAATATACGATTCGCTAAACGCGACCACAAACAGGCTTTATAAGCTAATTCAATATTTCCCGTAAATGTAACGCCTGCCAATTTTTCTGCTGCGTCCGTTGCACCTAACGAACGTAATTCATCTGCCAATAATAATTCTAGGCCTTTTGGTGTAGTAGCAAAAAAATGGTATATATTATTGTCCACGTCCAATCCCGTAATACTCAAACTCAGCTTCTTTCATATGCTGTGGATCATATTGATTTCTGCCATCTAAAACAATATAACGTCGCATTAATTTTTTCATTAATGCCAAATCAGGATAACAAAAAGGTTTCCATTCTGTTACCAAAATCAAAGCATCAACCTCTTTAACAGCATCATACTGATGTTCAGACAGTATGATGCGACCCGAATGAAACCATTCGGGAGGTAAAATATGTTTTGCCATCGGCATGGACACAGGATCATATGCTTGCACTGTCGCACGATGCGCAATTAATTGTTGCAATAATACTAATGAAGAAGCCTCACGCATATCATCTGTGCCTGGTTTAAAAGATAAACCCCAAACACCTATTTTAATATCAGATAAATCATCACCAAATAATTGACGCGCTTTATTGGGTAAAATAAATTTTTGCTGATAATTTCTTTCTTCCACAGCGCGCAAAACAACAGGATCTATATTATTTTCTTCAGCGATTTTAATAAGTGCTTTTACATCTTTTGGAAAACAAGAACCACCATAACCACAGCCTGGAAAAATAAAAGAAGAACCAATGCGTGAGTCAGAACCAATGCCGATACGCACATTTTCAATATCGACACCTAAACGTTCGCACAGGACAGACATTTCATTCATAAATGAAATTTTTGTGGCAAGCATGGCGTTGGCAGCATATTTTGTCATTTCTGCATCTTTGACATTCATGAAATATATTTTTTCCGGATTGCTGCGCAAAATAGGTGTATAAAGCTCTAGCATAATCGCTTTCGCGTGTTCCGATGTGTGTCCTAAGATAATGCGATCCGGTTGCATAAAATCATTGATCGCCGCCCCCTCACGTAAAAACTCTGGGTTGCTAACAACATCAAAAACAATGCTTATACCGCGACGATCCAATTCTTGTTGAATACAATATTTCACTTGATCCGCCATTCCTACCGGCACAGTCGATTTATCTACAATGATACAATCATTTTTTAATGTGGCACCAATATTACGCGCTGCTTCTAGCACATACCGCATATCGGCAGAACCTGTTTCATCACTGGGTGTGCCCACCGCTATAAAAATAATGCGAGGCTCTACAGTCAATTCGTTCAAAGTGGTAGCGAATTCTAATCGCCCGGCTTCAATATTCGTTACAACTAATGTATCTAAGCCTGGTTCATAAATGGGTAAAACGCCTGTCTTTAACAAATCAATACGTTCTTTATTAATATCCACACAGGTCACATGATTACCTAATTCTGCAAAACAAGCACCCGTTACCAACCCCACATACCCTGCCCCTATAACTGTAATATTCATGATGGAATCCTTTGATATATTCTGACTTGCTCTTTATTATGTTTACCAGTAAAGACTATGATGGGTAATGCTTTCATTTCATTCAAAACAGAGGCTGCATCGGACAATGTTTTATCATTTAAACGTAAAGCGATGTAATCATACTGTTTCCATTTATTTTCTTGTAACACATGTAAATCAGAAAAACGGGACTGTTCTACAAAAATAGTATTCCCAAAATGATGCGAATAGTACATGACTTGATAATCATTACTATAAAGAGATGCCGTATGTGGTACATGGACATTCAACCAATCGCCTGCATCGCGGATATATTGTTTTGAATCTGTAAAATGGAATATGCCAGCTATACCATAAAGCCCGATAAAAAATAAAGACAAAATCAATGGCCATTTTTTCTTTGGCCATTGCTGTAACAAATATTCTAAAGAAAAAGGGATCCATAGCATGAATGTTAATGCTAATCCTAGCACATAACGTGTTGATATAAATTGATGTTCAATTAAAAAAATAAATGTAATCACTACATTAATAAAAACATGGCCCCATAATACCAAGCGGGCGTTTTTTAAAGGAGGTAATAGTTTTTTTTGCCAAGCTAATAATGTCAACGCAACATATATCAATGAAAGCGCTGCAATAACTATCGATACATACCACACCATTAAGATGAAAAAATAGATAAGGTATCTATCGTGTACATCACGCGTAAAAAGCACATGTCCTATCCAATCTGCCGCAATAACATATGGCCTGATTAGCGTGGTCTGTAACGCAGATAAATGCAAATGAACACCTAATTCTGATAAACGGCCCAAATAGATATGAGGATGTAAAACCGCAATACTGATTAATACTAAGCCTGTAATGATAAATAAACTATTTAAATATAAAAAATCCTTCAAACGCGCCATGTCAGTTTGTTGTTTTTCTAGTAAAATAAAAAATGGCATAAGTAATAAAAAAATAATACCTTCCACACGAAATAATGCGGCAAACATGACACTAGAACTCCACATCAGTGCATTTGACCACTTCTTATGTTGAACATATTGCAATAAGAAAAATACGGATAATAAATAAAAAAACCAATAACCATGATCTCGAATGATATCGGATTTAATCCCGTTCCACTTATGAAAAAGAAGAATAATTAACGCGGCAAACCAACAAATACTTTTTTTGTCATTAAACAAAGATACAATACGAATAAAAATGAGGACTGTTAAAAGAGAAAATAGGCTATTTAAAATAATGGCCGTGTGCTCATAAGAAAACGTAGTGACTTTAACACCACCAGCAATAAGCAAAGAATAAAATGGCCACTGACTCTGATCACACAAAGAGATTGCTGCCAACAATCCTTGATCATGGATGGTCTCTGCACTTTGTAAATAGCAAATAGCATCAGGATTTAATAAAACAGTATGCGTATTTATCCATAATGACAGCAAAATACTTGCAATAGCCGCCACACCATAAATGGTATACGCAGAATTGATTATGCGTTGCATTCCACTAACTCTTGTAAAAAGCATTTAAAATCGCTTGCTAATTCGTGATGTTTTAATGCATAAGAAACGGTGGCCTCTAAGTAGCCCATTTTGCTACCGCAATCATATCGTTTTCCATTAAATTGCAAAGCATCCACTGTTTCTGAGGCCAATAATTTCGCAATCGCATCAGTGAGCTGAATTTCCCCTCCAGAACCTTCTACGGTTGTCTCAAGTAACTGAAAAATAGCGGGTGTTAAAATATAACGACCTACCACACCTAAATTAGAAGGGGCTTCACTCGGTTTAGGTTTTTCAATGATATTACGAATATTAGCCACCCGTTGTTGATTTCCTGCAACATCAACAATACCGTATTTGTGACTATTATGGGGAGCAATTTTTTCGACGGCAATCACACTCGAATTCGTTTCATTAAAAACATTCACCATTTGTTGCAAGCAGGTTTGCCTACCACCATCAATTAAATCATCCGCTAATAACACGGCAAAAGGTTCATTCATTACTAATGGTTTAGCACACAAAACAGCATGCCCCAATCCTCGAGGTGAATGCTGACGAATATAAGCACATGAAATACCAGTGGGTAAAATACCTCTTACAACTTCAAGTAAATCATATTTCCCTTTAGCAATAAGATTAGATTCTAATTCAAAATTGGAATCAAAATGGTCTTCAATAGCGCGTTTACTGCTGCTTGTAACAAAAATTAATTCTGTAATTCCCGCAGCAATAGCATCCTCTACGGCATATTGAATTAAAGGTTTATCAACAATAGGCAACATTTCTTTAGGATTTGCCTTTGTTGCTGGTAAAAAACGAGTCCCTAATCCTGCCACTGGAAAAATGGCTTTTGTGACCTTCATGCTATCTAATCCTAATACTATTTATATAACCCTAAATGGGGCGAATATTATCATATATTTTGAGAGAATGGCATGGGTAAATAATAGTCTAACGTCTTACGTAATCCACTTTCAATACTATGCCGAGGTTGCCATCCTAGTGTTTCAGTTATTTTTGTATGGTTGATGGCATAACGCCAATCATGGCCTAAACGATCTGATACAAATTGAATGAAGGTATGATGTGGTTGTTTTTGTGGAACATATTGATCCATTAAACCACAAATCTTTGTCGCTAATGCGAGGTTACTTAACTCAGTATTTCCCCCAATAGTATATGTTTCTCCTACTTGACCATGCTCTAAAATAGTTAAAATAGCGGCACAATGGTCTTCTACATAAAGCCAATCACGAATATTACTACCATCTCCATAAATAGGGATAGGTTGCCCAGTGGAGCAGGCACGAATAATAGTAGGAATGAATTTTTCCGGATGTTGAAAAGGGCCATAATTATTAGAACAATTGCTTATCGTCATAGGTAAACGATAAGTATGCCAATAGGCTCTCACTAAATGATCTGATCCTGCTTTCGAGGCAGAATAAGGAGAATTAGGTGCATACGGTGTTTTTTCTGAAAAAGGTTCATCTTCTTTTTTCAATGTGCCAAATACTTCATCCGTTGAAATATGATGAAAACGACAATGATTTTCCTGCCATTTTTTTTCCACTTGCCAATATTGTTTAGCTGCTTCTAATAATGTAAATGTGCCAACAACATTCGTCTGGATAAAGGGAGCAGGCCCGCTGATTGAGCGATCCACATGACTTTCTGCTGCAAAATGAACAATAGTATCAATATGATAACGCTGCAAAATAGCTATTACTAAAGCAGCATCACATATATTGCCCTGAATAAAATAATGACGTTGAGATTCTGGCAAATCCATTAAATAATCTTTTGAACCCGCGTAGGTTAAACAATCTAAATTATACAGATTAACTGTTTTATTATGCTTTAATAAGTAATGAATAAAATTAGCGCCAATAAAACCAGCACCTCCCGTAATTAAAACATTATGTGGCTGAAAGTTTTGTAATAACATCAGTTAATCCTTGTTTCCAATCAGGTTGCTGAATATCGAATACATCGGCTATGCGTTGGCAGTTTAACACAGAATAGTGAGGACGTTTCGCTGGTAAAGGATATTCGGCCGTTGTAATAGCTTCAATGTGTTTGACGTTAAGAGGCAAATGAAGTGTACGCGCATTTTCAACGATTAGCTTAGCAAAAGTATGCCAATCCGTTGTTTCAGCCCCGCAATAGTGATAAATGCCCCAATGGGGATGAAAAAGCATTTTCAAAATAGTTTCAGCAATCTCTTTGGCAGGGGTAGGACATATCGTCTGATCAGTAACAATACGCAATACTTCTCTTTCTTTCGCTAAACGCAAAATGGTTTTAACAAAATTATTTCCATGTATACCAAAAACACTACTCACTCGCAAAATCATCATGTGTTCACAATGCATTTGTATCGCTAATTCGCCTTGCCATTTACTCATCCCATATACATTTAATGGCTTGGGTAAGCTAGATTCAACGTAAGGAATAGTTTGTGTTCCATCAAAAACATAATCTGTAGAAAGATGCAATAAAGGTATTTTTGCCTTAAAACAAGCGATAGCAAGATATTTAGCACCGTCCCGATTTACTGCATTAGCCAGTGCTGATTCTTGTTCTGCTAAATCAACGCGTGTATACGCTGCTGTATTAACCACTGCATCCGGTTTAAAATGATTTAGTAGATTATTTATTAAAGTAGGTTCAGTAATATCTAACTCTTCACGGGAAGGTGCAATGTATTCAATATTCTTTGCTTGCAATACTCGAATGAGGTCATAAGCAACTTGACCATTTCCACCTGTCATCAGTATTTTTTTCATGAGAATCCTTACATTCTATAGCTCTTCAGATAATTATAAACATTTATTAAATCCACCTTCAGTTAAAAAAAATCGGAATAAACCAAAATCAGGAACTTTTGCACCTTGCACATTCTTGATTTCGCAAGACATATTTACCTTGCCAATATATTCTGTCGCCAACTTATTTGCTTTATTGCGAAAATGAATATTATCTTTTCCATCTACTACAATCATCCCAAGAAAAACCTCATGATCCATCATGCGGGAAATTTCACTGATCCAATTATCTGAATAAGTACCTAATTCCCACCCTTCAAACAATGGAGAGTTTTTTCCTAATGCCTCAAATAAAAGTACCCTATAAGTATCATAAGAAAAAGATATTTGTTTTATAGGAGCCTTTAAAAAATTAGGCAGAATTCTAATTGTTTTTTGTGAAATATTAGATTTCTTTTCCAATATATTAGCCAAAGAGTTAGCCTGCTCAAACATACGGCCACAATATTGTTGATAAATAGGATTTTTATTAGGGCCTGATGTAAAAACAATATTAAAAGTAAAAAATAATTTTATACCAATGAAAATAATGAAGGCCCCATAAAGAAAATAACTTCTTACAGCCCCATATGAAACAACCAATGAAAATATCCAAATACTAGGCAAAAACCAAATATCTAATACTCTATCTCGAACTGGATGTGATGAAAATAAAACATATGTTAGAAAAAAAAGAGAAAAACCCCATATGATAAGATGCCGTTGCTCATCTTTCATTTCAGTTCTCTTTTGATAAAAAATTCCAATCACTAAAAAAACAAGTACAAAAAAGAAAGGTGAACGGGCACACAAGGATTTAATATAAAAAAAATGAGAAATAATGGTATTTCGTATCGCAGAAAGAATAAATTGATACATGGCTCCAGTACTAGAATGATCTGATGTCTTAACAGCCATTAAATTATAACTAATAACCGTTTGTAAAAAATAAACACCATAAATACCCAATAAAACAACACAACCCATGTAAGCTAATTTATATTGCCGCATGGATTGCATGATTTGCTTCAAGGAAATCATTTTTGACAAATAAGCACTTAACCAAAAAATTAAAAAAACAGGTAACGCAGGGCCTTTAGCGTAAATAGCCATTATAGAGAGGTAAAATGCCCATACCAACCGTTGTGAATAAAGGCTTGCAGCAGCCGCTAAAAAAAACAGAATAGAAAATAAATCTAAACGTTGATCCAGAAGCCCTCCTGATGGTGACAAAATAGGAGAACAAACCAACAATAATAAAAAAGCTAATAAAACCTGCCACCATTTAATAGTCGGTTTTAATACATTTATTTGGAAAATCACCAATGCTAAACAAGCAACCGACCAAGCCCATCCCCACGCTGCTCTCCCCGGCCCAACAAAAGCAGAAAAAATCGAAAAATAAATAACAGATAAAAAATTATTTAAATCCTGCTGTAATTTAAGAAAAAACCCACTGAATTCATGCCTCTCAAGAAGTAAGCCTACGTTTGAAACTCTCGCAATACAATTATTACCATCAAAAATAGGACAAATATTAAAACGCGCCCAACACTGATAATAGACAATACTTAAAAAAATTATGGTGACTAAAACGACAAGCGAATAGTTAAAATATTTAAATCTAATAAGTTTATTGATATCATGCATATGCATTATGACTCAAAACGCGGCAATTGATTTTCCGGTATATCTTTCAAACAAGGATAAATAGAATCTTTCGCCGATAAAATAGGCTTTTCTAAATGAGGCCAAGCTATCTGCAAATCAGGATCATCCCAACGTATACCAAATTCCGAAGCAGGATAATAAAAATCCGTACATTTATATAAAAAATCCACTCTATCAGATAAAACACAAAAACCATGTGCTAAACCAGGAGGAATAAAAACTTGTCTATGATTTTGATCATTCAATTCAATAGTAACCGACTTACCAAAGGTGGGAGAACCGATTCGAATATCAACGACGACATCTACAACATGGCCATACGTCACAAAAACCAGCTTACCTTGTGCATGTTCCATTTGGTAATGTAAACCTCGCACTACATTTTTAACCGAGCTTGAAAAATTATCTTGGACAAATTTTTCTTTAATCCCATATTGTTCATATCGTTCCGCATGAAATGTTTCATAAAAATAGCCTCGTGCATCATGAAAAGCACGTGGTTCAATAATAAATACGCCGGGTAAAATGGTTTCAGTAACTTTCACACTATTATCCTTTTTTGCAATAAAACACTTCTTAGAGCCTGTTTAACGTCTCCTGGGGTGGCCATAATTCGTTGATTTTCTGTGCTCCGCTGCTCATTTACTCGCATGTAAACTGCGCTGCGATGCTCGAAAATCAACGAATTATGGCCACCCCAGGAGACGTTGAACAGGTCCTTAGTGTTTTACTAGATTTTTAAGGTACTGGCCATATCCACTTTTCATTAATGGTTCAGCCAGTGTCAATAATTGATTTTCATCAATATAACCCATACGCCAAGCTACTTCTTCCGGCGCACCAATTTTTAAGCCTTGTCTGTGTTCTAAAATCTGGATAAAGTTAGCGGCCTCTAACCAAGATGACGGCGTGCCTGTATCAAGCCAAGCAATTCCTCTGCCCAACTTTATCACTGACAGTTTGTTTTGCCTTAAATAAACATTTGTCACATCCGTAATTTCTAATTCATTCCGAGACGACGGTTTGATTTGTTTCGCGATTTCAATGACATCATTATCATAAAAATAAAGTCCAATGGCCGCATAGGGAGACGGAGCAATCGGTGGTTTTTCAATAATCTCAATAGGTTTATCATTTTCATCAAACCGGATAACACCATAACGTTCTGGATCATTCACATAATATCCAAAGATAGTAGCACCTTCTTGTTTTTGATTGGCTATTTGTAATAACTCGGATATTTTATCTCCGTACAATACATTATCTCCCAGCATCAAACAGACAGAATCATTCCCTATAAACGTTTCCCCTATGATAAATGCATCTGCAATTCCCCGTGGTTGCGCTTGAACAGCAAATTGCAAGCGAATGCCCCATTGTGACCCATCCCCCAAAAGACGCTGAAATAAGGATATCTCATGTTCCCAAGTAATAATTAAAATATCACGTATTCCAGTCAACAAAAGATTAGATATTGGATAATAAATCATAGGCTTATCATATATCGGCAATAATTGTTTAGAAATACTACGCGTTGCTGGATAAAAGCGGGTTCCATTTCCTCCCGCTAAAATAATTCCTTTCCTTGATGATTTATTTTGCATTATTGTTCCTATAAGGTATCTTAAAATGAAGCATTATTTTTAGTATGATCAAAAAAGTCAATTTATAATCTATAGCTCTTTAGATAATTATTTTGGCTCTATGCAGTTTTAAGTGGGTAAATGATCGAACGTCCAAAGAATAATCGGAAGAACTATAGCTTATTTTCTCAAAAAATGTCATTATTGTCGCAGAACAATACCTATACTCTTCAATTTGAAGCATTACCATAAACACAATTCTTAGTTGAGTAAATTCTTATGAATAGTCATTTTAAATTTGACACAAATAACGATACCGACACTATACAACCACAAGATCAAAAAATAGAAGTCTCATCGAAGTTAATAGAAAAAATTTGCCTACATTTCAATACGATTATTGAAGAACACAAAAAGAAAACATTTTCTCAAAAAGAAGATATATTTACTGATCATTCTTCGCCAATTCTCTCAATGGAAACTACTTTAAAATCCATTATTGGATATTTATTACTAGAACCCAGCAACAGTTTAGCTGCAGAAATAAATGCTACCTTAATTTACTTACTTAAAAATATCAATATATTCGTCAGAAAAAATAATCCATTAACTGAAAAAAATATTTCTAATATTACTAAAATAAGCTTTATGCTTTCTCACAAAACGTTGGTAGATGAGCCCGTTACACTTAAAGATTATGCTCTGCTCCTTTACACAGTGCCAGCACTAGAACCACTAGAACAACTAGAAAACTTAGATGAATCAGAATTCGATAAACTAGTCAAATTAGATCAAAAAAAATTAGCTACCCTAGAACGTGCGTTTTTAAATGCTATTGATCACGAATTATATTTCCCAACTAAAGAATTAATTTCCATCTACAAAATACCAATTTTATCTTTATTTGGTAAACCTCTTGAAAATATCGCACCACTCTCTACTTTCCATGAGGAACAAAAATTAAATAATAGGCATTCTCCTTCACTCATCAACACGCCTTATTTTGACAACCTTCTTATTAAAAATACTACACCTACACCACCCTCCCTTTTCAATAAGGAACAAACACTCAATAATACGTATTCTCCTTCACTCATGAATACACCTTATTTCAAGAAACCTCTTAAAAATACTACACCATCCTCCTCTTCGAATGAGGAGCAAAAATTAAATCATACCCCACTTAGCAACACGCCTTATTTCAATAAACCTTTTAAAAATACGACACCATCCTCCTCGAATGAGAAACAAAAATTAAATCATACCCCACTCAGCAAGACGCCTTATTTCGACGAACTTATTAAAAATGTCATACCACTCTCGATTTCTGATGAGGAACAAACAAATAATACTTTTTCTTCTTCATTAACTAACACTTCTCCTTAAGGAAGTTTTATGACTACCTCACAAGTTACTATTTTAATTCCAAACTACAAAACATTAGAATTGACTAAACTCTGTTTACGTTTATTACGTAAACACACAGATCCTAATTTAGCGAAGGTAGTCGTTATCGATAACGATTCTCAAGATGAATCATTAGATTATTTACGTACTCTTCGATGGATAACTCTTATCGAACGCAAACATATTCCAGGCGAAACACCTGCTTTATCTCATTCACGCGCACTGGATCTCGCATTGGAAACAGTAACAACGCCTTTTGTTTTATCTATTCATACCGATACCTTAGTACGTGACAAAAAATGGCTTCCCTTTCTATTAAGCTATATACAAACAAATTCTGACATAGCAGGTGTCGGCTCTTGGAAGTTAGAGTCAAAACCTTTTTGGAAAATTGCATTAAAATATTTAGAACGCACTTTTCAAAAAATATACTATCATTTGACCGGAAAAAAAAATCATGCATTAGAAGGACTAGATCATAACTACTATTATTTACGTAGCCACTGCGCGCTTTATAGAACTGATTTAATACGGCAACTTCATAGTGGTTTTTCAGATGGAGAAGAAGTCGCTGGAAAGGTGATGCATAAAAAATTAATTGAAAACAATTATAAAATGTTATTTCTAACATCTGAAGAACTATTAAAATATATGGATCATATTAATCATGCCACCACTGTATTAAATCCCATATTGAGTCGTAATCAAAAATCTGTTAATAAAGGCATGCGTCGCATCGAAAAAAGTCTAGAACGTTTTAATGCCTCTTCGATCTTGAATGATCCACAATGGGATCACTAACTAATAGTGGATAATAAGTCCATGCGTAAACAAATTTTAATTTTTTGTCATGGGTACGCAACCCAATTTATTGATATCAACAATCAATATACTCAGCTATTTTCAAATGATAGATATGAAGTAACAGTGGCTTACTTAGTGGGCAAGCCCGATGATGCTATTAAAGCGAGACATATCGCACCCAACGTTCTCTTCATTCACTCCCCTCCTCGCTCTACTCGCGGTTTAAAACTATTTGCTTTTAAAAAAATGTTGCAACTACAACGCGAAAAATCATTTGAAATAGTCATTTGCCATCGCTACAAACCCACTTATATTATGTTATGGGTAGCGCGTTTTTCTAACATTCCTGTTTTATTTTCTGTTATGCATGAATTAAAAACGATGCATTCATTGTCCAGAAAATTCATTGTATGGCTATTAGCAAAAAGAAATATCATTTTTGCCGGGGTATCAAATGCCGTTAGAAATGATTTACAACAAGATGTTTGGGGGATACCATCAGAGCGAATCATTACTCTTTACAATATGATTGATATTGATGCAACAGAACCTGAATTATTAGATAAACAAATTGCTAGAAAACAATTAAATCTCTCTCCCAACGATTTTATTTTTGGAACAATCGGACGTTTAGTCAAAGCAAAAGATCAAGAAACATTAATTAATGCTTTTGCCTATATAAAACCTCACTGTCCTAATGCAAAATTAATCATTATGGGTGATGGAGAACTTGAAATATCATTAAAAAAACAAATCCAACAACTCCACTTAACAAATGATGTCATTATGATGGGTTATGTTGATAAAGCCTTTAAATACATGAAAGCATTTGATGTATTTGTATTACCTTCAATTAAAGAAGCCTTTGGACGTGTTTTATTAGAAGCAATGATTGCAAAAATTCCCATTATAGCAACACAAATAAATGGTATTCCAGAAGTGATCGATGAAGCGGGAATTCTTATTCCTGGCAATGATCCTTCTGTCTTGGCGAAAGAAATGCTAGCGTTATATCAAGCCTCTTCCGAACAATTAAACAACCGTGGCAATAAGGGATATCAACGCGTTACTACACTATTTTCCTTGCAACGTTTCCAAGACATCTTTTGGTCGTTGCCTTTAGTGAGACCCCACCGATGAAACTCGCTTTTGCAACAACATTTAACGGACAAGATATTGCGAAATGGTCTGGTACACCTTTTCATATGGCACAGGCTTTTCTACAACAAGGCGCGACCGTAGAATATATAGGCCAATTAAAAAAACGCTTACCCCCTTTTTTTAAAATAAAACAATTCTGGAAGCAATTGGCTTGTGCACAACGCGACAGCCCAAGATTTAATATAATTGCTGCAAAATATTATTCTGAGCAAGTGTCCAAACAATTAGAATCGTTGACAGTAGATGCGATTATCGCTCCTCAAATTAACCCTGTAGCGTATCTCAACTCAAAAAAACCACTGATATTATGGACAGATGGACTATATTCTAGTTTAGTAGGTTTTTATCCAGGGTTTTCTAGTCATAGTGCAAGCACCATTGAACAAGGCAATATTATTACTAGAGAATGCTTATCGCGTTGCCGTTTAGCACTTTTTTCTTCGGATTGGGCAGCCCGTACTGCTTTAGAAATATATGGAACGGACAAAGAAAAAGTAAAAGTTGTACCCTTTGGTGCTAATCTTCAAATCCAAAATACCTTGAACGATATTCGCACCATGTTAGCAAGTCGCTCTCGAAAAACAGTAAAACTACTATTTTTAGGTAAACATTGGGATCGTAAAGGGGGGGATATTGTTTTTCGAGTCACTCAAGCATTACACGCCATGGGGCAACCGGTGGAACTGCATTTTGTCGGATGTCTGCCACCCCCAGGAATGGCTATTCCCGATTTCATTCATTGTTATGGCTTCATTTCTAAACGCACACCCGAAGGTATTGCCCAAATAACAAAATTGTTACGTGAATCGCATTTTTTATTTGTTCCATCACGCGCTGAAGCCTATGGTATTGTTTTTTGTGAAGCAAATGCTTATGGTCTACCGTGTTTAACATCATTTGTTGGTGGCATTTCTACGGTGGTAAAAGATCATATCAATGGCATGACATTTGCCTTAGATGCGAATCCTCAAGTATTTTGTGATTACATCATCCATTTAATGCAACATTATACCCAATATGAAGAATTGGCGTTATCTGCCTTTCATGAATTTGAAACTCGTTTAAACTGGCAAGTGGCTATAAAAGAAGTGTCACGTCTTATTCAAGAATTATAGAGAAAACTGCGCAATACTATCATTAATCGACAGCATACCTTTTCACAGATGATTTTTTCATGATAATCCTAAACCAACATGATTAGGTATTAGTCATGATGGTTTAGGATCATAGAAGCGAACCCGCGGGAGGGCCCACAGGGTATAAAAGAATAAACTATTCTTTGAATAACAAACACCAGAACTATTTTTTAGGTTCTTCCTGGGTTAGGAGTACCTGTTCCAGTTACTCCCACGGAAAGCCACTCATCATCTGCATCAACTACATCAAGCATGCGAGAGTTGCTGCGCTTTGGCATCTCTTCTTGTATTATATCGTGTATTTTTATTATCATTTCTAGTAATGGATGCTTCCTGCTGAAGAATCCTTTTTTCCGTTGCAACTCTTGGTGATGGACTGGCCCTATCTTGTCTAATAATTGATTCAAATCACGATCTCGCATATACTCCCTTAATGCCTTATTAATGCTCTCTGCTCTCTCTTTTTTTAAAATATTTGCTTTCGTTTGCTTATCTTTCTTTTTTTCTGCTATATAGGGTGTGAGTTCATTATTTATTATAAGCTCCAGCCTTAAGTCACATTTAGCCGCTTCCATTATCCGCATTTTTGCTTTTTCATCTTTCATCACCCCGCTCACTTCCGTCGTCAGTTGCCTTATAAAAATTCCTTGGCCGTCTTTTAGGGATTGATTTTTTTGTGATTCGGGAAGACAAAGATTTGACGTTATTTTTTTAAAAGCATGGAATTGAACATGAATCATTAATTTGCTTCTCATATCTACGAATTGTCTTGCATTACGTGATATTTTTTTCTCTAAATCTGTAGCAGACTTAATAGTTTCCTTTCCCATAAAATGCATAAAATGCTTTACAACAGACTGAGATACATCTGATCCTACTAGAAAGTGAATGCAAGCCAGCAAAAGTTTTTCTTGGGCTTTTAATGCATGAAATTTAGACTCAGAATTCATGTTGAGTAAACCATTTATGCGATATAATTTACTCCCATATTCGCCTATCTTGACTTCATCTTTTTCATCAAAAGGGTATTCTTTATTGTTTTTTCTTTCTTTTTGATCCTTCTGACTGTCAACAATATAATCCCAATTACTCCAGACATCACCCTTCATATGAAAAATATTCGCTTCAAATACTGCTTTATTTAGTCCTTTTGCATCAGATATACAATGTATAAAATTCTCTAAGTAATCTGATAAGTCTTGCTCCCCAAATGCGTAAGCTTCTTTTTCGATTTGTTTTGAATCTAAACTTGTAATTTGTTGATCCGTCAATTCTTCTTTTTTAGCTTCCTTTGAAGAATCTGAAGAAAGATCTTCTTTTGAACTTCTTTGCATAAATATTTCCTCTTATTTTGAATAATTTTCATTTTGCGCAAAACATAACCATACTTATATAACAATCATACTACAAACGCTGTCATTTTATTCAAAAAAGATTAAAATAAAATTAAAAATAATTAAGTTGTATAAAAATCATTCTGTTAAAAGGTATATAAAAAATACTGAATGGTGAACCACTATTTGGTATAAAACTCAAAAATGACTCAACTTCACAAGCTTTTCCAAATGACGAAAAAAACATACACACAACCGATGAAAAAAGAGAAGGACTCTCTCAGCTTACAGATGAAACTTCATCGACCACTCTTATTTACAAAAATACAGGTACACCAAAAAAAGAATCTGCTGAATCACAACAGAGAATAACAACACATTTACAATCTAATTCCACATCAAGCACACCACCACATACGCCGCCCGCAAGCGATCCCCCTTCTATCAAATTAAATAATAAATCTCGATAAGATAATAGTTTTTAATTAACCTGAATTCACCCCAAATTTTATTCCACAGAATTTGCTTGCCAAGCATGCTTTACTATAACATCCAGATCCGCATATTGTGGCATCCACTGCAATTCTTTCATTGCCCGCTGAGGGTTAGCTACTAAAATAGCTGGGTCACCCACACGACGATGAGAGTCAATCACTTTAAAATCCGATTGCGTGACTTGACGAACAATGTCAATCACTTGTTGCACAGAATAACCTCGCCCAGTTCCTAAATTATAAATAGCGCTAGGTTTACCATGAGATAAAGCGTCCATTGCTAACAAATGCGCTGCACATAAATCTATAACATGAATATAATCTCGCATACATGTACCATCAAACGTAGGATAATCACGCCCATAGACCGTAATGGATTCCCGCTCACCTCGAGCCGCTTGTAAAATGAGAGGAATTAAATGCGTTTCAGGTTCATGACTTTCTATCAATTTACCTTCAGGATGCGCGCCTGCAGCATTAAAATAACGTAACGACATATAAGAAAAATCATGCGCACGGGATAAATCCGCGAGCACTTGTTCCACCATATATTTAGTCTGCCCATAAGGATTGATAGGCACAACAGGATGCGTTTCATCAATGGGTATGGAAACAGGTTCTCCATACACAGCAGCCGTTGAGGAAAAAATAAAATGCTTCACTTTCCATTTCAACATAGCCTGCAATAAATTCAACGTATTAGCCACATTATTCATATAATATTTCAAGGGATTAAGCACTGATTCACCCACTTGAATATAAGAAGCAAAATGCATAACAGATGAGAAAGAGTAAGAAGAAAATAAATCATCTAATAATATATTGTCCGCCATATCTCCCACAATTAGCTTGGCTGATAGAACGGCTTCACGATGACCTGTGATTAAATTATCTAACACAATAGGAACATAACCGGCTTGCAATAAATGATCCACCATATGTGAACCAATATAACCTGCTCCCCCCACCACTAAGATGTATTTAGTAGGCATTTTTATTCTTAAACCCTCTAAATAATGTTAAAAAAATAATTTTAATATCTAACGCCAAAGACCAATTCTCAATGTAATACAAATCATATTGAATACGCTTTTCAAGGCTAGTGTTCCCTCGCCAACCATTGACTTGAGCCCATCCTGTGATACCTGCTTTAACTAAATGTTTTTGCATATAACGCGGAATTTGTTCTTTAAATTGTTCTACAAAAAAACGTCTTTCAGGACGGGGGCCTACAATTGACATATGACCACATATGACATTAATAAATTGGGGTAATTCATCTAGACTTGTTTTTCGTAAAAATGCGCCTAATTTTGTCGCACGGTGTTCACCTTCTTTTGCCCATACAGGCCCTGTAGAGACCTCTGCATCCACAGGCATACTGCGAAATTTAAACATATTAAATTCTTTACCATTCCAACTAACTCTTTTTTGACGATAAAAAATAGAGCCTTTTGAAGTGTATTTAATAGCAATCGCTATGGCTATTAATAATGGACTAAGTAGCAGCAAGATAAGTGTTGCTAAAATCCGATCTTCCAATGCTTTAATCAACCGGTTCATTCCGACCATCGGACTAGAACGCACATTAATCACAGGAAAACCTGCTAAATGTGTTACAGAATGATTTAACAGCCCCATCCCAAGAATATCTAAGACTAATCGAGTAGTTACCATATCATTGCGTAATTCATATAAAATTTCTTTCATGCGTGCTTCAGCGTGTAAAGGCAGCGCAATCCATACTTCATCAATAGTGTAAGCACTGGTTGTTAAATAGGCGCAAATATTTTTAGGGGTTTGCAATACAGGAATATTACAAATAGAAAATGATTCATCATGTATCGTATCATCAAAAATAGCAACAATACGAAATCCCGTCCAATGGGCTTGTTGTAACGTATTAATTAACTCTCTCGCCCATTCACCTGCACCAATAATGATAATACGGCGCTCATTCCATCCTTTAGAGCGCATTATTCGTAATATAACCAACAAACTGCAGCGAAATAAAATCAATAAACCCAATGTAAACAATGCCCATAACATATACCAAGCACGGGAAAAATCCTCACCCGTTTTAGATAAAAAAGCTAATCCTGCCAATAAAATTAAAACGACCGACACAGCTTGAATTAACTTGAATACATGACGCCAAAAATGCTGTGCACGAACCGATTCATAAATATGAAACCCAGCAAATACAACCAGGGTCAGTCCCGAGGCAACATATAAAGCAGTCCAATAACGTGGTTGTAATGCTAAATGACCAAATTTATAAAAATAAGCTATTAAGCCTGCCACCATAACAGCAGCAACATCCAATGCGCGTAATACGAAAGAAAGCGCATTGGAGTATTCTTTGAGCAAACCTTTTGGGAGCATAATTATCCAATATATGATATTCTTTGGCTCCCTATTGTAGTGAACTCAAACCCATTTGACAAAATAAAGTGTAACCGCTTAAGGTTCTAACAGCCCCGGCCATCGTTGGTTGAGATTGGAAAAAAAATACGCAGCAAAACGATAACCATGAACGTTACAATAAAGTCTTTGGAAAATATATGAAAATTGCAATTGTATGCGACTGGTTAATCACTCACGCTGGCTCTGAACGTGTATTAGGTGAAATATTACAATGTTATCCTGAGGCAGATATTTTTGCAGTGGTAGATTTTATTCCATCCACTGAACGATATTTTTTATTAAATAAACCGGTCAAAACAACATTTATCCAACATTTACCATTCGTAAAAAAGCGTTATCGTAGTTATCTTCCTTTAATGCCTATTGCTATAGAACAAATCGATGTATCACAATATGACCTCATTATTTCAAGTTCTCATGCCGTGGCTAAAGGCGTAATCACAGGCCCGGATCAAATACACGTCAGTTATGTGCATTCTCCCATGCGCTACGCCTGGGATTTACAACACCAATACTTACTTGAAACAGGACTTCATCGAGGACTGAAAGGTGCTCTAGCTAAATACTTTCTTCATAAAATGCGTTTATGGGATGTGCGCACTGCACACGGCGTTGATTATTTTATTGCTAATTCAAATTACATTGCGCGTCGCATTCTGAAAACCTATCGACGTGAAGCAGACGTTATATACCCCCCCATTAATACAGAGCATTTAAGACCTTCGAATAAAAAAGAAAATTATTATCTCACCGCTTCACGCATGGTTCCCTATAAAAAAATGGATTTAATTGTTGAAGCATTTTCAGAAATGCCCGACAAAAAACTGATCGTTATTGGAAATGGGCCGGAATATAAGAAAATTAAAGCCAAAGCAAAGCACAATATTGAAATACTAGGTTTTCAGCCGGCCACGGAACTCATTCAATACATGCAACAGGCTAAAGCGTTAGTATTTGCTGCTGAAGAAGACTTTGGCTTAATTCCTGTTGAAGCACAAGCATGTGGCACTCCCGTTATTGCGTATAGCAAAGGTGGAGCCTTAGAAACAGTACGTGGTATTAACGAACCCCACCCTACAGGAATTTTTTTCAAAGAACAAACGCTACCCTCAATTATTCATGCTGTTCATCAATTTGAAAAAACACATGAGCTATTTACTACGGAAAATTGCATACAAAATGCTGCTAAATTCAGTTCTGGTATTTTCCAAGAAAAATTTAAAACATTTATTGGTGATAGAATTAAAAATCATGTTTCTTCTATCTTTTAGATTAGGATTAGATTGACCTTCTTCTTTTTTTTGTATTAAATAATGGGCTTCGACCGTCGTTCCGACCAACGCTATACGGTGTAATCCCGAGTAACATAGGATTCACAGGGTTATATCTGACAACGACTGAGCAAATGGTCGGAACGACGGTCGAAGCCAAATAATGCGATATTATTTCTTATTCCCTAAGGAAACTCAAATGAAAAACCCACAAAAAAAATCCTTGTTTCGTTTAAACCCACTTAGTAAAATCATTCTTTTTACATTATCCTCCAGTTTATCCATATTAGCATCTGCTGACAATACATCAACAAAGCTTGCAAATCAGCCTCTTTTTACGATTGAAGCACCCAAAATATGGATGCCCAGGGTTTCTATTACTGGAGAATATGGCAATTATGGCGTTGGGCAAGCGGATTTGTTTACTCCTTTTTATAGCAATAACCGCAGTATTGTATTCTTTGATTTACGTGCAACCGCCTCCGCAAACAGCACACAAGAATATAACGGTGCATTAGGTTTCCGTTCTATTGTGGGTGAAGCTAATAAAAGCATTGTTGGCGCACATATTTGGGATGATCGCAAACATACACAGTATGGTAATTTCTTTGATCAAGCAACCCTAGGAGGCGAGTATTTCGGCCCTATATATAGTGTTACTTCGAATATCTATGTTCCTTATGGTGACAAGAAACAATTAGCATATGGCTCCAGCGCAGGAACCACTCCTTTTGTGACTGGCCATACAGTAGGTTATTTTTCAGATGCTGCATATGAAACAGCACTAAAAGGTATTGACGTTGAAGTAGGAAAACAAGATTTAATCGACAGACATCTACGTATATACGCCGATTATTATCATTTTGGTGAAGGCAGCGACAGTGTTCGTATGAATGGTGGGCGAGCACGCTCAGAGTTTATTATTGAAAATAAATGGCTACATCAAATGGGTACTGATGTTATGTTAACAGCATCCGTCCAATACGATAATGTGGAGCATGCAGCAGGATTTTTAGGTGTACGACTTAATGTAGGTAGAGATTATGAGCCAACCGATCCATTAGTAGGACGTTTAGAAGAATATATTATTCGTGATAATAATATTGTTGCACCTATTGGTATTAAATCTTCTATTCGTGTCACAGATCCTGATACATTTATTTTTGTCGATAACACCAAACCTGCTGGCGGGGATGGTACCAAAGAACATCCCTATAATAACGAACAAGAAGCTATAACCAATGCTAAGAGCGGCAATGTTATTTATACATTTCAAGGCGCAGGTGATTATGCCTTACCTAATGGTGGATTGAATTTAATACAAAACGTAGTCTTCTTTGGTGCAGGATCAGATTATATTTTCAATCATGTTGTCGTCATACCTGCTACGAATGCTCCCACATTAAATGGCCGCATAAATGTTGCTAGCAATGATACAATCGATGGCTTTATTATCTCGGGCCAAGGCACCAGCGAAAACATCGGTATAGCCGGTAATAATGTATCCAATGTTTATATTCTCAATACGACAATACAAGATTTTAGCGGCATAGATGCCAATGGAACAGCCGGCGGTAATGGCGGCACAGGTGGTAATGCCTATGGAATACAAATAACTAATTCAGACCATCTTACATTAGATCATATTACTGTTAATAATATTATAGGTGGTAATGCTAATGGCAGCGATACAACAGGAACAGATGGTGGGAGCGGCGGCACCGGAGGATCAGCAATTGGAATCGATTTATCCGGTTCCTCTTTGCTTATATCAAACGTGTCTATTGCTAATATTACAGGCGGGAATGCAAATGGTGGCAGTGCAAGTAGTAGTAACGGAGGAAATGGAGGTACAGCAGGAATTGCATATGGTATTAATTTAGCAAACGTCAACTCCTTAACAATTTCTAATGTATCAATAAACAATCTTATTGGTGGCAATGCAAATGGCGGCGATGGTACCGTTACCGCTACTACTGGCAGTGTTAACGGTGGCAATGGAAGCGTTGGAGGATCTGCTGTTGCAATTAATTTAGATAACGCATCGTCAGTCACATTATCTAATATTACAATATCTGATTTATCAAGTGGCTCAGCCAATGGCGGTAATGCCAATTCTGACTCAACTTCAACTTTTGCTACACATGGAGGAAATGGAGGATCCAGTGGATCTGCAGTGGGAATTAATTTAACATCCTCATCTTTAGTGACCTTCTCCAATATTTCTATTTCTCATTTAGTAGGGAACTCCAGTCAAGGCGGTGATGCTTCAACATCATTCGGGGTATTTGTGACTGGAGGTAACGGAGGAGCAGGTGGTAGTGTTATTGGAATCAATGGTATAAATAGCCTTCCTTCTTCTGTCACAGTAACCGACCTTACTGGAGGTACTGCATCAGGTGGCGCAGCATCTGGAGGAGCTTCAGATACACCAGGATCAAATGGAACGAATGGAACAGCAAATCAATATCAACCGTAATGAACGATTATTATATTTTTTAAATCGCTGAACTATTTCAGCGATTTTTTGGCTTCGACCGTCGTTCCGACCAACGCTATACGGTGTAATCCCGAGTAACATAGGATTCACAGGGTTATATCTGACAACGACTGAGCAAATGGTCGGAACGACGGTCGAAGCC
>Ga0207083_1035_pt2 | contig 25579 bp, 12 predicted proteins | sample Alteio_BWMinHeat_57_FD_153516 | JGI IMG/M metagenome (GOLD analysis project Ga0207083, IMG submission 153516) | Enriched cells from forest soil in Barre Woods Harvard Forest LTER site, Petersham, Massachusetts, United States -... | ecosystem: Environmental > Terrestrial > Soil > Temperate forest >... | reverse complement strand
GGACAGCACATTTGACAACAAAGGATATGGTGGGTCTGTCTTATAATCCCTTGACTAAGCAATGCAAGTTACACTCAGATATTTCAGTGAATTACTTAGCATATTATATAAAATGATCAAATTTATTATTTTGTTGTATATTTAATTTCATTTTGGTATGATTTTTGTTCGCTATATTTATAATAGGGCAAAAAAATGCATTTAGTGATTTATTTTTGTGGTACCAATAACCCCGGTTCTAGTTTTTATAATAGTAATACCTATTTGAAAAATCCTAATATCGGAATCATGTTTGTTAAAGGTTGTCATGCTCCTGAAGTATGCGACTCAGTAATATTCCCCGACCTAAAGGAATTTTCAGCGCACTTCGTCAATAATATTTTTAAGAGAACAACATCGGAAGAGCAAAAACACAATGGATTAACAATTCATTTAGATAATCGCGGCACTTTGGGTGTAGATCCGAAGAGATGCCATAATATAAATAATAACCCATCCATTGAAAGCATTACTTTAGCTGGTCATAGCCGGGGCGCAGTAACCTGTTTTGAAATAGCGAAAAAATTAAATGAAATAGCCCCCCAAATTCCTGTTGATATTGTTGCAGACCAACCCGTCCCTGGGAATTGTTACGTTGCACCTGGGACAAATGCTAAAAGCATCGCAGATTGTAGACACCTAAATAATTTAAAAAACGTGAGTGTGATTTTGGGTACTTACACTGGGAGGAGGCTCTATCAAGACAGACGACAAATTTTATCTTCAAGCATGATTAGTAAATTACATCGAATTTTTTTTTCACAAATTGTTCCTATACTACCTATTACAACAAAAAAGGATATCATCGTTATTCCTCATGAAAGTCATCATGAGATTCTTACAAATTCACCATCAGGTTCAGAACATTTGCATATGCAAATCGCTAAATATTTGCATCAACGTGATGAAAAATTAATAGATGAAAATATAGTTCAAGAGAAAACAAGTATTGCTGCTGGCACCTATAACCAATCTAGCTATACCGATCCAGCATTATTTCCACAAGAGAAAAATTTACAGCCTATTTTTGGTTTAAGCCGCAAAGAAGTTTATAAATATCGTGATAAACTTCATCCTACCCCTGAATTGCGCGCAGGATGCATATTAAATTTTGAAGAAAAAATAATAGATTGGTGGAATAAACATAATAACACTAAATTTTCAACCCAATTAACTAAAGATTTTGTTAAGGTAATTAAGGAAACAGATGCTTCAGATCCTGATTCTTTGCAACGCCTTTATATTCTTCACGGTATTATCAGGTCATGGCATTACGAGATAATCTTCTCTACCAATTGGTCAATGAACATAAAATAGAAAAATCGGCTTTGATGGCCTCAACACGTGAGACACTCAAAGAAACGAATTATTTTTTAAATCACTGGAACCAACAATCGAATAATGCATCCTTCTTTAAAACAGCAGCCACTCGCGAATTGGATCAAGTTTTTTTAACGCATAGTGAAAAGAAGTCTTCCAACAAAAACGATCAAGATTTGTTGAATGGCTTAAATCATTGGTTAAGTTTAAAAAATAATTCTAATAGCAAACGTTTGCAGCTTGTAACATCCATCAAAGACACATTAACACAAACTATGGAACCAGAAAGAAAAATATTTCTAGGATAAGCTTTCTTTAAAATAAGTGACGGCTCTACCGGAATTGCCAATTCCGGTGGAGCCAACTAGACTCGCGGAACTCCTCCGCGCCTCTCTATTAAATTTAAAAAATTTTTATCAACCTTTTTCAGGCATTCCCGCTAAGTCATACGGCCGGCTCCAGACAAGGACTTTAAAAAATGATTTTCGTAGTATATTTTGTTTACAAACCATGTCTAGCACGGGTTCTGGAGCCAAATGATCAAAAGTTACTGGGAACACTTGAGCCTTTTTGAGCAACATTAATAAATTTTGACCTAAATATAACTAAAGTAGTATAATAGGTACTGTATAGGATAAGTGCAAGAATCTCATTAAAATTTGCATAATAAGGAGATATAATCATGATTAAGCACATATTAGGTATAGGCCTTTCCTCTTTCATCATTTTCTTGTCTGGAAACATTTTCGCTGGAGAAATCATTCCTGGTGATACCGTTAAAGCTTCATCTGTTATTTCAATGATTCAAGCAAACGGCTATCGAAATGTTTTTGATCTTGATTATTACAATGGTAAATACATCGTTAGAGCAGTTGATAAAGATAATGAAATAGTGAGAATCATTGTTGATGCTCGCACTAACGACATTTTACATGTAAAAGATACTGAACGTCATGTTAGAGGAATGTCACATCCTGTCTCCATGCTTGATGCTGTTAGAAAAGCAGAATGGGTAGGCGGTGTTAGAAAAATTTATGATGTTGATTTTGAAGGTAGAGCGTATGAAATAATCGGCTTTAATATCAATGATCACCGTGTTGAATATTTAGTTAATTTTGATACTGGTGAAATGGTTAGGACGCATTAAAATCATTGAGGTGGGCATATATCATTATCTTATGTGTCCACCAACCGTTTAAAAATAGCAAATTACCAAGCAAATGAATCCGTTGTAGATGTATTCATATTATCCGTATAAATAACATGGTCACTAACATCTGTTAAATTGCTACATGCGTAAATCAAATTAGATAATTCATTAAAATATCTGATAGGCGTAATCGTGCAACTACCGAATACAGAACGAATGGTATTATCTACACGTTTTATATAACGATCATTAAACAGTGGATTCGCAATAATATTAAAAATCGCATATCCACCTTTTTCATTTAAATGCTCTTTAACCACTTGCATAAATTCACGTGTAATCAAATAAGCAGGTACTGATTGAATATGGCTATAAACATCGATGACTATTACATTATATTTTTTATTATCTTTTGTTAAAAAATGTCTAGCGTCATCAATGATCAAAGTATCTTTAATAATAGGAATAAAATCAGGCTCTACCACTTTTTTTAATTGAGAATCAATATCTACATAAGTAAAATGATTTAATCCTGCATCATTTTGCGATAGAGTAAAACCGCCTGCGCCTAATACTAAAATATTAGAATTTCTAAGTTGCAAATCATCGAAAATAATTTTTGCAATCGTTTCTACATAGGGAAGCGCATTTTTATTTTGATCGGTATAAGAACTATAAACTTCATTAATCATTAACATTTTTCCACTGTTAGGAATCATGTTAGGTAAATTTTCATGAGTTAAGATGGCATAATTAGCGTAGGCATCTGTTAAAGTAAATTGTTTATGTTCAGTAATAATATTCATATAAAAAGTAATCATGCCTGAAATAATCACTATTATACCCGTGATCAATAAGGAACGTTTTGATTCACTCAATAATAACGTTAAAAACATTAAAACACTGAATACAATAAAAACAGTCCAGGCGACTCCGATGTATTGCATTAAAATCACAGTTGTAAAAATAGCCCCTAGAAAAGAACCGATTGTACTAATACCTAACGCTTTACCTGCGATCATCCCTGCTAATTTATCTTGACGCACAATATTCATGGTAATCGGTAATGTTTGTCCCAATAAATAAATCGCCGGGGCAAGAATAATAAGTAAATACAAAAGAAGAGCATAAATAAAATGTGGGCCAGTCACTTTTTCAATGGCATTAAAAAATTGTTTTACAAAAACATAGGATAACCCTATTCCCACTCCAATCGCTGCCATTAAAAAATTACGTCTAAGCCTAGGATAAAGATTTGATTCAAAATGCCCGCCACGCTCATATCCAAGTGCTAAAAAAAGCAAAAAAATACCGATGATTAAACTAGTAACAATCACACTGCCGCCGGCAACAGGTAATAATTGTCGAATCGTGAGGATTTCTACAGCAATCGACGCGAAACCTTCTATGAGAATAATAAGGGGAAGAAGATATTTCAGAGAAAATAATGTATGCATGCCAGTCCGTGGTTGCATTATTGAAGTCCTTTGCATTAATAAATCTAATTGTATAGAGGTATTGTCTTATTTCCAACAAAAAAATGCTCGAAATACTGCGCCTATTCCTGCGCTTTCTTGGAAAAATAAATCTCGATCTGACAGCCATCTGAGCGCTATAATCCAAAATAATTATCTAAAGAGCTATATAAAGAATATATGAAACAAAAAATTATAATCATTATCCTAGCCATGACGATATTGACATTTAATCAAGCGTCGAGAGCTGTTCTCAAAGGCCCATACGGCGCATTAGGCTTAGGGCAAACTCGTATTCAAATCCCCGCAGGTAATTTTTTTAATGCCCAACCATTAGGAGGACAGACAACAACAATGGTAGGTGAATTGGATGGCAAAATTATGCTGGGTTATAATTTTTTCAAATATTTTGGAGTGGAAGGCAGCTTTGCTGATTATGCACGTTCACAATACTCGGCCTATGTAGTAAATGGCCCGAGTGCGCACTTAAAATATACTATGTCAGCATTGAATCTAGTAGGTAAAGGATATTTACCTTTCTCACTTGCGTGGCTCAAAATAGATATCTATGGTTTAGCAGGATTTGCTTATACGTTTAGCAATGTAAACTATATGAATACAGGTGTACCCTTTGCAAATGATGTGAACGCTTCAGCATTTACACTAGGTGGAACTAATACATCATCGATTAGACCTATTGTCGGTGCTGGTGTTAACTACGATATTCCTAAAACAGCTGTTTCATTAGCTATCGAATTTACCCGTATTTCGGGAATTGGCAACCTAAGAACAAATGAAAGAGCCATTCCAAGCGCTGAAATGTTAACATTAAATATATATTATAATTTTAGTCCGTTACTCTAAGAGCCTGCTAAAATTTTCTAGGATAAATCAGAATTTATTGATTTTTGAGCAGTGCAGTTTACATGCGAGCAAATGAGTAATGGGACGCAGAAAATCAACAAATTTTGATTCACCCTAGAAAATTTTAAATAGGCTCTAAAATGTTACCGTAACAGATACATTGTCAGAATAGCTTCCTACGCTAACATTTTGTAATGCTGGAATACTACCATAGACATTTAATGGTGTAGAACTAGACGATGACACCGTTGTACCATTCGTAGAACCATCACCCCATAAAACAGTTCTTGCTGGATCGCTATATAAATTATAAAGCAATGTATTACTACCAGAACCTTGCTTACGTTGAGTAATGGTTCCATAAGTACCACCATTCAATGCAACAGTATAGGGCGCGGTCAATGGATTGCATACCACTTTAACCTGGCCTGTTGAAACAGTATTTGTTGTTGTATAAACATTATAAGTACCAAAATTAATGGAAACAGTTGAAACGGTGCAACTTGCAGCAACGCCAGACAAGGGAACCGATCCCAATGCTAAAAAAACACCTACTATAAAATACTTAAAATGCAGATTATGGTACTGACTTTTTAGTTTGTTCATTCTTGACCTCATTACAGATAAAGGTTCCTAAATCGGGAACGGGATTTTTTGGATCTAATGGTGGCAAAGTTAAAACAAACTGACAATGATGCCCTTCCCAATTAACATCTACTCTATCGGTGGGATCCAAATTAGTTAAGTAGGTTTGTCCATTTGAACCGACAACATATTCTTCAGTTTGTTTTGGCACAGTCACAACCGAGCCTTCAGGCACGAATTCGCCAGAAGACTGCTTCACTGTCAAAATCACTCCACGAATAGATTTCACGGCGAATGGCACTATTATACCGCTGCTATAGTAAGGAGCAACAGTGACTGATGTCTCACCTATATTAGCATTTAATGGCAATGTATTAGGATCAATACGAATTGGAGTTTCCTGATATGGCAACAAATCTGGAATCAATGCATTGCCATTTTTATCACTAACTGCGGATAACTGATTATTAACATAAACATCTACATTGGAGAACCCAGGCGTTTGTACAACAGCAAAACTATTGCCATTCAGATTACGCATGAGATAAGACTGGCCGCCTAAATAAACCGCTGCGCCTTGGATATTGAGCGAGTAACTTGTTATACCGTTATTTTGTGTTACTCCACCTTGATAAGTCCCAATGTCATTTTGATAAGAGACTGAAGCTAACTTATTATTCTCTGACGACCCCGTTGTACCTATGAAATTATACCCATATCCCGGTCCCTGAGGTAAACTACGAATGACTTGTACAGATTCTTGGTGAACATCATTTTCAATACTGTTAAGAATAGCACCGCTTGTGTCAGTCCCTAATGATCTAGTCAATGTTAAAAACACACCTTTATTACGAGTCCCACTTAAATTGGTCTGACCTGAAACGGATAATGCAATGTCAAAAAATATATTTCTTGATAAGGTCATAATAATCAAATCATTTCCAGGCTCATCACGATTAATCTCCCGTACATAATTACAACTAACACTCGTACCTAAAATGGCAGTGCCTGCACTCGCTATATTAATTAGTCGAGGCGAAAATGTTCCAGGCTCTATACCTTCTTGAGTAAAATATAATGTAGTTATTTGACTACTGACACTCAACGAATAAGTAGGTGTAAGACGCTGAAACCCTGCTAACAATAACCCGCCATCCTTGTTTCCTGCATTAATATGGCTTACTCCTAATGACCCATTTAAAACACCCAGATTCCACAGTTGTTTAAACACTGCTAACCCAACTGTTTGCTGATCTGATAGCCCTTCTAAATGCCATTGCAATGTAAAAGTATCATTTAACCCTATACTTTCTGTAGCTGCTCCCAAAAAGCGCGCATAATCAAAACTACTTATCCCTAAATTTTGTCTGATCAACCCAAACTCATAGGTATAATTTTTCAACCCTGTTTTTAATAATAGATTACTCGCATAAAACGGTATTGATACAGATGACTTACGCCCTAAAATATCAGTGGTCACAACATGCATATTTCCATAACCATCAATGTAAGGAATATTCGAAATATCATATGCACCAGAAGGAATTTGTTGTTGAGTCACTAATGAATTATTAATATATAAATCTAATGTAGACGGAACGGTCGCTTGACCTTTAAAACCCATTTGAGGAAAAGTAATAAATTGAGGCTGTGTACTAAAATTAGTTCCCCACTGCACCCCACCAAAGTTTACTGATGATGTCCAATTTGTCGAAGCACTCACATCATCCCCTACAGATAAAGTCCACATATGATCAGGTTCATCATGACGCCATGTAGTCGTTAATCGTAACCATGTTTCTGTATTTGGCGTATTTTGATTAACAAAGAACATAGAACCTGTGCCATAAGAATTAAATAACCCAAGCTCAAATAAACCCGTAAATTGATTATTAGGTTGAGGACCAGCATTTTTTGTATCTAAAAGATTATAATTAAAAAATAACCCAGGGGATGGTAAAACAAATGTATTAATCTTTGACGCGCCTACATCTATGTAATTGACTTTGAAAAATCCTACTGGAATTTGTAATTTTATCACTAAATTTTCTTTATCGACCGTGTAAGTCAACCCTGGATATTGAGAAAGACTATAAAATGGCTGATTATTGTATGTAATAGGCAGTACCACAGGTTTGTTTAGCCGCCATCCCTCTAAATCCTTTGCGGCAACCCAAAGCCTTCCTTGTTTATCTTTAAAAAACAAAGTGATTTGCTTCGTATCAACACCATTTATAAAAACTTGATAATAATTTTCTTCAACGGTTGATGCTAAAGGTAATCTTGGCAAAGATAGATCATGAGGAACTATCTTTATAGCTTGAATAGGCCTTGGAGACCAATGATATAATAAGTAAATAAGTACAACGCAACCACTATAAAAAACAGCCCGTAGAAAAATGCGCCAGAAATATTTCCTAATGTAAGTAAGTAATGGCATGCATAAAGGCCGATAATGCAATCAATCCATACCCGTATAACGGGAATCCATTCCAATAATAAATAATAAAGCTCCTCACCATCAGCTCAAATCAGCGCCATCCCTCATTATCCTAAACTAATATGATTAGGTACTAATCACCCGCCAACAATAAAAACACCTATCAATTTCAGCAATGATCTCAAGTATTTTCACAACTTTATAGAACATTTACTGTCGCTTTTTGAGTTCCACCATCTGTTTCCGCAGTAACAGTGACACTTGAACCAGGTGACTTATTGAGTGTCAATACACCTTCTTTACTTTGATTGGGTAACAAATAAAACTGCGTAGGTTGACTTGCAATAACTTCACTATTTGAGTTAGTGAGGGTCAACTTGGTCACTTCAACATGTACATTACCTGTATTAGTTGCGATAACTCTTATTTGGTTTCCATTTATTTTTTTAAGCTGCCAGCCCATGTGCAGAGTAGGATCACTAGGCTCAATAAATATAGGTAAATTAATTCTTAATCTTATTAAGACAGAATTTTTAGGTTGGGTATAGGGCGTAAGATCAGTAATAATCATTCTATACGCTAATTCTTGCGTAAGAGGCATTGGATTTCTCCACCCTACACGCACAAGTTGTGATTTGCCAATCGGGATTTTTAACTGAGGAGGCGCAATAATCAAATCCTTAGTGTTTTGATAAACATCATTACCATTATTTTGCGTCCAACGGAAAACTTGAATCTGTAAATCCACAGGCATATCTCTTGCCACATTACTCAGCTTAACAGTATCAATCAGTTGTTGCGAGGAAAGTGTTATTCGTACTTTATCAATATTGTAACTGGCATACGCTATACTATTTAAAAAAAACGAATTAAATGTAATTAATAAGATAATTGTCTTATTCTTAAACCAAGAATGTAAAGATTGTATAAATCGCATAATAATACAATTCCCTTTTAAAAAAATGTCGTTTAACTTCCTGTTTGAATAACATCATATCGAATAATATTTTTTTATCAATAAAGATTTTTTATCATTTATTTATTTTAAAAAGTTGCAGTAATTGTGACCATGTCTGTATAATTTCCCGCTGCAGGATTTTGGCCTGCTGGGATTCGGCCATATACTGTTTCTGAAGATGCAGCGGATGAGGTTGACATATAGCTAAGTGTATTAGTGGTATTCCAAACATTGCTATGTCCTGAATTAGTATAAAGTTCATAGCTTAAATAATGCTGGGATCCATCTGTCATTGCTCTTGATGCACTTTGAGCATTCGTCGAATATAATCCATTATTCATACTGATAACAACATTGGCTCCTTTTGTGCATGCGATTTGAAAAGAAGTTGAACTATCTAACGGAGAAGTCTTATTTAAACCAATTGGCGCGTAATTTCCAAAACTTAATACCGCAGAATTCAGCGTACAATTTGCACTTACAAGAGTAGCAACAGGCAATGTACCTGTTACTGTCGCTGCAGTTGCAACATGAGATAGCTCGAAAAGAACCAGCATGGTAATCATTTTTTTGATCAGCACGAACAACCACTCCTCCCTGAATTTTTTTTATATTAAAACATTTACAAAAAACTATCAAAATAAAAAAAAAGATAAGGTCTAATAGACCTCATCCTTAGTTTTAAAAAATAACCCTTTATTTAAAAATTAGCAGTAATGGTAATAGTATCAGTATACGATCCTGTTGGTACTGTATTTTGTCCAGCGGCAACTAGCCCATAGACCGTATATGTCTGAGCTACACCTGTCCCATTTCCTAAAGAAAAGGTATCTGTTCCTACTGTATTCCCCCAATGGGTGGTATGACCACTATCTGAAAAAAGATCGTAAGCTAATTTATTAGAACCAGACGCTAACTCTCTTGTTGTTGTATCGCCAGCAGTACCTGGGTTAGATCCTGCACTCAACCCTACAGTCACAGCCGTGCCACTTGTACACGTGACATCAAAATTTGCCTGAGCCGCAGATGCTGAATTTGTAATAGGATCGTAAGATCCAAATGCTAAAGTACCAATATTTCCTACAGTACAAGAAGCGGTAATACTTGCTGTCGTACTAAGATTACCTGTTGCTGTACCAGCTACTGCGATCCCTCCACACATCGCTAGCCCTCCTGTTAGCAGCGCTAAAGCCAACTTATTTAATGCTTTCATAACACTCCTCCTCGTCAATATATTGATCAAATAGTATTCATATTTTTAAGTGTAGACTATAAAATGAAAAAGTATATAGATAAAAAAAATAAATTTTTATTATAATTTATTGAAAAATATCAAAATAAAATGTAAAAGCAGCATTAAAATAGAAAGTGCGCAGAAAATTTAATACATTATTTTCAATGTGTTAGAAAATTGATTATTGATAAAAAAGGTGATTAAAAACAAATAGTTACTAACAACCAAGATAAGTATTCGGTTAACCTGTCATCGCGAGGCTACGAAACGTTTAGCAGTGGCGATCCAAGTTGTATTCTGGATTGGCGCGTCGCAATAATAAAACACAAGTTCAGCGAATACTTACAAATTAACGGCCACCGTACCCACTAATCGATTGGCATCCAGACCCTTGAGCTTCGCTTCGCCATTCGTTCCTGCCCATTGCAATATTAAGGTATATTGATTAATGGCTTTCTTGATTCCCAACATAAAATCACTATAACTCCTGAGACCTGCGTCCTTAGATAAATTATAATGCCCATAATTACCAATCAAAGAAACATTTGTATATTGAAAAGCATATCTCTCAGGAATAGGAAGACTAAAAGCACCGTTATAATACAATCCATTAGCATGGGCATTGAATGCATTACTTGAATAACCTAAAGTAACAGTAAAAATACGATAGATCAGCCTGGAAACAAACTCATTATAATTGGCGCCCGATGCTTTAGGATAATTATAACGAACTATACTGAAATCATAAGTAAAATTCTTTCCTATATTATTCTTTATACCCGCAATAGTATCAGCCTCAACGGACGCTTGCTGTCCCTGACGACTCAAAAAATCAACATTAGAACCCCAAACATTAAAATAAATTCCTGTTCTTAAAAAGGTATAAGTCAAACCACCCTGAAATGCTGGATTATTAGCATTATGGCTAATTCCACGAAAAACATAACGGCTAGTGATATCAAAAGTTCCTGTAAAAGACTTAGGTTTTAACGATTGCATCATTAATATTTTTGATTTTTGTTTAACATCTGACTTAGAAGCCGTTGTTAGTGACAAAGGATTCGATGTTGAATTATCAATACTTGTTAGACCTGAAGGAGGTCCTACTGGCTGAAAAGAGGCCATCTGTACTGGCACAGGTGGAACAGATGTCTTGGTTTCTGTTTTAGATGTTATTATTGCCATCCATTCCGGCGTCATGGTCGATGCGATGATAGATGAGATAGCTGATGTAATGGATGATGATAGTAATGGCGGAGCCGTTTTCATACCTTCTGGCAATGGAAAAGTTGAATTCACTGGAGGTGGCGAAAGAGATACTGCAACAGATTGTGATTTCGGTGCAGGAATCACACTGGAATACAAGAAATGAGTTAAATTAGAAACCGCTGATGATAACGCATTTTCACTATCCGTATCTGTCGTTGTATTAGAAAAAGATGGGATTGCAAAAACTGCTAACAGAGTGGTTATTAAAGTTATGACATGTATTTTTTTCATCAATAAATTCCATTTATTTAGAGGGGAGAATCGCAATTCTCTTTTCTAAGAACATCCCATCGCGCAATGTTAGCGGGAAATACTGTCATTTATCAAGATTTCTTTAGACATTGCTGAATTAGCTGAATAAACTCAAGATAATTTTACGGAGTAATCGTTACAGTACCGCCGGTGAAATGATTGATATTATTAAATCCACCCGTACCAGTCGCTGTTTGATTGGTTAAGTTAACATTCACTGGACTGGAATAATTAGAATAATTAAGCGTATTATCACCGCCACCACCATTAACCATTCCAGAAACGCTTATATTATTTAAAAAGGTAAAGATATCAGTAGAAGTCCCGCCCGTTAAATTACCAAATCCATTAAAATATACTGACTTATTAATATTGCCTGAATTATTATTTGTAATTTGCCAATTGTTCATCGTATTATTACCTATGATGGTATTTGTTATAGCATTATTGTTATTAGCAATATATTGAGTAATTTGACTAATGCTATTGAGACCACTCAAACCAGATGCGGTTAATTGTGCAAGATTAACGGTAACAGGCGCAGTATAATTAGAATAATTAATACTATTAGTCCCAGCACCGCCATTAATAGAACCTGATAAATTACCATTTGTTGCAAAATAGAAATTATCATTAAATATTCCACCGATTAAATTACCAAAATTCGTAAATGAAATAGTCATGCTACCATAGTTAAGAGTACCGGTATTATTACCTAAAATATTCCATGTTACAGTTGCATTTGGACCATATAAACTATTATTTTGGCCATCAGCAAGATTCATAGAACCTATAATATTATTAATATTACTAATGAGACCTGAAGCCAAATTGACTGTTACGGGAGTCGTATAAGCAGAATAATCTAAACTGTTTGAACCACCGCCACCATTGATTGCACCACTAATACTTGCTCCATCACTAAATATAAATGAATCATTTGCACTACCACCCGCTAAATTACCAAATCCACTGAAGTTAATAACACTATTCACATTTCCTGCATTATTACCGGTAATATTCCAAGTCGTTGCATTATTCGTACCGATTAGTTTATTGTTAGCTGTGCCACCAACTAATGTTCCAATCGTATTAAATGTTAATGTAGCTGTACCATCATTTAACGTACCACTATTATTGCCAGTTAATGTCACCGTCGTTAACGTATTTTCGGTTGATAAACTAGTATTAGCACTACCATTACTAGCACCACCATTGACTTGGGTAATTCGTGCAAAACCTCCCGTTGGATTCGGTGTCCCGGTTGTTGTACCACTATAACCTGACGCGGTAGCACTACTTAATGTGATACCAACCGCTGTACTGTAGTTACTTAAATCTAAAATATTCGTACCATTAGCACCACCATCAATTATACCTGCTATTACTTTTCCATCATTAAATGTAAAGGTATCATTACCTGTACCACCGGTTAAATTACCAAAGTTACTAAAGGTCGTTGTTCCATTAATATTTCCACCATTATTAGCACTGATGGCCCAAACATTCGATGCATTTTGACCAATCAAATTATTGCTTGCTATATTACTACTATTCGCATTCAAGTTCGTAATATTACTGAATACTCCTGTTAAACCTGACGCCGTGCTTGTAGATAAGTTAACAGTGATAGGTGCGCTATAAGCACTATAATCAAGAGTATTGACACCACCTATACCACCATTAATCGTACTAACACTTGCACCATTATTGAATGCAAATATATTACCTGCGGTACCGCCGACTAATTGACTGAAATGAGTGAAGCTTGTTCCGTTGACGTTACCTGCATTTGTACCAGTAATATTCCACGTATTTGCTGTATTAGCACCTGTAATCGTATTGATTGCTGAACCACCGGTAATATTAGTGATGTTACTAATACCACCTGTTGCTGTCGCTGTTCCTGCAGCTAAATTAACATTAACAGGGACAGTATTATTATACGAACTGTAATTGAGTGAACCATTGCTTATTACACCACTAACACTGACACTGCTATTAGCTAATACAAACACATCTCCCGCCGTACCACCTGTTAAATTACCAAAATTACTAAAGGTAATTGCATTATTATTAATATTACCGCCATTATTACTGGTTATATTCCATGTATTACTGCTGCTATTTGCACCAATCAATGTATTATTACCGCTAATATTAGTTGGGCCAATGAACTTACTAATAGTGCTAAGAAAACTATTATTAAGATCAAAGCTCAATGCATTTGTATTAGATGTCGAGCTATAATCAACTATATTAGTTCCTGCTCCTCCATTAATTGAAACGGCACTCGCATTATTAGTAAAGACAAAGGTATCATTAAGACGTCCACCAACCAAATTACCAAAATGCGTGAACATTATTGTTGAACTTCCTGTTACAATGTTCCTAAACTTGCCGTAGAAGGACCGACGATACTGCTAATATTTGGAAATAATCCTGACCCCAAATTAAAGTTCAATGCACTGGTATATGCAGAATAATTCAAACTATTCGTGCCACCACCACCATTGATAGCACCACCAATATTCACTCCATTGCTAAATATAAATGAATCATTTCCACTGCCACCCACTAAATTACCAAATCCACTGAAGTTAATAGCACTATTGAGATTTCCTGCATTATTACCAGTAATATTCCAAGTCGTTGCATTATTTGTACCGATTAATTTATTGTTACCTGCACCACCAACTAATGTTCCAATCGTATTAAATGTTAATGTAGCTATACCATCATTTAACGTACCACTATTATTGCCAGTTAATGTCACCGTTGTTAATGTATTTTCGGTTGATAAACTAGTATTAGCACTACCATTACTAGTGCCACCATTGACTTGCGTCATTCGTGCAAAACTTCCCGTTGGATTCGGTGTACCGGTTGTTGTACCACTATAACCTGACGCGGTAGCACTACTTAATGTGATACCAACCGCTGTACTGTAGTTACTTAAATCTAAAATATTCGTACCATTAGCACCACCATCAATTATACCTGCTATTACTTTTCCATCATTAAATGTAAAGGTATCATTACCTGTACCACCGGTTAAATTACCAAAGTTACTAAAGGTCGTTGTTCCATTAATATTTCCACCGTTATTAGCACTGATAGTCCAAACATTCGATGCGTTTTGACCAATTAAATTATTGCTTGCTGTATTACTACTATTCGCATTAAAGTTAGTAATATTACTAAATACACCTGTTAAACCTGGCGCCGTACTTGCAGATAAGTTAACAGTGATAGGTGCACTATAAGCAGTATAATCAAGGGTATTGACTCCACCTATACCACCATTGACCGTACTAACACTTGCACCATTATTGAATGCAAATGTATTACCTGCTGTACCACCGATTAATTGACTGAAATTAGTGAAGCTTATTCCATTGACGTTACCTGCATTTGTACCAGTAATATTCCACGTATTTGCTGTATTAGCACCTGTAATTGTATTGATTGCTGAACCACCGACAATATTAGTGATGTTACTAATACCACCTGTTCCTGTCGCTGTTCCTGCAGCTAAATTAACATTAACGGGGACGGTATTATTATACGAACTGTAATTGAGTGAACCATTGCTTATTACACCACTAATACTGACACTGCTATTAGTCAATACAAACGCATCTCCCGCCGTACCACCTGTTAAATTACCAAAATTACTAAAGATAATTGCATTGTTATTAATATTACCGCCATTATTACTGGTTATATTCCATGTATTACTGCTGCTATTTGCGCCAATCAATGTATTATTGCCGCTAATATTGATTGGGCCAATGAAATTGCTAATAGAGCTAACTGATCCATTAGCTAAATTTACTATGATAGGATTCGTGTTCGTTGTTGCACTGTAATCAAATGTATTCGTTCCTGCTCCTCCATTAATTGAAACGGCACTCGCATTATTAGTAAAGACAAAGGTATCATTAAAATTTCCACCCACTAAGTTACCAAAATGCGTGAACGTCATTGTTGAACTTCCTGTCACAATGTTTCCTGCATTATTACTTGTAATATTCCATATATTAGTATTATTTATACCTGTTAATGTTCCTAAACTTGCCGTAGTAGGGCCGACGATACTGCTAATATTTGAAAACAATCCTGATTCCAAATTAAAGTTCAAGGCGCTGGTATATGCAGAATAATTCAAACTATTTGTTCCACCACCACCATTAATAGAACCACCTATATTCACTCCATTGCTAAATGTAAATGAATCATTTCCACTACCACCCACTAAGTTACCAAATCCACTGAAGTTAATAGCACTATTGACATTTCCTGCATTATTACCTGTAATATTCCAAGTTGTTGTATTATTTGTACCGATTAATTTATTATTACCTGTACCACCAACTAATGTTCCAATCGTATTAAATGTTAATGTACTTGTACCATCATCTAACGTACCACTATTATTACCAGTTAAGGTCACCGTCGTTAACGTATTTTCGGTTGATAAACTAGTATTAGCATTACTAGTACCACCATTGACTTGTGTTATTCGCGCAAAACCTCCCATTGGATTCGGTATACCAGTTGTGATGCCACTATAACCGAACACAGTAGCACTACTTAATGTGACACCAACCGCTGTGCTGTAGTTACTTAAATCTAAAATATTCGTACCACCGGCACCACCATCAATAATGCCTGCGATTACTTTTCCATCATTAAATGTAAATGTATCATTACCTGTACCACCAGTTAAATTACCAAAGTTACTAAAGGTCGTTGTTCCATTAATATTTCCACCATTATTGGCATTAATAGTCCAAACATTCGATGCATTTTGAGCAATCAAATTATTGTTTGCTGCATTACTACTATTCGCATTAAAGTTGGTAATATTACTAAATACGCCTGTTAAACCTGGTGCTGTACTGGCAGATAAGTTAATAGTGACAGGTATGCTATATGCAGTATAATCAAGGGTATTGACGCCACCTATACCACCATTAATCGTACTAACACTTGCAGCATTATTGAATGTAAATGTATTACCTGCTGTACCACCGACTAATTGACTGAAATTAGTGAAGCTTGTTCCATTGACACTACCTACATTGGTTCCTGTGATATTCCAAGTATTTGCTGTATTAGCACCTGTAATCGTATTGACTGCTAAACCACCAATAATATTCGTAATACCGCTGATTCCAGCTGTTGCTGTAGCTGTTCCTGCAGCTAAATTAATATTAACGGGCGTCGTATTATTGTATGAGCTGTAATTTAATGCTCCGTTGCTAATCACCCCAGAAACCCTGACGCTGCTGTTACCAAATACAAAAGTATCTCCCGCCGTACCACCTGTTAAATTACCAAAATTACTAAAGGTAATTGCGCTGCTATTAATATTACCGCCATTATTGCTACTAATACTCCAGGTATTACTACTATTATTTGAACCAATTAAGGTATTATTCCCGCTTCCAATATTAGTTGGCCCAATAAAGCTATTAATAGAACTGACTGATCCATTGGCTAAATTAATCGTAATAGGATTTGTATTTGTCGTTGCACTATAATCGAATGTATTGTTACCTGCTCCACCATTAATTGAATTAACACCAGCATTATTACTAAAGACAAAACTATCATTAAGACTTCCACCGACAAGATTACCAAAATGACTAAATGTAATTGTAGTGCTACCGGTTACAACATTGCCTCCATTGTTACTGCTAATATTCCAGGTATTCGTATTATTTGAACCTATTAGTGTACCTAAAGTAGCATTACTAGGGCCTATTATACTGCTAATATTATTCAGTGTTACCAGATTGAGAGATAACGAGCTAGTGTCTGCTGAATAATTCAGAGTATTCGTACCTGCACCACCATTAATTAGATTACTAATACTTGCACCATTGCTAAATATAAATGTGTCATTCGCACTACCGCCTGTTAAACCGCCAAAACCACTAAAATTAATCGCATTATTAAGATTCCCTGAATTAACACCCGTAATGTTCCAAGTATTTGTTACATTCTGAGCAACTAATGTATTTATACTTCCTGTACCGCCAACCCATGTACCAAAATTACTAAAGGTAAAGGTATTACTTCCTGAAATTGTTCCAGCATTAGCCGCTGTCAATGTCCAGGTATTATTCCCACTTGTTGGGCCTGTCAGGGTATTAGTACTTGCAAAACTTGCTGACCCTAATATATTACTAATGTTAGTTAATCCGCCTGTCGCCACATTCACAGGCGTTGTGTATGCGCTGTAATTTAATGTATTGCTACCTGAACCACCATTAATAGTACCTGTTACATTCGCTGCATTACTGAAGACAAAACTATCATTGAGGTTTCCGCCTACCAAATTGCCAAACTGAGTAAAATTAGCAATCGTAGAACTACCTACCACCAAATTACCTGCATTGGTGCCCGTAATATTCCAAGTAGTCGTTGCGTTTTGTCCGGTTAATGTGCTATTAGTCATTGCGCTGGTACCGGTGAAATTAGCAATATTAGTATAACCACCTATACCTGTTGCGGTACTATTAACAAGATTAACACTCACAGCACTAGAGTAAGAATTATAACTGAGCTTATTACCACTACTACTGCCGTTACCAGTAATACTACCTGTCAGACTTCCACCCGCATTGATATTGAAAGTATCACCCGCAGTACCTCCAACTAATGCACCAAATTTACTGAAAGTAATAGTGCTATTGATATTACCTGCATTAGCACCGGTAATATTCCAAACATTAGCCGTATTAGCTCCCGTAATAGTATTTGCAGCCAATCCACCAATAAAATTGGTAATATTACTAAAATTCGTTACAGCAGGTGTTGTGCCTAATGCTAAATTAACAGCAACTGGCTGTGCATTATTATATGCAGAATAATTTAATGTATCAGTACCGCCTCCGCCATTGATTGAATTGACACTAGAACTAGAATTAGAAAAAACAAAACTATCATTGCCTGTACCACCCACTAAATGACTAATACCACTAAATGTAATAGCACTATTGATATTACCTGAATTATTACCCGTTATATTCCAAGTATTCGCAGTATTAGCCGCTGTCAACGTACTACTTCCTTGCCCGACTACTGCGTTAATATTTGAAATTCCACCAGCAATTCCGCTAGCGGTTAATGACGCAAAATTAATATTGGCTGGTGAAGAATATGCACTATAATTCAAGGTATTGGTATTTGAACCACCACCATTTAAGGTACCCGTAATACCAGAAGAACCACTAAAAACAAATGCATTAAATCCTGTACCACCCACTAAATTTGCAAAGTTGTGGAAAGGTACTGTATTACCCGAGTAAACAATCGTTCCATCGTTTGAACTAGTAATATTCCAGGTATTTCCAATATTAGATCCACGCAGTGTATTTGTAGCCATTCCGCCGTAAAGAATTGAAACTTGAGTTGCAGCAAGAGTACCAGTTTGTGCATTTGAAGCAAGATTAGCAGTAACCGCCGTCGTATAAGCCCTGTAATCAAATGTATTCGTTCCAGCATTCCCTTTAATAACACCGGTTACACCCATGCCATCACTAAAGATGAAATTATCATTTCCTGAACCGCCATTCAAATATCTTACATTACTGAATCCAAAACTATGTGTTCCATCGTTATATGTGCCGTTATTAATACCAGTAAGAGACCAGGTATTACTCGTATTCTCTCCAGTCAGTGATCCTAATGTTGCAACATTTCCATTCAAATTTGTAATATTACTAAACCCACCCGTAGGATTCAAAAAGCCGGTTGTTGTTCCCGTAAATCCATTCACACCAGAACTTGTTAATACCGTACCTGTTGTCGTTGTGTAATTAGAAAGATCTAAGGTATTTACGCCACCTGCACCACCATTAATCGTTCCTGTTATTTTCACACCATCGGCAAATACAAACGTATCATTATTCGTACCACCTACCAAGTTATTAAACTGAGCAAACCCATCCGTTAATCCTCCAGTTACAGTTCCTGCATTATCACTTGTAATATTCCATGTATTTGCAATATTCGTTGCAGTTAATGTATTCCCACCCACTAATGCACCGACAACACGGGTAATGCCGGAATTACTATTCGTAATACCAACACCTATACCGCCAATAGTAAAGCTAATACTACTACCATAATTACTGTAATCTAATGTATTCGTTCCAGCACCGCCATTAAGATTTGCAACAGACCCACCAGGATTAAAGGTAAATGCATCATTACCACTACCACCTGTCACAGTTTGTATATTACTAAAACCTCCATTGACGCCTGTCACTGAACCCGCATTCACACCGGTAAATACCCACGTATTTGTCACATTATCTGCTGTTAAACTATTAAATCCCGTGCCGCCTGTAATGGAACCACTCAATGTTCCACCACTTAATGTAAAGTTATTTATTGATGATCCGCCAATTAAATTTTGAATATTAATAAACCCACCACTAACACCTGTTACTGTTCCGCTATCAGTATCAGCAATAACCCAAGTGTTAGCAACATTATCCCCTGTCAATGAACTATTTCCTGAACTACCATTAATAGAACCTGATAACGTCCCACCATTTAAAATAAATGCGTTTGCGCTATTACCACCGATTAAATTTTGGAAATTAGAAAATCCACTAGAAAGTCCTGTGACTGTTCCTGAGTTAATTCCAGTAATCGTCCATGTATTATCAATATTGCTTCCTATTAAGGTATTGGTGCCTGTACCACTTTGCCAATTTTGAATATTGGTAAATGAAATTCCATTGGGTAATTCAGCAATTCCTGAAACGCTACCAGAATCCGTATTTGTTATCGTCCATGTTTGATTTTGTGCATTGTTAACATTTAATGTGTTAAAACCTGTTCCACCTGTTACTATAATATTATTAACAGATAAACTACCTGATAAATTAAATGTATTATTTGAACCACCCACTAAATTGAGATTATAAAATCCATTAACACCCGCACCAATCGATAAATTGCTGCTGCCATTCATTGTTAATGAAACATCATTTACTAAAGTCAGTAATGAATGATATGTTTGTGCACCTGTTGTTGTAATGTTTGAACCAATAATTACTCGCCCACTTGTCGTTAAACTATTTAATGGAATAATAGAACCGATTGGTTGATTAATATTAATAGTTGTTCCCGCTGTTAAACCTAAATTAAATCCTCCATCAACTGTATTTAAACTAATAGTACCCGTGGTAGCAGTCATCGTACTATCGCTCAAAAGGACTAATGGCGTATTAAATACAATGTTTCCTAAATCAGAAATATAATTACTATGTGCTGTGATAGAAGAACCTGTATATATTTGATCACCGCTTGTGGAAACATTATGTAAATCAACAGCCCCAGTGACATTAATAGTTAATGAACTTAATTCCGTTTGTAAACCAACATTACTCGATTGTAAATCTAAATTACCGTTACCCATTATTGTTAAGTTCTGTGCACCATCAATAGCACCATTTATTTTTAAGGTATCTCCAACATTAGAAACAAATGATGTATCACCCGATAATGTCACATTACCATTTATGGTATTAGTAGCAGTTCCTGTAGTAGCAATTGCTCCACTATTATTAATACCTGTACCACTAACAGTTATATTATTATTAAGAGTAACTGCATTTAATAATAATTCTGAACCAGAAGCGATTACTGCGCCACCTAAGCCTAAGCCATTATTATTGCTTACTGTTAATAGACCCACATTGATAGTGGTACCACCAGAGTATTGATTAGCTCCTAATAACTCTAAGATTCCATTGCCATTTTTTGTTAATGTGCTAGTTGTTCCATCAAAGATCCCTGTGATAGTACTGTTATCTGAATTATTAATTATTAACCCAAATCCATTACCTGATACATTACCTGAAAGTGTAATAGCTCCTCCTGATAAAGTTGATGTACCTGATAATATAGTTGTTCCTAAATTCAATGCATCAGAACCTGTTTGAATGCTTCCATTCACTGTCGTTGTGCTAACCGTTGAAGTTAAACCATTATTAAATGTATTTGTACCAGATAAAGTCACACCGCCTGTATTCAATAAAGTCGTTGCGTTAGTAATAGTACTACCGCTATTTAATTGCAATCCATATCCTTGAGAAGCTGTTGAAAGGTTTGTTGCAGTTAATGCACCATTAAATGTAATATTTCCTATCGTATTAGTTAATATCACGCTTCCTGCATTTATTGCGCCAGAGAATGTTGTACCATTTGAATTCGTAATAATTAAATTACCCGTACTATTGAAAGAAGACCCACTGATTACACCACCTGATCCGGCATTCAACGTTAAATTATTGCTGCTTCCTGTGGTAGAGCCTAGATTAATATTAGCACCTGATGTTTGATTAATATTAGTTGTATCAATCGTTGTATTTCCGCCTAATAAAATAGAACCATTAATACTAAAGCTGCCTGATGATGTAAGATAGGAAGTACCATTCAATGTTGTACTGCTACTACTCGTATAATTTTGTGCTCCTGTGGTTTGAACATTATTTATAGCAATTGTTGCTCCATTTGCTGTTAAACTATTTAGTGCTGTCGTTGCACCAATTGCTCCACTTAAAGTAATAGAACCCGTACCCGCTGTTAATGTCAAATCCTGTGCATTATCAATAGTACTATTGATATTAATTGCTGCACCTGATGATAGGCCTCCATCCGTACTATCAATACTTGATGTTCCTGATAAAGTAACAGTACCTAATGTAATTACATGACCATTACTTAATACATTACCATTTAAATTAGTGGTACTTGCTATGGAGGTTAATCCAGCGGTAAATACATTGGTTCCAGCTAATGTGACGCCACCGGTATTTGATAATGTCGCAGCATTGGTAATCGTGCTGCCAGCATTTAATTGTAAATTATATCCTTGAGCTGCAGTCGAAAGAGTTGTTGCAGTCAATGCACCGTTAAATGCGATATTTCCTGTGGTATTCGTTAATGTTATTGTTCCTGCATTTACTGCACCAGAGAAATTGACACCGTGTGAATTAGCAATGGTTAAATTACCACTGCCAGTGATTGTCGTTCCAGTAATGGTATTGGACGTACCGGTATTATTGCCGCTATTTAAAGTTAATGTATTAGAACTAGCACTATTGGCAATAGCACCTAACGTGATAGCAGCACCAGCAGGGGATGCACCACTATTTGTCGTATCAATCGTGCTACTACCATTGACTGTTACTCCTGCTAATGTAATACCTTGAGCGCTACTTAACACGCTACCATTAACACTTGTGGTACTTGCTGTTGAGGTCAAGCCACCGGTAAATAAATTAGTTCCTGCTAATGTGACGCCACCCGTATTTGATAATGTCGCAGCATTGGTAATCGTGCTACCAGCATTTAATTGTAAATTATATCCTTGAGCTGCAGTTGAAAGGGTTGTTGCGCTCAATGCACTATTAAATACGATATTTCCTGTGGTATTCGTTAACATTAACGTTCCTACATTGACTGCACCAGAGAAATTGACTCCGTGTGAATTAGCAATAGTTAAATTACCACTGCCAGTGATTGTCGTTCCAGTAATTGTATTAGATATACCGGTATTATTTCCGCTATTTAAAGTTAATGTATTAGAATTACTATTATTGGTAATAGCACCTAATGTGATGGCAGCACCAGCAGGGGATGAACCGCTATTTGCCGTATCAATTGTGCTATTACCATTGACTGTTACTCCTGCCAGGGTAATACCTTGAGCACTACTTAATACGCTACCATTAATATTGGTGGTACTTGCTATTGAGGTCAATCCACCAGTAAATAAGTTAGTTCCTGCTAATGTGACGCCACCGGTATTTGATAATATTGCTGCATTGGTAATAGTGCTACCAGCATTTAATTGTAAGTTATATCCTTGAGCTGCGGTTGAAAGGATTGTTGCGGTCAATGCACCGTTAAATGCAATATTTCCCGTCGTATTGGTTAATGTCACCGTGCCTGCGTTCACGCTACCTGAGAAACTTACGCCACCTGAATTAACAATACTTAAATTACCAGTACTATTGAAGGAGGAAGCAGAAAGCACTCCCAATGAGCCCATATTTAATGTTAGATTATTACCATTGCCTGTAATTGCATTGCTAAAATTGATATTAGCACCTGTTACAAAACCACCACTATTGGTTGTATCAATCGTCGTATTGGCACCTAATAATGCAGCCCCTGTAATACCAAATGTGTTTGCTGCCGTTAAATACGATGCGCCATTTAATGTGGTACTGGTGCTGCCGGTATAGCTTTGTGCACCTGTTGTTTTAACATTGTTTAATGCAATGGTTGCGCCATTGGCAGTCAAACTTGTTAATGCTGTAGTTGCACCAACGGCACCGCTTAAGCTAATTGCACCACTGGTTCCTGCTGTTAATATGAGAGTTTGTGCATTATTGATCGTACTGCTGAAATTGATATTGGCACCTGCTGAAGAAGCACCACCATTCGTTGTATCAATTGTCGCATTAGCACCTAATAATGCAGCTCCCGTAATACCAAATGTATTGGCTGCTGTTAAATACGATGTGCCATTTAAGGTGGTACTGGTGCTTCCAGTATAACTTTGTGTGCCGCTTGTTTTAACATTGTTTAATGCAATGGTTGCACCATTAGCAGTCAAACTCGTTAATGCAGTGGTTGCGCCAACTGCACCGCTTAAGCTAATTGCACCACTGGTTCCTGCTGTTAATGTGAGGGTTTTTGCATTATTGATCGTACTACTGAAATTAATATTGGCACCTGCTGAAGAACCACCGCTATTCGTTGTATCAATTGTCGTATTAGCGCCTAATAATGCAGCTCCTGTAATACCAAAGGTGTTTGCTGCTGTTAAATACGATGTGCCATTTAAGGTGGTACTGGTGCTCCCTGTATAACTTTGTGCACCCGTTGTTTTAACATTGTTTAATGCAATGGTTGCACCATTAGCGGTTAAACTCGTTAACGCAGTGGTTGCACCAACGGCACCACTTAAGCTAATTGCACCACTGGTTCCTGCGGTTAATGTAAGTGTTTGTGCATTATTGATCGTACCACTGATATTAATCGCTGCACCAGCTGCTGCTCCAATTGTCGTATCAATATTAGAAGCACCTGTTAATACAACAGCATTTAGTGTAATAATTTGACCACTACTACGTACATTACCATTGATAGTTGTTGTACTGGCTATTGATGTTAAACCACCGCTGAAAGTATTAGTTCCTACTAATGTTACTCCACCGGTATTTGATAATGTTGCAGCATTTGTAATGGTGCTTCCATTATTTAATTGTAAGTTATATCCTTGAGCTGCGGTTGAAAGGATTGTTGCAGTCAATGCACCATTAAATGCAATATTTCCTGTCGTATTGGTTAATGTCACCGTGCCTGCGTTCACGCTACCTGAGAAACTTACGCCACCTGAATTAACAATACTTAAATTACCAGTACTATTGAAGGAGGAAGCAGAAAGCACTCCCAATGAGCCCATATTTAATGTTAGATTATTACCATTGCCTGTAATTGCATTGCTAAAATTGATATTAGCACCTGTTACAAAACCACCACTATTGGTTGTATCAATCGTCGTATTGGCACCTAATAATGCAGCCCCTGTAATACCAAATGTGTTTGCTGCCGTTAAATACGATGCGCCATTTAATGTGGTACTGGTGCTGCCGGTATAGCTTTGTGCACCTGTTGTTTTAACATTGTTTAATGCAATGGTTGCGCCATTGGCAGTCAAACTTGTTAATGCTGTAGTTGCACCAACGGCACCGCTTAAGCTAATTGCACCACTGGTTCCTGCTGTTAATATGAGAGTTTGTGCATTATTGATCGTACTGCTGAAATTGATATTGGCACCTGCTGAAGAAGCACCACCATTCGTTGTATCAATTGTCGCATTAGCACCTAATAATGCAGCTCCCGTAATACCAAATGTATTGGCTGCTGTTAAATACGATGTGCCATTTAA
>Ga0207083_1039_pt1 | contig 25860 bp, 29 predicted proteins | sample Alteio_BWMinHeat_57_FD_153516 | JGI IMG/M metagenome (GOLD analysis project Ga0207083, IMG submission 153516) | Enriched cells from forest soil in Barre Woods Harvard Forest LTER site, Petersham, Massachusetts, United States -... | ecosystem: Environmental > Terrestrial > Soil > Temperate forest >... | reverse complement strand
GATATAGGAGATGGCGTTGTATTAGTAAGCAAAGGTGGAGAGTTAACAGCAAAGAATATAGGTAAAAAAGTCCATTTATCTGCAGAAAATTTAATAGTAGATAATGATATAGGTGATTGGTGTGAGATTGTTATTCGAGTTCCTGGGAGTCAATATGGTTCACGCAGGGTTTCAGCAAAAAATATCGGATTTCAGACAAGTATTGATAATGCAGGTAAAGTATTGGTACAAGATGTCGCCGCACATGCCACAATAACAAATATAAAATATGGTATTACTGCAAGAAATTTACAAGATGATATTATGTTATCTTCTGAAGGGAAAATAGAATTAAAAAGCCTAGGCAATAACTGTAGGGTGCGTTCTAATACTCTTGAAATTAAAGGAGATGTTGGTGATTCTAATTTCTTGCAATCACAAAATGATATCTTAGTATCAGGCAATATAGGAAATAAAACAATAATTGTTAGTGAAACTGCAGGAAATATTAAAGCACTAGGAAAAAATGGTAATGAAATATCTATTAGCGCAAAAAAATCTATAAACTGTAAAGATGTTGGGGATCACGCCAAAATTCAATCTGAAGAAGAGGATGTTTTAATCCGTAATATAGGAGTTCATGGCGTCATTACAGCCAGAAATAATATTGAAATTTTAGGAACTTGTCCCGATCCTTATACTTTAATTTTAAAATGCAATGGTAAAAAAATTAGACCGTCTGAAGCTCCTGTAGTGCAGACTTCTACTGGTGATTTAAAACAAAAAGCTAATACGCCAAGTACATTCTTTTTCAGCACAAATGAGGAATCAGAAATGTATAATCTATCAACAAATTAATATTTGGAGCAAAAGTGAAAACCGTATACATTTTAACAAAAAATTTGCAATTATATTCTGATGTTAGTTTTTTTTGGATCAAGCCTACAAAAAAGCAAGGATTTTACGGAACAAGAATTGATTGAATCAATTCCCAGTGGATCAGTTACCATTTATTTTAATCAAGAACATGCGGAACGAGCTCTTAGGGAAAAACGCAATATGATCATGGTTGAAGATCCTAATCCGCATAATGTAAAAGGTTTTACTTATAGATCTAAGCAAACTCCATGTATACTTCAAGTACAATTAAAAGAAGATCTAGAGTCAAGACCATATGAATTAAATCGCAAAATAAGCAAAGCATTGCTAGATTTTGAAAAACCAGTAAATGTTATAAATTGCGAAAAAGGATACAAGGGCCATATGCCTAGTTCGTTTAGTATAGAAAATTTTAGTGACTGTAGATCTAAGTCTTATTTTTCAAGTTTCAAATAGGGCCTGTTTTAGCTTGTCTATCTTTAAGAATTTGAGCTATAACTATTTCTTGTATGCTTGTCTGTGTTTCCAAGTTAAGTAATGCTCTCTGAATATCTCCTTCTGTAATTGTTGGGTTTTCTGACCCAACCACGCGCATAAAAAAAGTATAGCGTTGAGATCCTTCTATTTCATGTCTTTTATGGTCATTGTGTAATATTGTCCGATTCATAGTCGCTCGTAGGAGCGACGTGGAGAATGTTAAGTAATTACTAAATGACATGGTTTTGTTATTTTCTTTACAATGATCATGATAACAAAGAGCTGTTCCTAATGTGAGGGATGCTGCAATTGAAGCACAAAAATTTGTTGTCAAAGGGTATCTATTTAAAAAAGGTCTAAAGATCATTGTGCCCCCGGTAGGTCGTAAAACAGGAAATAGTTTAAATAAATAGAATTTTATTTTCAATAAGTGATATATTTAATTAGCTAGACGGCAACGTTATTTAGGATACCTAAGGTTGACCAAACCCTCCAGGCAAACATTTCTCCTCATCTTTCCTGAAGGCGAGCTCCAAACGTTTTGAAATCTCCGCGAACTTTTCAGATTTACAATGCTTACCAGGTTTACCAGCAGATTCTAATATTCTTGCTTTCATCTCCTGGATTGTCTTGTTAAGAGCTGAACTTTGTTTTAAATCATCAGAATGCACAATTTTTTCTGGAGGTGTTATTTGCGAAGAAAAAAGCCGATATTTATTAGGGGCTTCTATCATCGTACATCGTTTAGTCATTTCTTTTCTAGCGGCATTGAAGAAAAAAGCTCTTATAGAAGTCATCATATGCCTTTCTCCTTGTGAATTAGGCAATATTCATTTTATATTGCTTTTGCTCCAAATATCAAATCACTGGAGGATATGGCCAAGGCTGCAGGAAGCCGCTGGACTATGGAAGAATGTTTTGAAATGGCCAAAGGTGAAAAATGTAGGCTTTCAGGAATCATTATCGAACCTGTTTCCCCTGGTAAACCCCGTGTTATTCAACTGAGTTATCATGCTAATTCCAATTTAATTGTAAATGTATGATAAACACTGTATGGTTGATAATTATTTTACAATTAGTTCAGAATTATTATTGTTAAAACAACCAAGTGAGTATAATCATGTTTATTAAATATACGGTGATGGCATTATCATTGATTTCAATTGTTGCATGCACTCATGTGCCTTCTACTGGAGAAAAAATGATAGCCCATTCTGAATCTACAAAACAACTGGGTGATGAGTGGCGAAAAGGAGAAAAATCCGTTGCGAATGCGGCAAAGATAAACAAAAATGGTGATAAATTAATTGCCAATGGACATAAAAATATCGATAAAGGAAATAAGCTAGTAGCTAAGGGAGAACAACAATTGAGTTCGGGTAAATTATTCATAAAGCAAGCGAAGAATCAAACCCAAGTTGGACGAGCATTACAAACAAAAAGTGAAGAGAAATTTGAGGAAAAAATTTCCCAATAACTAAGTAAGGTGAGGTTGGTTTAGATCAGTATGAGGTGCGCAGTTGGTATCGTCATATTACATTTGCCATGTTTGCACTTGCATTTCTCACAAAACTACGGTGGAACCTTGAACAAGATGACGAGCCGCTTCTAAATAGGAATCATGGCTTTATCGACTCACCCAGAATTGCTGATTTGTATTGGTTATGATTTGTGTATCTGATCGAGTATCTGTTATCAATCGATAATGTTTCATTTTAGTCCTTGAATTCAATATTTTTTAAAAGAACATAATTATCTATCAAACGTATGTTATCGATATTGACAGAAATAAAACGGCGATTTTCATGCTCCTCCAGATACTCAATACTGATGCCTAACTTTTCGAGAGTGTCGTATAATTGATTGATTGGCATGGAGGACTGATGAAACGTTTGTGCAAATGATTCGGCACGTAAACGTTGTTCAGCGCTTAATCGATTATTGCGAGAACTGTAGGCAAGACCACTGGCTTCACGGATGGTGGGGCAAGCTTTCACATCAATGTTCATGAAAAAAGCCGAAACCATGTCGCGAATCAATTGGTATTGTTGATAATCTTTTTCACCAAAGTAAGCACGATGAGGTCTCACCAGAGTTAATAATTTCATCACAATGGTTAATACGCCTGTAAAATGGCCAGGTCGATGGTGAGCTTCCATACGCTGAGGTTGACTCGCATCATGGATCTGAAACTTGAAGCCATCAGCATAAATTTGTTTGTCATTGGGCAGCACGCAGAAATCTACAGAGCACTGAGTCAATATGTCAAGATCATTGTCTAAGGTTCGAGGATAATGGATAAAATCTTCTGTTTGATTAAATTGTGTTGGATTGATAAAGATACTGACAATGGTACAGTCGTTTTCTTGTTTACTTTGTTTCATGAGAGAGGCATGACCACGGTGCAAATTGCCCATGGTAGGCACAAAACCCAGCGATAAATCAGGTGTTAATTCATCACGAAACCGTTGCCATTCAGCGAGGTCATTAAAAATTTTCATGCCAATTACCTTTTTCTATAGCGTTAAAATACATGTTCCAATGCTGGGAAATGAAGGTGTTGCACATCCTCCACATAAGCATTGATGGCTGAGAGCAATGCATTTTTACTCTGGACGTATTGTTTAATAAATTTGGGCTTAAACTGTGTTTGTAATCCTAACAGGTCATGCCAAACGAGAACTTGACCATCTGTATGCGCGCCGGCTCCAATACCAATGGTAGGAATAAGAAGCGCTTCGGTAATGGTTTTTGCGACGTGTTGCGGAACGCACTCAATGACGATTGCAAAACAACCCGCTGCTTCTAAACGACGAGCTTGCTGCAATAAAAGAGCAGATTGTTCTTGTTCTTTACCTTGGATAATGTAACCCCCCAGTTGATGAATAAATTGAGGGGTTAAACCAATATGTCCCATGACAGGAATGCCAGCGGCGGTAAGCGATGATATGGTTTGACAAAGGATTTCATCAGCCCCTTCCATCTTAATGGCATGTGTGCCGGCTTGAAACAATTGTTTCACGTTATTAATGATGTCTTTGGTTGATCCGCGATAAGCAAGAAAAGGCAGATCGCTAATCAAGAAGTGGTTACGTAAACCACGGGCTACAGCACTCGTGTGTAAAACCATCATTTCCATGGTGGCCATGATGGTGCTTTCATGGCCGTGAACGGTCATAGCAACAGAATCACCGACCAATACACAATCCAGGTTAGAATCAGCAACGATGCATGCAGAAGGATAATCATAGCAAGTTAACATGGCAATTTTTGTTTGCTGAGTTTTTTTAAGTTTAAAATCGTGAATCTTCATGCCCTTCTCCTTAAGATGAATACGAGAGCGCTATGGTCTCATAGGATATGTTTTTAAATGGATTAGGGAGGAAAATGGCAAGCAAAAAACAAGAATAGGTGAAGCTATAATTAGGTACCTGTCGCATGGATCAAGTCCTCCAAAATTTAAAGTTTTCACGACAATGGATGTGTGTGAAGTCAATTACTGTTAGTCATCGCTCAAACAAGTCGATGCTTTATACGGCGTACGGTCATAATGATAATTGAGGAATATTAAAATGCAAGCGAATAAAGTAGAATTAGGGTGAACTTATGAGATTTTCTACCCATGCAAATCAATGACAAATTAGCGCTCCCAGGTGAGCACCCACTTTTCCTATCCGGTCAAATGGGTCCTTTGGAAGCAGTTATTACTATACCCTCAATCCTTGATGAACGCTATATCGCTATCATCGGACACCCACATCCCTTGCAAGGTGGCACTATGAATAACAAAGTGGTGACGACCCTCGTGAGGGCATTTAAAGATTTAAATATACCCAGTATCCGCTTTAATTTTAGAGGGGTAGGGCAATCGGTAGGACAGTTCGATCAAGGCATCGGTGAAAGTGAGGATATGTTACAAATCGCTCGTCTTTGTCAGCAGGAAATGCCATCCGTGAATCTTATTTTTGCGGGGTTTTCATTTGGATCCTATGTTGCTTACCGTGCAGCAGCTCAATGCAAGCATTCGTTATTGATAACCATAGCCCCACCTGTACATCATTATAATTATGCTGAATTCTCCTCTGTCCCAATCCCTTGGATGATTTTCCAAGGCGATCATGATGATATTGTGCCTTTGCAATCGGTATTGGATTTCATGGCTGGTAGTTCCTACCCTATTGTGTTCGAGCAATTCTCTGAAACAGGGCATTTTTTTCATGGTCGATTGGTGGCGTTAAAAATGCGTCTTATTGAGAGAATCCATCAGCAGTTGGAGTTGGCATGACATTGATGGGGGAGTACGATGCGGCTATTCTTCGCTCTGAAATAGAAAATGATCCTGTACAACGGAATGTGATCATTCAATTACAGCGAGTAGCTGATGCGTTGAGCACACGGAGGGGCTCGTGGTTACCCTGGAGACGAAAAAAAACAATTCAAGGAGTATATTTATATGGGGCTGTCGGTGTAGGTAAAACATTTCTTATTGATATGTTTTATCAATACGTCCCTATAGAAAAGAAAGCGCGATTTCATTTTCATCATTTTATGCAACAAATCGATCATCAATTACGACAATTACAAGGACAAAAAGATCCGTTAATGACGATTGCAGCTCACATTGCAGAAACTACTCAGTTATTGTGTTTTGATGAGTTTTTGGTAGATGATGTTGCTGATGCAATGATTTTAGGTGAGTTGCTAAAAGCCATATTAATTCATGATGTGGTACTGGTTGCCTCTTCAAACATGGCCCCTGATGATCTTTACCGTAATGGCGTACAACGTGATAGATTTTTACCTGCTATTGTTGAAATAAAACGTCATTGTCAAGTCGTATCCATGAGGCATAACAGTGATTATCGATTGGGACGCGCCCCTTTTTCAGAGGCTTATGTGTATCCACTCAATGCAGCAACCCACACAATATTGACCAATCAGTTTCTTGCCATTGCAGGGCATGCGGATGAAGCGGTAGAATTGACTATACAAAATCGGCTCGTACAATGCGTGAAATGCAGTAAACGAGCCGTGTGGTTTGCCTTTAACAAGCTATGCAATTCTCCCCGAAGTCAATTGGATTACCTTGAAATTGCCGATCGTTTCGACACTGTTTTTGTGAGTGATATTCCTCAATTATCCCGTGATGATTTCGTGCGAGTTATTTTACTGATACGGTTTATTGATGTGATGTATGATAGAGGCATTCGTATCATGATGTCAGCTGCCGTACCCCTAGATGATCTTTACCTTCAAGGGCCCATGCAAAAGGAATTTGAACGGACGTTGAGTCGACTGCAAGAAATGCAATCAGAGGACTATGTGCGTCGGCATCACCGACGACAAGTCCATGAATTATAAGTTGGTGTCGCGAAATTCAGAATGTTACATTTTTCTCTCTTCCCACGTCCTGTGATTGATTCGTGGGATCCATCGAGATTCCTGGATCCCGTGCACAAGTCACGGGACGTCGGGACAGTGGTTTTTTAAGTTTCGTGCCAGCGATTTAAAATGATAATCAATGAATTTTGGAAATGAGAATGATTCTCGATATCATTTGTGGTAAAATGGTTTTTCATTTGATGGTTTGATGTTTAACGATGATTAAAATCACAGATTTAGCAGAAGGTGACCGCGTTCGTTTGATTAATTTTGGTCAAACTGATCTCGTTTATCGACGCAGGCTGCTGTCTTTGGGAATAACCCGTGGCGTAGAACTTGTAGTGGTGAGATTTGCCCCGTTGGGTTGTCCTGTTCAAGTTGAGGTGCGAGGGACATCGTTGGCATTGCGCAAGGAAGAAGCGCGTCATCTCGAATGGGAGCGCTTATGACTCGTGTCATGTTGGTTGGTAATCCCAATTGTGGAAAAACAACATTATTTAATGCATTAACAGGTGATCACCAGCGTATTGGAAATTGGCCCGGGGTGACGGTTGAGAAAAAAAGCGGTCTGTGTTTTTATGATGATCAAGAAATCCACGTCACTGATCTTCCGGGCATTTATACGTTGGTTTCTTCGTTAACGGATGCCAGTCAAGATGCGCAAATTGCAGCGCATGCCGTCGCTTTTGGAGCGGTTGACACCGATATTATCGTCAACGTGATTGATGCCTGTCATCTAGAACGACATCTTTATTTGACCAGTCAATTATTGGAGTTGGGTAGGCCACTGATCCTGGCGATTAATATGACGGATATTGCCGAGCAACGAGGCATTATCATTGATAAAAACGCATTATCACAGCAATTAAATTGCCCAGTGGTAATGCTTCAAGCCCATCGTAAAGTGGGTTTAATCGAGTTACAGCAAACCATTCTCAATACATCGTCAATTCCTTGTGAACTAAACCTTTCTTTATCCCCCAAGATAGGTCAACTGCAAGTCGAACTGGAGCAGCAACTCTTGGGGCGCTGCTCGAATAATTTGATTGTCTCCTATTTAGCTCGTCGTTTATTAGAAGGGGATACGTATTTATTAAAAGCCTCTTTGGTTGCTTCTTTTGATGTGCTCATCAAATCCATTGAAGATATCGATCTATTGATGGCTGATGCTCGCTACAAAGCTGTGCATGCGTTGGTGGCAATTGTGCAGAAAAAGCGTTCAGATGCCAGTGAGAACCTTACCGCTAAAATTGATCGCCTAGTGCTGCATCGAATATGGGCATTACCGATTTTCTTTACAATGATGTATTTGATGTTTTTGTTTGCTATTAACATCGGCGGCGCATTTCAAGATTTTTTCGATATCAGTTCATCTACGATATTTGTTCAAGGGAGTGCTTGGTTATTGACTGAGGTACACCTACCCGAAGGGTTGGTGGCCTTATTGGCCAATGGTATCGGCAAAGGAATCAACACAACCGTGACCTTTATTCCAGTGATTGGGTCAATGTTTTTCTTTTTATCATTGTTAGAAACGTCAGGATACATGGCGCGGGCAGCATTTGTGGTCGATAAAGTCATGCGTGCTATGGGATTGCCTGGCAAGTCGTTTGTCCCCATGATCGTTGGGTTTGGTTGTAATGTACCAGCCATCATGGCCGCTCGAACCTTGGAATCAGAGCATGATCGTCTCTTGACGGTATTAATGAGTCCTTTTATGTCATGCAGCGCACGTTTAGCGATTTATGCGGTATTTGTTGCGGCTTTTTTCCCCGTGGGTGGTCAAAATATTGTTTTTTTGCTTTACATTATTGGTATTCTCATGGCTATTATGACGGGATGGTTATTGAGAAAAACCCTTTTTCACGGACAATCCTCCCCATTGATTTTGGAATTACCTGCCTATCATAGACCGTCTCTGCGGCGTTTATTTAAAGAAACGTCATTGCGGTTGCGTTATTTTATTTTGCGTGCAGGAAAGGTCATTGTTCCTGTTTGTGTCGTGTTGGGTGGGTTGAATGCTTTGACTATCCATGGGGGTATGAGTGTGGGTGAGGCAAGCAGCGAATCAATTTTAACACTCATAGGTCAATGGTTAACACCTCTTTTTTCTCCAATGGGCCTGCATCAGGATAATTGGCCCGCTACCGTGGGTTTGTTGTCAGGAATGCTAGCGAAAGAGGTCGTCGTGGGCTCTTTAAATACTCTGTATGCGCAAATGGCTCATTTATCGCAAAGCACCATGACAAGTTTCGATTTTTTTGGCAACATGAAGGCTGCACTTTGGTCAATTCCGGACAATTTTAGCCAATTGGGTTCGGCATTAATAAATCCAATTGCGGCCAGTGTACCTCAAGGGGACTTGTCGCGTTCAATTTATGGTGTGATGTACCAACATTTTGATGGACAAGCGGGTGCCTTTGCTTATTTGCTGTTTATCTTGTTATACATTCCTTGCGTATCAACCATGGCGGCTATTCGTCAAGAGGCGAATGTTAAGTTAATGTGGTTTTCTATCTTATGGTCATTTATGGTGGCCTATGCCAGTGCAGTCGTCTTTTATCAATTAGCGACGTTCAAAGTACATCCTGAACAATCATTGGTATGGTCATTAGGTATACTATTCTTTATCGGTACCACCATGGGTATCCTACGTTTGTCTGTTACTATAGGAAGGCACAATGTTGCTACAAATTCGTGATTTTATTCAACGTGAGAAAGTGGTGAGTACTCAGCAATTGACTCGAGAATTCCAAGTCGATGAGCAAGCTTTATTACCCATGTTGGATTGTTGGATAAAAAAAGGCGTTATTTATCCATGTCAGGAGAAAGTAGCTTGTCAAAGCAGTTGTTTTCGGTGTACCACCACACGACCCCTCTATTATCAATATCGTGAAAGCCTCACTTAACGTTCACTGTGAGAAGAAAAAAGTGACTTCAGTTTTTGAAGAAATAATAGCATATTGAAGATCACCGTGCTTCATCATAAAATTTGAGATAAGATGAATCCATAGCGATAATCATTGAGCGATACACGATGAAAGATCCTGTCAAGATTACTGATGATGAATTAGAAAAATTCATGGATGAACAGCGCCAAGCTGCTCTGGATACAAATGATCCTATAACCATGATTGAGAATGTCTATATGCTATGGTGGCATTGGGCTGATTTTCATTTATACATTATAGATCCAGCCATTGAAACGGTTTCTCCACCCATCATTATTCCGCCTGAACAATTACCCAATTCTGATGAGAAAGAATTTGTCTATCCTATTTATGATCATGGATACAAGCTCAGTACGTCGAAAGCTGAAGAAATGTTTTCAGCAGGTATGTCTATGTGCAAATTGTATTATACCATTGAAAAAATGATCTTCCTTCTTGTTGAACGGTTGAAATCAGGAGGCGTTGATGGAGATACGGAGGTCCGGGTGGCGTTTGCGGGTCATTTATTGGGGCAACGCAAGGGATTTGAAGTGATCATTAACTTAGGGTACAACGTAGTAGTGACTAATTTTGATCCTGGCGTTTGGGGTGAGCGTTATCTTCAAGTGGTTAAAGGACTGGCAGCAAAAGGGTATGGTTATCCTCCAGAAGCACCACGAGATATCTATCAAAATCCCAATCCATCAACGCGTATGCCAAAACGATAGTCAAAAAAGTTTTAGACAATTCACACTGAAAATTGATATTCTATGGCGCTTAATTATTTGGGATAGATAAGCATGCAATATAACAAGCGAGCTTGTCTGTTTAAACTCTGATCTTTTCAATGAGGATGACCAAAGCAGTGAATGACAAAAGACCTATTAATCTTAAGCTGAGTAGCTTAAAATACCCTCCGATGGCAATCGTTTCTATCCTTCATAGGATATCAGGTATTTTCCTGTTTTTGTTGTTGCCTTTTATGTTGTACTTTCTTTCTTTATCATTGCGCTCGGAAGAGTCTTTTAACCAATTGCATCATTTGTTTGTATGTCCCTACTCCAAAGGAATAGTGTGGGTATTTGGTGCCGCATTAATTTTTCATTTGTTGGCCGGTATTCGTCATTTACTTATGGATTTGGGTTTTGGTGAGCAGCTTCCGAATGGTAAATACAGTGCACTCGCTGTCATTAATGTCTCTCTTTTTCTCATCCTATTTTTGGGGTTCTGGTTATGCTAACCAATGTAACAAGTTTAACGGGTAATGGTCTGAGGGATTGGTTGATCCAAAGGGTCACGGCTGTTTATTTTGCCGTTTATGTCGTCTATATATTCGGATTTGTTATTTTACACCCAAACATATCCTACGAACGGTGGTTAGATTTGTTTCATTGTGCCTGGTTTCAAGTCGCTTCCGTGATAGCATTAATCACTTTTTCTTTGCATGCCTGGATTGGCATTTGGACGGTGACGACGGATTACATGAAATGTACAATCATTAGGTTGTCTGTTCAGTTGCTTGTTGCTTTGTTTCTCACAGGGCAATTCATTTGGGCCTTAATGATTATTTGGGGACAGTAATGGCAGTTCCACGTAACGAGTTTGATGCAATAATTATTGGTGCAGGTGGCGCTGGTATGCGCGCCTCTCTGCAGTTAGCCAACTCTGGTTTAAAAGTCGCTTTGTTATCAAAAGTTTTTCCTACGCGTTCTCACACCGTTTCTGCTCAGGGGGGGATTACGGTGGCTTTGGGCAACATGCATGAAGATGATTGGCGCTGGCATATGTATGATACGGTGAAAGGTGCCGATTACATTGGTGATCAAGACTGCATTGAATACATGTGCAGAATGGGTCCTGAAGTGGTTTACGAATTAGAGCACATGGGATTGCCCTTTTCCCGATTAGATAATGGAAAAATTTATCAACGTCAATTTGGGGGACAATCTAGAAATTTTGGGGGTGAACAAGCTGCTCGAACGAGTGCCGCGGCGGATAGAACGGGGCACGCGTTACTTCATACCCTTTATCAACAAAATCTTAAAGCAAAAACACATGTATTTAGTGAATGGCTAGCGTTGGATTTTGTGAAAGATGCAAACCATCGGATTGCGGGTGTAACCGCCATGTGTATTGAAACGGGAGAGGTTGTTTTTTTTCAATCCCGTATTTGTATTATTGCAACGGGGGGTGCTGGCCGTATTTTCCAATCAACCACGAATGCTTATATTAATACCGGTGATGGTTTTGGGATGGCGCTCAGAGCGGGGATCCCTTTACAGGACATGGAGATGTGGCAATTTCACCCCACAGGAATTGCCGGCGCGGGTACATTGGTGACCGAAGGTTGTCGTGGTGAAGGCGGTTACTTGATTAATAAAGACGGAGAGCGTTTCATGGAACGTTATGCTCCTCACGTGAAAGATTTAGCTTCCAGAGACGTGGTGGCTAGAGCTATTGCTTTAGAACTCCGTGCAGGCAAAGGTTTTGATCAAGAAGGGGTTCCGTGCGTTAAGTTGAAATTGGATCATTTGGGTGCTAATTTGATCAAATCTAGACTACCGGGTATCCGTGAATTATCCATGAAGTTTGCAGGTATCGATCCGATTTTTGAACCCATTCCTGTCGTGCCAACGTGTCATTACACCATGGGTGGTATTCCTACCAATATAGATAGTCAAGTACTGACAAGACATCGTGGTAAAGATCAGGTTGTCGAAGGCCTCTATGCGGTGGGTGAAAGTGCTTGCGTTTCTGTGCATGGTGCTAATCGACTCGGGGGTAACTCATTGCTTGACTTGGTTGTTTTTGGGCGTGCAGCCGGTTTGCATGTTGAGCAATTATGGCAATCGAATGCATTACCTGAAATGCCATATGTTTCTGAAGATGATATTGCCACGGCAATGGCTCGAATTGATCGATGGAAAACATCTAAAAACGGTGAAAGTCCCGCTGTCATTCTGGATGAAATGCAGCGTGTCATGCAAGAGGATTTTGGTGTGTTTCGCATGGGTGACGTCATGGAAAAAGGCTTGGAGCGATTAGATGCGCTAAGAAAGCGATTAGACAATGCTTTTTTGGCCGATAAAAGCGAGGTATTTAATACCGCATTAGTTACCGCACTAGAATTGGACAATCTCATGGCAACAGCGTTTGCCACGGCAAAATCCGCGCTCGCACGCACAGAAAGTCGAGGAGCCCACAGTCGAGAAGATTATCCTAAACGAGACGATGCCAAATGGATTAAGCATACCCTGTACTTTGAGCAGGGGGATGCCATTGATTATCGACCCGTGAATAAATCACCCAAATTTGTCGAGCCATTTGAGCCAAAAGAACGCGTTTATTAAGGGGATATACCATGGCTGATATTAAAAAGCTCTGTCTGTCAATTTATCGATTTAATCCAGACACTGATGCTAAACCATACATGAAAGACTACGAAATAAGCTTCCCCAGCAAGAATGATCCTATGTTATTGACCTTGTTGGAACGATTGAAGGCTGAACAGGATCCTTCCATTACGTTTCGACGTTCTTGTCGCGAAGGGGTGTGTGGATCAGACGGCATGAACATTAATGGTACCAATGGATTAGCCTGTATTACACATGTCTCAGCCCTGAAGTCGGATAAAATTGTGATACGTCCTTTGCCAGGTTTTCCTGTCGTTCGGGATTTAGTCGTGGATATGAGTCAATTTTATAAGCAATATGAACGTATTGAACCTTATTTGCAAACGGATACGATTGCGCCTGCCCAAGAAAGATTGCAGTCACCTGAAGAGCGTGCTCAATTGGATGGGCTTTATGAATGTATATTATGTGCTTGTTGCACAAGCTCATGCCCCTCGTTCTGGTGGAATCCAGATAAATTTGTAGGACCCGCAGGGTTACTCCAAGCGCAACGGTTTTTAGCCGATAGTCGTGATACAGCAACTCAGCATCGCTTAGAAAAATTACAAGATCCCTTCAGCGTGTTTCGTTGTCGATCAATAATGAATTGTGTAACGGTCTGCCCAAAAGGACTTAATCCCACAAAGGCCATTAGCGATATTCGACAAAAAATGTTGCAGCAAGAAACATGACCGATGCATAAAAAAGATATGTTTTAACCAATAGATGAAAATTGGACTATAAAAAACCATTGTCTTAATGGTATTATTGTTTAAATAAAATGCAACCCGTTGGAGAAGAAGTGAATGAACGGTAGTAAGTTCCAGAATGAACAGGCCAATTCGTATTTATCGGGCGGCAGCATGGCTTATGTTGACGCATTATATGAAGATTACCTCTCTGATCCAAATTCTGTATCAGAGGATTGGCAAGCTGCATTCAATGCCTTACCTCAAACCAATGGGCAATCCTTAGATGTCTCTCATCGAGATATTCGTAATTATTTTTTACAAAATGCCGACAAAAAATCCTTTTATGTTGCTAAATCCGACGAAAAACAAGCGAATGTGGATGCATTGATTGAGTCGTTCCGTCGTTTAGGGCATTTAGCGGCGAAATTAGATCCATTAGAGATGGCTATACGTCCCCCTGTGCCATCACTTGAATTAGCTTTTCACCATTTATCGGATAAGGAATTAGACAAAGAATTTTATGTTGGAAAAACATTTAAAAAAGAATGGATGACGCTGCGCGAATTGTATCAAGTACTACAGAAAACCTATTGTGGAACCATTGGCATTGAATACATGCATATTGCCAATGATGAAGAAACAAAATGGATTGAAAGCAAACTAGAGTCAGTGGATGGCAAAGCAGGGTTTGATAAAAATAAAAAAATTGAAATCCTAAAAGAGCTGATTGCTGCGGATGGCCTCGAGCGTTATTTAGGAACACGATATGTTGGCCAAAAACGGTTTTCTCTTGAAGGAGGGGATTCCTTAGTGCCGATGATGAAAGAGATTATTTGCATGGGTGGAGCCCATCAGGTAAAAGAAATCGTGGTTGGAATGGCTCATCGGGGTCGTTTAAATGTGTTAATCAATGTTTTAGGCAAAAGCCCTGATCAATTATTCCAAGAATTTGAAGGGAAAGTGCATTTAGAGCGCACGGGAGACGTAAAATACCATTTAGGATTTTCATCTGATTTACGCACTGAATCAGGCGCAATTTTGCATGTAGCGCTTGCGTTTAATCCATCGCATTTAGAAATCATTGGCCCGGTGGTCGAAGGATCAGCACGTTCCCGCCTTCGTCGACGCCATGATTTAGTAAAGAAAAACGCAGTCCTGCCCGTCGTTCTGCACGGTGATGCCGCTTTTGCCGGGCAAGGGGTTGTGATGGAAACCTTTAATTTTTCTCAAGCACGCGGATATTGTACCGGTGGAACGGTACATATCGTTATCAATAATCAAATTGGATTCACTACCAGCAACCCATTGGATGCGCGTTCTACACTCTATTGCACCGATATTGGTAAAATGGTCCAAGCACCGATTATTCATGTGAACGGAGACGATCCAGAATCGGTTGTATTTGCTACACAAATTGCATTTGAGTTTCGCATGAAATTCAAACGCGATGTGGTCATTGATTTGGTGTGTTACCGTCGACAAGGCCACAATGAGGCGGATGAACCTTCAGTGACTCAACCCGAGATGTACAAAAAAATTAAGTCGATGCGTACATTACGTGAAATTTATGCCGATGAATTGGTTGCTGCAGGATACATTGATCCAAAACAGGTAGAAGGATTCATCGAGGCTTATCGTCAGAAACTGGATGAAGGTAAACCCATCGTTGATATTGTGTATGATCACAAAGATAAAATTGCCACTGATTGGATGCCCTATATCAATGCTCGTTGGACTGATAAAGCAAATACGGCTGTTAGTTTAAAAATCCTGCAAGAGCTTTCTCGTCAAATGCAAAGCCTTCCGGAGGGTTTTGAACTGCATCCTGTGGTTAAACGCCTCCTGTTAGAACGTGAAAAAATGGCCAATGGAGAAATGCCTCTCAATTGGGGTTATGCTGAAATAATGGCTTATGCCACTTTGCTCCATGAAGGACATGGTGTACGGTTATCTGGACAAGATTCTGGACGTGGAACATTTGCGCACCGTCATGCGGTTTTGCATGATATTGAAAATGGAAATATCACCATTCCTTTAGAGCAAGTTGCCTCTGATCAAATGCACCCCTTTGTGGTGATTGATTCGGTCTTATCGGAAGAAGCCGTTCTTGCATTTGAATATGGTTATGCTTCTTCCGAGCCGACATCTTTGGTATTATGGGAGGCGCAGTTTGGTGATTTTGCCAATGGCGCCCAAGTAGTCATAGATCAATTTATCAGTTCAGGTGAGCAAAAATGGGGGCGCTTGTGTGGGCTTGTGATGTTGTTACCCCATGGTTATGAAGGTCAAGGTCCTGAACATTCTTCAGCCAGATTATAGCGTTTCATGCAATTGTGTGCTCAACAGAATATTCAAGTGTGTACTCCAACTACTCCCGCTCAAATGTTCCATATGCTACGTCGACAAATTATTCGAAAATTTCGAAAACCATTAATTGTTATGACTCCAAAAAGTTTACTCCGGCATAAATTAGCAGTATCTTCATTAAACGACCTGACCAATGGTGGATTTCAGACCGTTATTCCCGAAATTGACCCTTTGGATGCTGAGCAAGTTACTAGAATAGTGCTTTGTTGTGGGAAAGTTTACTATGATTTGTTGCAAAAGCGACGAGAGGATGGCTTAAATCATGTTGTCATTGTGCGTATAGAACAACTCTATCCTTTTCCAAAGGTTGCTTTGAGGAAGGCTATTGCAAATTACAAGTATGCAAAAAAGGTGATTTGGTGCCAAGAAGAACCTCAAAATCAGGGGGTTTGGTTTTCTTCACAACACAATATTTTGGATTGCTTGCAGAAAGATCAGTCGCTTCATTATACCGGTAGAGGATTTGCAGCAGCCCCGGCAGTTGGTAGCATTTATCTTCATACTCAGCAGCAAGAAGAGCTTGTTGAACAAGCTTTACTGGATAAATGAGATATATACCTTCCCCGGAAGGTATAGTAGAGCAGTTAATTATAAAATTTAACAAGGGATCACCATGTCAATTGAAGTTAAAGTTCCTTCCTTACCCGAATCTGTGGCAGATGCCACCATTGCCGCATGGCATAAAAAACCAGGGGACAAGGTCAATCGAGATGAAAATATCTTAGATCTCGAAACAGATAAAGTGGTTCTCGAAGTACCTTCCCCCGCAGACGGTATGCTTGAAGAGATATTTTTTAAACAAGGCGATACGGTGCTGTCAGGTCAATTATTGGCACGTATCCAACCGATGTCTGCCTCTGAACATCAACAAGAAGAAAAAACAAAGACGAATGAAGGCGTTAGTGGGTTAGATAATAAATCAACCAGCCCTGCCGTTAGACGCCTATTGGCTGAGAATGATTTGCAGCCCACAGAAATTAAAGGCTCAGGTAAGGATGGCCGTATCACTAAGGAAGATGTGGTTTCGTTTATTGAATCGAGTCGTGATAAAAACAAGCCTGAAACCAACCGACGAACGACTGAATCGAATCCGTTAGTCCAGGCACAAATACCTACCAATGGACGTGAGGAACGTCGTGTCCCTATGTCAAGATTACGTGCAAAAGTAGCAGAACGTTTGCTAGAAGCACAACATAATGCGGCTATTTTAACAACGTTTAATGAAGTGAACCTGCAAGCTGTTATGGATCTTCGAACCCAATATAAAGATTCATTTGAGAAAAAGCATGGCGTGAAGCTTGGTTTTATGTCGTTTTTCACCAAAGCGGTTGTTGAATCACTCAAACGCTTTCCGGCTGTTAATGCATCGATTGATGGGCAAGACATTGTATACCATGGCTATTATGACATTGGTATTGCTGTTTCTACAGAACGTGGATTGGTTGTGCCTGTGATTAGGAACGCTGATCAATTGACCATGGCAGAAATAGAAAAGACTATTAGTAATTACGCTACTCGCGCACGTGAAGGGAAGTTGGCTATAGAAGATATGCAGGGAGGTACATTTACTATCACCAATGGAGGAGTCTTCGGTTCTCTTTTAGCGACGCCCATTATTAATCCTCCGCAAACAGGGATCTTAGGCATGCATAAAATCCAAGATCGGCCTGTGGTGGAAAAGGGGCAAATTGTCATTAGACCGATGATGTATTTGGCATTGTCTTATGATCATCGCTTGATTGATGGCAAGGATTCAGTGCAATTTTTGGTGAGTGTGAAAGATTTGTTGGAAGAACCAGCACGTTTATTGCTCCAAATATAAACACATCAATGGAAGCTATTGATCTCTCGTAACTCTCGACTTCTTTTTCTAAAATATATATTATAGCTGCCCATATAAAACAAAATATGGGCAGTTATAGGAGAAAGATTTTATGAATACGCACGCATTTGGGTAACACAATTACTTTCGGCTGCATAATGCTATCCTCGAATTGCAGAACATATTTTTAATAAGGCAGGTACAATGAATTTACATGAATTCCAAGCAAAACAATTGTTCGCGACTTATGGTTTACCCATTCCACGGGGGAATGTGGCCTATAATTCCGGTGATGCTGTGGAGGTGAGCTCCCTGTTGACGACACCCCGATGGGTAGTGAAAGCCCAAGTTCATGCGGGGGGACGAGGCAAAGCCGGTGGTGTAAAATTGGTGTCAAGCAAAGAAGAGTTGGTATCTTTTGTTAAATCAATCCTTGGAACGCATTTAGTGACTTACCAAACGGATGCAAAAGGACAACCCGTTAATTCTGTTTTGGTTGAAGAAACATGCGATATCGATCGCGAACTTTATCTGGGTGCTGTCATTGATCGCAGCAGTCGTCGTGTGGTGTTCATGGCATCAACGGAAGGGGGGGTTGAAATTGAAAAAGTAGCGGAGGAAACCCCTGATAAAATTTTTAAAGTCACGATGGATCCTTTAGTGGGTGTTATGCCATACCAGTGTCGGGAAGTCGCGTTTAAACTCGGATTAAAAGATGAACAAATTCGCCAATTTACTCACCTGATGATGGGATTGGGTAAAATGTTTGTGGAATGTGATCTTAGTCTTTTGGAAATCAATCCTTTGGTCGTGAGTAAATCAGGTCAATTGGTTTGCTTAGACGGTAAAGTAACCATCGATGATAATGCGTTATTTCGTCATCCAAAATTAAAAGCCATGCGTGATAGTACTCAGGAAGATGAACGCGTCAATCGTGCTCTCGAGTCAGAATTAAACTATGTACCTATGGATGGACAAATTGGTTGTATGGTAAACGGAGCGGGGCTTGCAATGGCCACCATGGACGTTATCAAGTTATACGGAGGTGAGCCAGCCAATTTTCTAGATGTTGGCGGTGGTGCGACCAAAGAGCGTGTCTGTGAAGCCTTCAAAATCATCCGTGCGGATGCCAATGTAAAAGGTATTTTGGTCAATATTTTTGGTGGAATTGTTCGTTGCGATTTAATTGCTGAAGGGATCCTTGCCGCTGTAAAAGAAGAAAACGTAGACATTCCCGTGGTGGTGCGACTGGAGGGCAATAATGCGGCATTAGGCGCAGATATTTTGAACAAGAGCGACCTGAATGTCATTGCTGCAAACAGTTTAACAGATGCGGCTAAAAAAATTGTTGCGGCTATCGCGTAAATTGATTCCTGAGGGTAACCATGAGTATATTAGTCAACAAGAACACCAAAGTGATTTGCCAAGGATTTACAGGCAAACAAGGCACTTACCATTGTGAACAAGCCATTGAATACGGCACTAAAATGGTAGGGGGTGTTACACCGGGAAAGGGTGGACAACAACATTTAAATTTACCTGTCTTTGATACCGTACGAGAGGCCATTGAAGTGACGGGCGCTGATGCGAGTGTCATCTACGTTCCTGCTCCTTTTTGCAAAGATTCGATCATCGAAGCGGCTGATGCGGGTGTAAAATTGATCGTGTGCATTACGGAAGGCGTGCCTGTTCTTGATATGTTAGAGGTGAAAGTCTATTTATCGACCATTAAAGATTGCCGCTTAATTGGCCCTAATTGTCCTGGTGTGATTACTCCTGGCGAATGTAAGATTGGCATCATGCCCGGCTTTATTCATTTACCCGGTAAAGTGGGTATCGTTTCGCGTTCGGGTACGTTAACTTATGAAGCTGTGAAGCAAATGACAGACAAGGGTTTTGGCCAAAGTACGTGTGTAGGGATTGGTGGCGATCCCATTCCTGGGAGTAATTTTATCGATATTCTTGCTTTGTTTGACAAAGATCCTCAAACAGAAGCCATCATATTGGTCGGTGAAATTGGCGGAACGGCTGAAGAGGAAGCGGCAGAATACATCAAGGCGCATGTCAGTAAACCGGTGGTTTCATACATCGCAGGCGTCACAGCGCCAGCAGGGAAACGCATGGGACATGCCGGTGCCATCATTTCTGGTGGAAAAGGCACGGCTGCGGATAAATTTGCAGCGCTTGAAGCAGCGGGTGTAAAAACAGTGCGATCGCCTGCTGAGCTTGGTGATGCTGTCGCTGAAGTAACCGGGTGGTAGAGGAACATATCGATGGGACACTGGAAAACAATCGCTGATATTCGTCGTGAATATGGCCAATTGAGTTTGAGCCAGGAAACGGCCAAAGCGTGTCCCATTGAACAATTTCAATGTTGGTTTGCTGAAGTGGTAAAAACAGAAAAAAGTGATCCTACAGCGATGGTTCTGTCCACCATAGATGAGGTTGGTCATCCTGATTCGCGCGTTGTTTTGCTTAAAGAGGTAGAAAAAGGATCATTCATTTTTTACACCAATTATGACAGTGCTAAGGCCATACAGATACAGAAGCATCCTTATGTTGCTTTGAATTTTTATTGGCCAGAGATGGCTCGTCAAGTCCGTATTCGAGGTCATGTTAACCGAACAAGTACTGCCAAATCAGATGCTTATTTTTCATCTAGACCCAAAATAAGTCAATTAAGTGCAATAGCCTCTCCTCAAAGTCGAGAAATTGCAAGCCGATCTTGCCTCGAAGAAAAACTCAATGCATTGCTTGTTGAATACCAACAGCAACCCATTGTTCGCCCTACGCATTGGGGAGGCTATGCGGTTATACCGGATGAGGTTGAATTTTGGCAAGGTCGGGACAATCGGCTGCATGATAGGGTTCTTTATTCCTTTCAAGAAGGCATATGGCATTGCCGTTGTCTTGCCCCTTAATTACGCAATTGAGTAACAAATTGTAAGGTAATTGTCAAAAAAGAGTAAAATAGATATAGATTTCTTATGTGCAAGTTCGAGACGTCGTAGAATGAACTTAAGACAATTGATTGTCTAAGTGCAATAAAAATGCATGTATCAATTGCTGGTATTTACGTTTCAAATAATAACTTGGTTTTTTCAGGTAATTATCGGGTAAGGATCGCTTTTCCTTAAAGCAATAAATAAAGAGAAGGGGTATCAATATGGACAATTTATCCACATTTTTACCGGATATTAAACTTCGTTTCAATATCGAACATCCAAACCTTGAAGATTGTTATGTCTATGGCTATGAATGTGCATTGGCCAATATCGGTGAAGATGAGAACCCTTACAGATCCGGATCAAAAGAGTCTGAACATTGGATTGAAGGGTGGTGGGCAGGTTTTTATGGTGATAAACCATTGTATGAGCTCACTGATAAAGGAGTTGTTTTTTCTGAGCCAACCGTGATTAAGGCCGCTAACGACCAGTTATTTCATGAAAATTTGGGGCATTTTTTTGCTACAATGATGGAAATTACTGGTATTATCGTTTTGTCGGCTGTGGTGGGATTTCAAATCATTGATTTAGTGGCTTGATGCGATAAGGTTTAGTCAATTCAATCACACTTATATGACCGCATGCTGTATTAAATAAAGCGTAAGCATGCGGTTTAATTTTTGTTAAATAATTTTAATACAATGCTTTTCATTCGCGCCATTTCACTCGGGTTAAATTCTTTATAAGATTCGCTTCCAATATTTAAGCAAACAAAAACCTGTTCACCAATGCCTTTCAATAAATCGACACCCGACAGTTTAAGCAATTGTACTTTGGTTTTTATTTCTCGGGCCCAGGTTTCAAAGTAAATGATGTCTGTAAATACGGGTAAAAAAAATTGATGGTTGTCTTCCAAAAACAGAACCGCGGGTTCACTATCGGCTGATCCGGCTTCAATAGGAATGATAAAATTCGCTTTGATAAATTCTAAATAGGCTTTATTGGCTTCTGCACTGCCCCCTTGTGTAGTAAAGGCTTGTTGTATGGCTGTTTCTAATGGATTCATGAGAGAAAGTATCCAATAATAAGAGTATAGGCCTATAACACACTTCATCTGGGCCGGTTCAGGGTCAAAGTATAACTTAAAAATGGATTGGTTTTACACATTTATTTAAGCGATAAGAGAAGGTCAAGGATGCATGTTTATTAATAATAATCCATGGTGTATAATTTAAGTCCATAACTGCTTGGAGAGAACAAAATGGCAATTAACTTAAAAACATATTGGATCACTTTACGACAGGCTTTAGATAATTTTGATAAATATAATTCTGTAAAAGCCACGGATTTAAAAGATCAAGAAAACTATCAGAAGCAGAGAAAGTTTCTAGATGATTTGTCATCCCTTGGGCTGGAAGTTGAAGCCAGTAACCCATTCCAGAAAGCAAGCAAAGGTTTGCGATTAAATGATTTACCAACAGAAACGTTTGGTGATGACCGAGTTGTTACCTCACTCGATGGATCTTTATCGCTAGCTTTCGCAAAAGAAATTTATCTGCCACATCTAAAAAATTTTAACGATGTTGATCTTAACGATCAAAATTTCTTCTTGAGAAAACTATGTAACTTGCCACAACAAAAAAAAGACACCTTAGTATTGGTAGGTAAATTAGAAGCGGCTATTGAAGGTTATAGTAAAAAGGCTACTTCTGCTTTAGTTGAGCACAGTGTATTTGGAACAATAAAAAAACCTATGGATACATACCAAGAACAAGAAAATCTATGTGTTCATAATTAGTTAATAAAATAAGTGTTCCTATACCCATTCCACCTGAAGATACTGGTTTTTTCGCGATAGCGAAAATCCAGTATCTTCAGGTGGAATGGGTATATACCAGGGTCCGGGTCAGTCACCCTATTTATCTGTGTAGCCAACTTGGACCATAGATTTGCTCCCGGTCAGGTGCATAGCCGTTTTTGCATATACATGTAGGAAACATTCTCGCACCTTGTGGCACTTTACGAGGAAATTGATTACCACAGCCCGTGCCACAACCTCCCGGGAGATTACATTTGGGTGTTTCTGTGACTCTACAGTATGGGTCCCCCCCTTTACATGGTTTGGTACAGGTACCCGGTGGCCACGTATAGCCAGGAATACAATAGCCACATATCAGACTTACTGCTAATAGGGCGGTGTATATTTTAGCTACGCCGTGTGTTGCGTTTACTGTTTTCATCATTTACTCCTTTCTGATGGTTTCATGTAATTTATTATTAGGTTTGATCGTTTGTTACACCTACTTTATATTCCATTCGATTATGCCTTATTACTTAAGGTTTATTATAGACCAATTTTGAATTGTGAAATTAAATTAAATTTGACCAATATTTTTTTCAAAATCTATAAGGTCTGTTTACAATTGCTCTATAAGGCCTACGTGGCACCCCCACGATTTATTCGCGGGGGTGTCTGCGCCATCCAGGAGATCTCTGGATACCGTGGACAAGCCACGGTACGTAGGCACTCTAGAGGGTTTACAAAAACCAATTGGCAACACACCTTAGAAATTGAACCCCATACAATTGTAAATTGGATATCACATGGTTGGTTAGCTGCTCCATACTCTGGTATTTTCGATGGCGATCATCACACAATATCATCACAGAAGTGAGCTTTTAAGGTATTGCAGACAAGTCTATTTTTCCGCACAATTTTGACAATATTTCTTGCAATTTATAGAGAAATGCATCATTCTAAACGGTTTCAAAGCGAATAATTTGATTAGAGATGATGACAACAGTAGCTGAACAAGAATATAGATCTAGCAAACAACAACTCACCTACGCCTGGTTTATCTGGGGGTTAGCGGCTACCTTTTATTTCTCAGATTATTTAGCACGTGTAGCACCAGGAGTGATGCATCGTCATCTTCAAATGGATTTCGGCATTACTCAAGCCGGTTTTGGGATTTTATTTGCGTCATTTTATGTCCCTTATATTTTGATGCAAATCCCAGTGGGATTGACCGTTGACCGAATGAGTATTCGTTGGATTTTAACGGTTATGTCTTTGGTCACGGCGTTTGGATGTTGTGTTTTTGGACTCGCGGATACATTGGTTATGGCATCCGTTGGTCGAATGCTCATCGGCTTTAGTGCGGCATTTGCATTTATCAGTGCTTTGCGACTTGCTACCTCCTGGTTTCCACCAGCCATGCTCGGTCTGCTTGCGGGATTAACTCAAGCTTTAGGCATGTTAGGCGCCGCCGCCGGGGAGGCCCCTGTATCTTTCTTAGTCGGTGAAGTCGGTTGGCGACATAGTATGCTTATCATCGCTTTTTTATTCATTGCCCTGGCTGCAATGCTTTATCAATATGTGCAAGATAAACCCGGTGCTAAAAAACATGAAGTAAAGTATGAAAACACATTTAGTATTTTTCAAAGTTTGAAGCTTATTTTATCTCATCGCCAAACATGGATTAATGCATTGTATGCTGGGTTTTTATTTGGTCCAACAGCGGTCATTGGTGAGGCTAATGGCCCAGCCTACCTTCAATACGGTCGTGGCTTATCAGCTCACACTGCTGCTTTTGCTACAGGCTTGATTTTTATTGGGTGGGGGATTGGGGGTCCTTTATCAGGATGGATATCCGATAAAGTAGGACGTCGTAAACCGATCATGATTTTTTCAGCGATTTGTGGCGTTGTATTGTCTACTCTATTTGTGTTTTCACCCAGCATGAGTAAAGATTCCGCTTATTTATTATTCTTTCTTTTTGGACTGACAAATACCGGGGTTGCCATTGCCTATGCTGTAGCTACCGAAATTCATGACAGGAATGTTGTGGGCACTTCCATTGCTTTCACTAATATGGCATCTATTTTTATTGGCGCATTAATGCAACCTTTGGTTGGACGACTCATTGATCTTGTTTCTGGATCACGGGCTTACAATGACGAAATGTTATTGTTGTCTGATTATCAGTATGCATTTCGTATTTTACCCTTGTGTTCAATCATTGCTTTGATACTCGCTTTTTTTGTGAAAGAGACGAATTGCAAACCACTAAGAGCATAGGAAAAAAGTATCTCTATTGTGGTCGTGCGCAGTACAGAATACGCCCTCCTATCTCTTTGATTTTTTTTTTATGTCTTTGCGAGAAACCTATTCTCGTGGTTTAATTACATTTGCCCTTTTTTTTGATGTGCGTTGAAAACATTGTGGCGAAGTAAACCATGAATAACACGGAGAAAATAATGAAAAAAATTTTTGGATTAGTGGTGCTGCTTGCCGTCCTAGTCCTCGGAGGCTACTATACGATGGGCCTCTTGACGGAGAATACACTTAAGAAAAATATCGATATTATTAATCGGTCCAATGGCATAATGGTAGATGTAGATAAATATGCTCGAGGTTGGTTTACTTCTTCAGCAGTTTTAAATTGGCGATTACACATCCCTGAAAGAGTGGTCAAAGCTCAAAATGGACAGTCAACCACCATACCTGCTGAAGAATATACTGTACAAATGCCTTTGTATATTTATCACGGACCACTCATTGTTGCAGACAAGAGAATACGATTTGGTCTCGGTTATGTAACAAGCGATTTAGAAATTCCCCCTGCTTATCTGTCCAAGTTTTCTAATTTGTTTACCCCAGAGTCTACGAAACCTGAGTTAAAGTTGAGTATGTTTGTTAACTACTTGAATAATAGCCGACTCAATATGACAATGCCTCAATTTAAAATGATTACAAAGGAGAATGGTAATCAAATTGAATGGGATGGGATGGAAAGTAGTGTCAGTGTGTCCTCAAACATAAGAAATATTGAGGGTAAATTTAAGATAAATGGTGCTAAATTCACTAAAAACACTTTACAAGCCACATTAGGTCAATTGAAGAGTAAGTATGAATTTCATCAAACTGATTCCGGATTGTATCTTGGTGAAGCGAGTTTATCATTACCGTCTTTTGTGGTTGCAGAAAACAAA